>CDZQ01056985.1_pt1 | contig 36560 bp, 33 predicted proteins | sample 554831 | NCBI WGS metagenome assembly CDZQ01 (sample SAMEA3182112, study PRJEB8094) | gut metagenome | biome: human; feature: gut; material: Stool; isolation source: human stools | place: Canada | collected 2013-05-06 | reverse complement strand
AGTGTGTACCGCGGTGCACACTGTTGTGCACGGGTCATCCCCTCCGATTTTTTCAAATCAATCCGTTTTCGTCGGGGGATCGTCCTGCTGTGCCAGTTCTTCTTCTGAAAGTGTGTACCGCGGTGCACACTGTTGTGCACGGGTCATCCCCTCCGATTTTTTAAAATCAATCCGTTTTCGTCGGGGGATCATCCTGCTGTGCCAATTCTTCTTCTAACTGTGCACGAGTCATCCCCTCCGGATTTTTTAAGATGGATCCGCCCTCATCGGTATGGCGGAATTTTAACTTACCAAACAACATAAAGCACCAAAAGACAACAGAAAGCGCCGCCAGAATACCAAAAACGACAAGAACCGGCCACAACTTCTGCAGCAGATTGTCCGAAAACGAACCGTTTTGCATCAGTTTCATCCAACAGCTTTGCTGATTGGCAACGCCGTCAAAGGCGGCAAGAGCACCGGCGGTTGCCTGTAAATCTGCGGTATGTTCTCCGTCCAGTGTGGTGCGATAAGAAGCGTCCTCGTTTTTAAATTGTTTCATCACCACAGGCAAATCATGATACTGCGCGGTGTGTAAAGACTCTCCGGCATCCGTCAGCCCGCAAACAATCACAGCCGTTTCGTAAGCGGTCTCATGGCCGGCAAACAGGCCGTTTTCTTGTTGCTGAGACTGCAGATAGGCTACGCCACGGTCGACCGCGTCGGCACAGTCCGAAACGGTTTCTGTAAAATACGATAAATACGTTAACGCCCATGCCGTTACGACCGCGTCGGATTCCCAGGAGCCGTCTTGCCCCTGCAAGCCCAGCAGATAGTTATTGGCATTGCGCGAAGAATAAACGACGTCAGATTCTCCCACTCTGGTCTGTGCGGCACGCAGCGCGATAAAACAAAAAATATTTTCGGACAGCGTGCATCCGGCAAACGATCCGTCCGGCTGCTGCAACTCGGATAAGTGTGCCAGCGGATCCAAACCGTTAAAATCGGCATGAGGATCCAAATCCAGCGCCAACCGCTGAATCAACAGCTGTGCATACGAAAACGCATCGGCCGAATCCTCGATTTGTGTGATACTGATAACCTGCTCGGTTTTGTTGAGCAGATTGACCGACAGCAACGGAACAATACTGTAACTGTCTGCAATATACGGGCGAAACGCTTCGGGATCACTCTGACCGCTTTGCAGCGTATCGCTGTACCGGTCATAATAATATGCGGTGATATCGTTGATCTCGTCCGACAAATTGATGTCCTCGGCCGCACAGGGGACGGCCAATAAAGCGCAAAACAGAATGGTCCACAAAACCGAAAGCCACGCAAATTTTCGTTTTTTCATAAGAACTCCAATATAATACATTTCTAAAGATAGTCTTTTATTTTTTATTATAATACAAATAAAAACGGCTGTCAATATTGGTCAAACTTTTTTCATCTTCCCGCATACTTGACAAGCCCGTCGAATTTATAGTATTATATAATTTAGAATATATAGAGGAGACGACTTATGTCTAAAGATACAAGCAAAATTCGGAATTTTTGTATTGTGGCCCATATTGACCACGGGAAATCCACGCTGGCAGACCGGCTGCTGGAACAGACCCAGACCGTTTCACAACGCCAGATGGAAGATCAGTTGCTGGACAATATGGATTTGGAACGGGAGCGCGGGATCACCATTAAAGCCCGCGCCGTTAAGATGGAATACACCGCCCCGGACGGACAAGATTATACGCTGAATCTGATCGACACCCCGGGCCACGTGGACTTTAACTATGAAGTATCGCGCTCGCTGGCAGCCTGTGAAGGCGCCGTGCTGGTTGTTGACGCATCTCAAGGCATTGAGGCGCAGACACTGGCCAATACGTACCTGGCACTGGAACATGACCTGGAAATTGTTCCGGTAATCAATAAGGTGGATTTGCCGAATGCTGACGCCGAACGGGTGGCCAAGGAAATCGAAGACGTCATCGGCATTCCGGCACTGGATGCGCCGCGCATTTCGGCAAAGACCGGACTGAATATCGACCAGGTTCTGCAAGCGGTCATTCAACAGATCCCGGCCCCGGCCGGCGACAGCGAACAACCGCTGAAAGCGTTGATCTTTGACTCCGCTTACGACAGTTACCGCGGCGTAATTGCTTATGTGCGCATTTTTGAAGGGACCGTAAAACCCGGGGACCGGATCCGCATGATGGCAACCGGCGCCGAATTTGATGTGGTGGAAGTGGGCGCGCTGCGTCCGTTTGGCATGGAGTCGCTGCCGCAGTTGAGCGCAGGCGACGTGGGCTATATCACGGCCAGCATCAAAACCGTCCGCGACACCCAGGTGGGAGACACGATTACACTGGCAAACCGGCCGACAGCCGAAGCCTGCCCGGGATACAAAAAAGCGCAGCCGATGGTGTTCAGCGGTATTTACCCTGCCGACAGCGCCAAATATGAAGATCTGCGCGACGCGTTGGAAAAATTGCAGCTCAACGACGCGGCGCTGACCTACGAGGCCGAAAACTCTGCCGCGCTGGGATTTGGCTTCCGTTGCGGTTTCTTAGGGCTGCTGCATATGGAAATTATTCAGGAGCGACTGGAGCGGGAATATCATTTGGATTTAATCACGACGGCGCCCAGCGTTGTTTATAAAATCGAACGAACCAACGGGCAGATCGAATATATCGCCAACCCGACCGCGTATCCGTCGCCGGCAGAAATAGCCAGTGCGGAAGAACCGTTTGTGAAAGCGGACATCATCGCGCCGTCCGATTATACCGGAGCCATTATGGAATTATGTCAGGAACGGAGAGGCGTTTTTAAAAACATGCAGTATATCGACGAAACCCGGGTCAATCTGCATTATTCTCTGCCGCTCAACGAAATTATCTACGACTTTTTTGACACACTCAAATCCAGAACCCGTGGCTATGCGTCCCTGGATTATGAGTTTGAAAAATACGAAAAGAGCAATCTGGTCAAGCTGGATATTCTGCTGAACGGAGAAATTGTAGACGCATTGAGTTTTATTGTGCCCGAACAGCGCGCTTATGCACGAGGACGAAAAATTGCCGAGAAATTAAAAGAAAATATTCCGCGGCAACTGTTTGAAATTCCGATTCAGGCCGCCGTGGGCGGAAAAGTCATCGCTCGTGAAACCGTCCGTGCGCTGCGCAAAGACGTACTGGCAAAATGTTACGGCGGAGACATTACACGCAAAAAGAAACTGCTTGAAAAACAAAAGGAAGGCAAAAAACGTATGCGGCAGGTTGGCTCTGTCGAATTGAGCCAGGAAGCGTTTATGTCGGTGCTGAAACTTGATGAATAGCGCCGGCGTTTATGTGCATATTCCGTTTTGCGCGCATAAATGTTTTTACTGCGACTTCTATTCACAGATCCGGTCTCAATCCATTCGTGAAGAATATGTAAACGCCTTGATCCATCAAATTCGGCACACATCTTTTGAACCGCCGATACAAACCGTTTATCTGGGCGGAGGCACGCCGTCGCTGCTGCGCCCACAGCAGATTGACCGCATTTTGACCGCGCTGACAAATGGCGCGAACCTGGACCCGGATGCCGAGATCACGATGGAAATCAATCCGGAAACCGTGACCCTACAAGACCTTTACGATCTGCAAAACAGCGGCGTCAATCGGTTTAGCATGGGCGTGCAAACCTTAGACGACGCCCTGCTGAAAACACTGGGCAGAACGGCCCGAGCCCAAGACTGCCGGCGTGCGGTAGAAAATCTGCGCCGCGCGGGAGCCGACAATATCAGCCTGGATCTGATGCTGGCGATTCCCGGGCAAACGCCGGACTCTTTACATCAAACGCTGTCAGAGATGCTGGACTGGAAACCGGAACATATCTCCGCCTATCTGCTGAAAGTAGAACCGGGCAGCGTATTCGGCCGAACCGGTGTTCGGGAAGCCGATGAGGACACCCAATCGGATTTTTATCTGCAAACCTGCCGGCGTCTGTGCCAAAGCGGCTATGAACATTATGAAGTTTCCAATTTTGCCCAGCCAGGTTTTTGTTCCCGGCATAACCAGATCTATTGGAACGGCGGCGTCTATTTTGCGCTGGGCTGCGGCGCCTCCGGATTTGACGGAACGCACCGATTTAAGATTCCGGCGGACACAACGGCTTACATCCGGGCCAACGGGCTGCTTGAACCCGTCATCGAACAAACATTGACCGCCCAAGACCGCGATGCGGAATACTGGATGCTCCGGCTGCGCACTTCCGACGGCGTGGACCAAAACCGGGCCAATGACAGGCAGCGCCTATTTTTGGAACAATTAGTAAAACAAAAACTAGCAGTTCGGACCTCGAATGGCTGGGCGCTGACGGCGCGCGGCTTTTTAGTGTCCAATGAAATTATTTTGCAGCTGTTAGACCGGATGTGAAACAAGGAGATTATTTTTTGCATCAGACAGGCCAACCGTAGAAAGGTAAAATTCTCTTGCGGCGGATAGGAAAGCTTTGAAGCGATGAGATTTTTGCGGTGCCGGACGGACTGTATGGCGATGAAATTTTTTGGCAATGCCGGGTCAATGGTTAGCGATGAGATTCTCTGTCGGCGTTGCGCCGGATATGTAGCGATAAGATTTTCTTGCAGCGCCAGGAAAACTATGTGGCGACGAGATCGCTGTTGCACGCCGGACGAGAAGCACACAATGGGCGGCAAATGCGCAGATTTGCCGCAAAGAAAAAGCCAAACAAATAAGACTTGAAAACCGTGTCGAAATATGATACAATAAAAAGGATGAAACCATGGAACGAATCACACAATCCCCGCAGCAAACGTATCAACTGGGTGTTGAATTGGCGCAGCAAGGCGCTTTTCATGCCCGGCAAGTCGTGCGGCTCAACGGCCCGATGGGCGCCGGAAAAACCTCGTTGGTCAAAGGGATTTTGGCCGGACTGGGGTGCCGGGATGAAGTTTTGAGTCCCACGTTCTCCATCTGCCACCGGTATGATGTGGGATTTGAAGTGCTGCACTATGACCTGTATCGTTTACAGGATGACGACGATTTATTTTCAGTTGGGTTTTATGAAGATCTGGATTCGGACGCCTGTTTACTGATCGAATGGGCCGAACGCGCCGAACAGGCATTGGCCGATATCCCGACAGCAGAGATCGAGATTGTGCCGGCACAAAACCCGGATCAACGGATTTTTCGAATAAAGGGGCTGAACGAGTCGATATGAATATCTGCGCCATAGATTGCTCCAGCGTCAGTTGCAGCGTGTGTATTCTGCAGGACGGCAAAGTGTTATCGAGCGTCTACCAAAATACGGGGTTGACGCATTCGCAAACACTGTTGGTCAATATCCGCTTTGCCCTACAGCAAGCCGGCATGACCGTCGCAGACATGGACCAAATTGCGGTAACGACCGGACCGGGTTCTTTTACCGGAATTAAAATCGGGGTTGCCACGGCCAAAGGTCTGGCTTTTGCCAAAGACATCGAATGTGTGGGCATTTCTTCCTTGCAGGCGGCCGCAGCCGTAGGACTGCTGGACGAACCGGACAAGCCGTGTCAGGCAAACGTCTCGGCAGACTGCTGCACAAGCCCTGAAACGGAGCAAAAACAATTACAAAACGGACGCATGATCATTGCGGTGATGGATGCCCGGCGAAATATGTTTTATAATGCCAACTTCCGGCTGAACAACCACCAAATGATTCGGCTATGCGAAGACCGGCAGATCGGGTTCGAAGAGCTGCTACAGCAGGCCGATCCTGACAGTCTGGTCATCGGCGACGGAGCGGATTTATTCTGCCGCCTGGCCCAAGAACGCGGCCGGACCTTCTTCAAAGCCGGAGCACATCTCAAATATATTCACGCCGAAACCGTGGCGCTGTTGGCCTGGAAAGGCTACGGAACCCATTGTTCGGCCATGCAGTTACAGCCTGTCTACCTTCGCCCGTCACAGGCGGAGCGGGAACGGCTTGAAAAATTAAAAAAGGAGTCTTCAACATGATAGCGATCGCATCGGATCACGCAGGATATGAACTGAAAGAAAAAATCAAACAATATTTAACGCAGACAGGCCGCGCCTATCAGGACTATGGAACGGATTCTACCCAGTCCTGCCATTACCCTGTCTATGCCAAGGCTCTGTGCCGTGCAATCACCGACGGCACGTGTGACCGAGGCATTCTGATTTGCGGAACCGGGATCGGCATGAGCATGGCTGCCAACAAACAAAAAGGCATTCGCGCCGCCGCCTGCTCCGAAACATACAGCGCCAAATATACGCGGCTGCACAACGACGCCAATGTTTTATGTATCGGCGCCAGAGTGCTGGGAGAAGGTCTTGCGGAAGAAATCGTCGAAGTCTTTCTCAGCACGGACTTTGAGGGCGGAAAACACCAAACCCGGATTGATATGCTGGAGGACTAACCACATCATAAACTTTGTAGGTGCAGCTCATGCTTCCAAAAGGAAAAACAACAAAAGTCTTTGGGATCGGGCTTGAAGACAGGAAACATCAAACCCGCATCGACAGCATGAAAACAAAACGCCATAACAAAAGTTGAGACAACAGCTTACGCACAAAAAAGCGGTCAATCAACTCAGACAAAAAGATCAAACAGGCTCACAGCAAACTGGGCTTCGGGGAAAGCGGTCTCACATTCTTATAAGCAGATACCCCGTTTTGAAACGATGTCGGAATCTAAAATTTACCCCGCAATCATCAAACAGCAAAACCAATATTTGATATCGATTTTGATACAGAAAGAAGAGGGAAAAGTTATGAAAGTACATTTTACCAACCATCCGCTGATTCAACACAAAATTACCATCATGCGCAAAATTGAAACCAGTTCCAAAGAGTTCCGTGAACTGGCCAGCGAAGTGGCGATGTTGATGTGTTACGAAGTGACCCGCGATCTTCCGCTCAAAGACATTGAAATCGAAACCCCCATCACCAAAACAACGGCGAAGATTATCGCCGGAAAGAAAATGGCTGTTGTGCCGATTCTGCGGGCAGGTCTCGGCATGGTAGACGGCATTATCGAACTGATTCCCTCGATTAAAGTAGGTCACATCGGCCTGTTCCGCGATCCGCAAACACTGGAACCGGTCAAATACTACTGCAAGTTACCTAAAGACATTAGCGAACGCGAAGTTCTTTTAGTAGATCCGATGCTTGCTACAGGCGGGTCTGCTTCGGCTGCGATCCAGTTTTTAAAAGAGGACGGGGTCAAAAAAATTAAAAGCGTTCACCTGATCGCCGCACCGGAAGGCGTTGAACGCCTCAACCGCGAACATCCGGACGTTGAAATCTACTGCGCCGCGATCGACGAAAAACTCAACGACCACGGATACATCGTGCCGGGTCTCGGCGACGCCGGCGACCGCATTTTCGGCACTAAATAAACGCTGATACACGCTTATACTCATGAAATTAAAAAACCGACAGCAGCTGAAGTTTGTGGCTGCTGTCGGTTTTTTTATCATAGACCGTTTGCTTTAATGATTATTAAAGGATTGTTTGTTTTGGAAAGCTCCCTACACAAAGTCTCACGCAGACGATAAAAGAGGTCGGCATACAACCCCATATACAAACCGAACCCCTACACGGTTCATCAGGTACTGTCCGTTTAAATATTCCTGACCTCTTAAAATTTATTCTGCAAAAACAAAAACTTTATCATTAAGTTTCTTCCTTTTACTACAAAAACAAGATGACCGCAGATAAACGAGCAATCCTGTCCTTTTTACGCGGAGATCTTTGCATAACGCGCGCTCCCGAGAACCTCCTGCATAAAAGCGTAGGGAGACATTTTATTTGACGCAACCATCGAAAAAATGCGGGGAGTTGCACCGGACACCAGAATCACACCCTGCTCGTTCTGACAAACGGGTTGCTGCCTGTTTCGGCTCGCAACATTCCAAAAAACGATTTCGGGCAACCGATATCCATGCCGGGCATATTTTTTTTGTGCATTTTCAAAATTGCTCAACGAGGCATCTGCCACACAACAGTCAAACTCCATATCGGAAATAATGATCAATTTGGACGGCAGTTCACGTTGGGGAACACGATTTTTGACAGCTGTATTTAAGATCAGATCAAAGACCGCCTCCAAATTTGTATTGCCGATTTCATTGAAAGTACAGGCATACCGCAGTTTATCCGCAAAGGTGCTGCCTTTCAGTTCAATCAGCTGCGGCCGCTCGGAAAACTCGATAAAATGATTTTGAAAGCAACCCGTATTATGCTCGGCAAAATACAAACCTAAAGAAAGTGCAACGGCTGCAGGCAACGGTCTTCCGCCGTAATACATCGAACCCGATGTGTCAATGACGGCCAGCGCATTTTCATGGTTGCCGAAATCAGGAAGGGCGGCCCATGTCGCGTTTAAAAACCGTTCTTCCTCCGGACTGATCGGTTTCATAAAACTCTGTTCGTCACCCTCAACAGAAAGATAAGGTTCAACCAGTTCATACGCCGATACCTGGTCTGCATGAAGAGAGGCCTTGCCGGATTCAACATTTGAAAGAAATTCAAAGTAGCGCTTTGAATCACGGCGCATAAAAGCTTTCCGATACTTGCGCAGCGCTCGGGACGGCTGTTTTGCATAGTCAAAAGAATAATCTTTTTTTCTAAGCGAATTCTCAAGAAGTCTAATCCGGGCTCGCAGTGCCGTCAACGTCTTTCGGTATTCTGCCTCACTCATACCGAGAACAGAGGCAAGAACCTTTGCCCGTTTCACCGTTTCAGAGCAGGATGCATTAACGGAAGGCAGCCATTTGGCAAGCAGCGATACCGATTCCCCGCGTGCAAGCGCGCCGGAGTCCCTGGCGAGTTGTTCGCGCAGACAGGCCAGCATTTCTTTTTCACTCGGAGTTCCAAGCAGACACATCCAGTCGTCGTAACGGCCGAATTCGGGAATATATTGCACGTTTTTAATAACGCTGTTCGGGCGGCAGTATGCAAGCCAGCCAAGCAGTGCGCGGAACACTCTTCTCTCGCCCAGCCCGCCGCGGACATCACGCAGATAAAACAGCAGTTTCATCGCCAAATCGGGGTCCTCGGTATAGGCGCGCAAGAACAGAACCTGAATTTCCGAAATTTCCGCGCAGCGCAACGCACCGGCTACCGCAAAAAAATCCAGACACGCACTGCCGCTGGACTCCAGAGTAACCGCCCCGTTTTCAGTCCATGTGTGATTGGACTGTTGTTTCAGATATTCCAACATCTTCTTCGACCCCTTTCAATTGCTTCAAAAATAAAAAGCGCCCAATGCGCTTATGCGCGGCACTTTTCTAAAAAATCAATGTTGTTCGATCGGGAAGTGTGCCGCCTCCGTCCAAAGACGAAAACAGCATTTCAAACAGGCCAAGGCGCGTTTGTGTACCCGTAAAGCACTTCCCATCGATTCTCCCAAGATATTGCTGTGTGCGCCTTTCCCTTTTCAAGATGCATTCGTTTTAACCTCTCTAAGTTGAAGATAAAATTTAAAATTGCTGTATGCATCTTTCTGCCTCGCCGCCTGCCTAAACCACTTACCGCAGAAGTAGGAAGAACAACGCTGCTTGATATTGCCATTATAACAGAACCACTCCCCCTTATCACGGAAAAAAAGTTGCGAACATTCACAGTTCGCAACTTTTCTGACGCAACAGTCTTTCTTTGATAAGTTGTACAAAGTTTTGCGGAGACACCACTTGAATCATCGGACCGAAAGATAAGATTTGAATCACCATTTCCGCTTCGTCATCCGCATCGTATGTAATCTTAACACGGTAATGCTGATCATCCAGTCTGATCGCTTCCTTTTCAAAATAAGCAAAAGAAAGAAGAACTCGTTCCAGGGCGTTTCTTTGATCCAGCAGTTCAATCTCGACGATTTTCCGTTGATCAGAACGGACGCCCTTTGGCGTTGCTTCAAAAGAACCCGTATAACGCGCACACGATCGGATCCTGCCCAAATTGACCGTTGAAACATACTGCTCTGAGGCACCGATAAGTCTGAATTTATCGTTTTTTTCCGAATATTCCAGAACCTGCGGCATCAATATCAAGTGCGTCACAGGTCCAAAGGGATGCACCGTTTCAATATCAAGCGGATATCCGACCTTGATCGCGTCCAGAATCAACCGAAAATTTCGGATATAAGATTCATCCTCATACGGATCCCCGTCCCCGTATTGATCAAAGATGCTGTAATCCTGCCTGGTAAATAAAGGTTCCACGTCTTCATATTCGGGAAACGTATCCGAAAACAAACGGATTCTCGGATCTGAAAAGATTGCCTTCAGCCATCTTTTTTGGAGTATCGTGAGCGGCATGGTCGGCCGATTCTTGATCGGGGTCGACCCATCCGAATCAATCAATTGCCAGCGCTCTTCATCCAAAGAGGACTCCATCTTCAGGATACTTTCCCCAAAAGCTGTCTGCTCAATCATTTCACGTAATTCTTTTTTCTGCAGGGGATGATCTATTGCCGATTGAAGAATGCGGGCGACAGTATGATAATAAGCACTGTATAGTTCACTGAAAATCATGTGTTTACCCCTTCCTCAAGCCCGTAAAGACGATACATCTGTTTCAAATCGTCCCAAAACTGCTTTTCCAGCTGCTCATCGGAAAAACGAAGACAAACGATTCGACAAATAAAGGTTCTGATCCAGGGAATCACTTCTCCGGCATCCAATACATCCGCAGAAAACCGACTGGTATGATCATCGATTTTCTCTACAATCCCGCAGCGTTTTTCACGCTCCAGTCGATAATGGATATATTTTTCATTCTCCGCATACCGAACCGTAAACTCGACATGCTCCAAAGCCTGTCCGGAAATTCCCTGCGTGCTGACTCCCCACATATAAGGTCTGAGCCTGTCAAGCTTTTCTCGAAACACATCAAACCGGGAACAAACGCCATCAGCCTTTACACAAAGAATATGATCCAGACGGAAAGAAGATATTTGTTCAAACTGCGGAGTATAGGCCATCAAATACTGTCTTCCGGTCTGAGCCCCGATCATGATCCGGAGAGGAACCACCTGGTTTTTTGTAACGCTTCCGTCGCGGCGATGAATCATTTCAATCGTGACGAAATTCTTTGCTTCCATAGCAACAAACAGCGCGCACAGAACCTGGCTGTCCATCGCGCCGGTGATATGGTGATGCTTAAAGATAAACAAATCGTTTCCACTGTTTTTTCTGTCCAGTAAATAAGACCCAATAACCCCACAGGGAGAAATTTCAGAAAAAAAATCCAGCACATCTGTATTGTTAAATTCAACAGATTCGGCCCGTCTATAAAAAATAGTTTTTCCGTGTTTTTCGGCCTTGATAATACCTTCGGCCATATATTCACGAAGTTTTTTTCTTACGGTGGATTCATCAAAAACCTTTGGTTGTTTAAAACCGCAAAGATAGTGATCCAGCTGATCGGTAATCTCACGCAAAGAAAGCACAACCGAGGGAGAGGACAATATATCCAGAAGAATAAAGTGAAGCGTAATATCTCCGTCGGTAAAACTCTTGGTCTTCCAGGCCTTGTATAAAGGATTATGGCGTACGGCACGGCTGTCAATAGAAAGAAAAACATTTTTACCGTCTGAAGTCTGCCGGAACCGCATATAACTGCCCAGCCAGCTTTCTATCCGACGGCGTTCATCATCGTAAGATCGGGCGCTCTTGTTCGTATATTCTCCGCGTCTTTTAAAACCGTACACATAAAACTCACGCATGTAGTCTCGGATTTTATTAAAATTTTTGATCAACTCATTGTATGCCATGCCGATGATTCCGCCTCCGTTCCCATGGTATAACGACCTCTGAAAAGCCTCCAAAGACCCTTCTCTTTCTGTGTGCACCAAAGTTTTCACACACAAGCACAACCGCGCCCGGCGTCAGTTTTGTTTGCGGACCGTTTTGTATTCGTCGCCGTCGTGATAGTACGGGCAATCCGCATTGTTGCGACTCAGAAAGCGCATCATTTCGTCCTCGTCCAAGCTGACGGTGCAAAGATACTGCTCATAATCCTCATCATACTCGTAATACAGACAGGATTCACATCGTGATTTCATGTGGTATTCTTTCCTTTCTTCTTTTGATCAAAAAACAGGCTCTTTATAAAACAAAGAATCAACCAGAGCAAAAGGACGGCGCCGTGGCAAGAAAGACCAATCTGCCCTTCAAACAGGAAAACCTGCAAAAATAAACCGATTTTCCGAAAGGTGCCACAAAACAGGGAAAACATCAGGCCCAGCCGCAATGAAACAAACTCACATAAAACGGCAAGGCAGCGCAGGCCCCGGCTCGAACAAACTTATGGGGCTGAACAGACAGCGCGGCGGCGGGGAAGCTCCGTCTGCCCGCCAAACTGGCAGCCCTGCAAAAACAACCTAAAAAAAATAAACCGATTTTCCAAAAGAAGGTCACAAAAACACGGGTTATCATTCCACAGAACCGCGGTGAAATAAATTCTCACAAAACGGTACGGCAACGCAAGTGCCCTGGTTTTGGACAGGGTTACAGTTCAAAACGTTTACCTGCAATAAGTGGCATCCCCTAAGATCGAACAAGAATGTCCCGCAGAAAATCCAGTTCTGCGGGACAAAAATTTCGTTTATTTCTTTAAGGCCGCTTCGGCAAAGCCGCATTCAATGCCGGACGTCTGGCTGATGACAACGACCCGCATGGTCTCGGCGCCGGAAACGTCTAACGTGACCGTTTTAACCGAATCATCATCGATCTCGTACTGCCGAACCAATTTGTTATCCAGATAAATGTGAACCGAAAATTCTCCCTGCTGCGAGTTGCCGGTCCGGCCGATCAACATGGACAGCGAAGAATATTTTTGGTCAAACGTCACCTGAGCATACGCCTCTTCGCCCGACTGGAGATCCACGTTTTGATTGTTGATCACAAATCCCGGGCTATAACTTTGCGTACCCATCTTAAACGAACTGCCGGATTTGTATACCGTGCAGCCTTTTCCCGCATTGGGGGCACAGGCGTCGATCAGATCAATCGATTTCTTGGCGGCGATTTCGGACTGCTTGCTGTAGAGTTCTTTTTCGTCCGGGAATAACTGAATGGCTTGAGCCAACAGTTTTTCCGCCCTCTCGTAATCTTCTTTTTTGACCAGCGCGTCTGCCTGCGAAAGCACCGAATCTACATAAGAATCCGTATAAGTTGCAATCTGGTCGGTTAGTTCTTTGTCGTCTTTCAGAATTTTTAATGCATCGTTTAACTTATCGATTGCACCGACGTAATCGTCCTTTTTGGCCAATGCCGCGGCCTCGTCTAAATATTGCTGCTTATACTTTTCACGGGCTTTCTCTAACTTTTCCTGCGCGTCGCTGTAATGCGGGCTGGTAGATTCAATCTGGCTGTAATAGGTAATCGCGTCCGCATAATTGCCGGCTTCATACGCCTGCTGCGCCTTATTGTAAATTTCCTCCACATCTAATTGTTGGGTCAGCTCGGTGATATGCTTGCTGACTTTGTCGGTTAGATACGGAACGTTAAATTTGAGAATCGTCTGCAACTGCTCCAGCGCGTCCGATGCGCTGACCTGCCCCGATTTATACGAATCCATCAACCGATCAACATAATCGTTGAGCGCCTGCTGTACTTTGCCGTACTGCGAGCCGGTCGGGTCGACTTCGAAAAAGAGCGTGGCCGCTGTTTGCGTATCCCCTTGCCGCAGTGCCGAAACAATCCGGTTGGCCGGAGAATTCATATTCAAAAACAAAACCAAAGCAATGATGCCGGCTGCGACAACCACGGCGCCGCAAACGGACAAAACAATCCATTTGACCGGAGACTTCTTCTTGGCTTTCTTTTTTGCAGCCTGCTGCTTTGCTGTCGGCTGCGAGGAAGTTTTACGCGGCGCCGGACGGGCCGGTGCATCGTCCGGTTCGTCCTCGTCCCAGTCGTCAAACAGTTCAAAATCCGGTAAATCCTCGTCTTTTACAGCAGATGCTGCGGTTTTGGAACGCGTCGGACGGGGACGGGTCTCCTGCGGCCGCTTGGAATCGGCCCCTGGTGCGGACTTCGAAGCCATAACAGGCGGCTGATCCGGATCAGCCTGCCCGGCCGCAGCAGCGCGCCGAGCCGAAGCGGGTTGTGGAGCCGAAACGGGTTTTTCGTTGAGCGGTTCGGGAACCATTTCCGTCAAATCATCGGGCACTAAAACGTCCGATTCCTCATCGGCTTCCGCACCCATACGGGACAGTTCCTGTTCGAGCCGGGACAATTTTTCTTCCAGCGATAACCGCTGACGGGATCCACCCACTGCATTAGAATCCGCTGCATGGGGAGCCGCAGAACCCAAACCCGTATCCGAACCGGCTGTACCCGAAGAAAGAAGACCGTCCGAATTGTCTGCCGGCACGGACTCTTTGGCAGCGGTGTCTGCTTCGACAACAGCGGCTGCCGGTGCTGAAACCCCATCTTCTGCCGGGTTCGAACGTTCTGGCGAATCGTTCTCCGCCGATACCGGGGCCGGCGATAAGTCCGGATCTTGTGCAATATGCACGGCCGGCATCGGAGGTTCTTCCGTCACCGGCACCGGGGACGCGTTGGAAGAAGCCGAATCCGGCTCTGCCGCAGACGGTACGTTTTGATGCAAAGGCTCGGTCGTTTTGGCCTCGCCGTCAGACCGACCCGTATCTTCCCGATCAATCGGCTTGCCGCAAAAAGAGCAAAAAACTGCGTCATCCGGCTGCCGTTTCCCACAATGATTACAAAACATGGCTCTTCTCATCCCCTCTAAAAAAATAAAATATATTTACAGTTCTATAACATCTTGACCAATAGATTTCTTGTATTCGACAAAATCCGCATACGACCCCATCCGGTCAATCATGCCGTCCGGCGTCAATTCGATCACCCGGTTGGCAACCGTATCTACCATTTCATAGTCGTGTGATAAAAGTAAAACATTGCCCTTAAATGCGGCCAACCCATCATTGAGCGCGGCAATCGATTCCAGATCCAAATGGTCTGTGGGACGGTCCAAAATCAACAAATTGGAGCCAAAGAGCATCATCCGCGAAAACATGCACCGAGCTTTCTCGCCGCCCGAAAGAACTTCGACCGGTTTATAGATACTGTCACCTGAAAACAGCATTCTGCCCAAAAAGCCGCGCAGATACGATTCGGTTTGGTCTTTGGACCATTGCCGCATCCAATCTAAAATAGAATCCTGACAGCCTTCAAAAAACGATGTGTTGTCATGCGGAAAGTAAGAATACGAAATGCTGACGCCCCATTTGAACGTTCCCCCGTCTGCCGGCGTCTGCTGCGTCAACACATCAAACAAGGCGGCAATCGAGCGCTCATTGCCCACAAAAGCAATTTTGTCCGACCGATTGACGGTAAAAGAGACCTGATTAAATAAAACGTTGCCCGCCGCGTCCTTTTTGCACAAATCAGTGACGGTTAAGATATCTTTTCCGGGCTCCCGGTCCATGTCAAATCCGATAAACGGATAACGGCGGCTGGAGGCCGGTAGTTCTTCGATTGTTAATTTATCCAGCAGCTTTCGGCGGGACGTGGCCTGCCGGGACTTGGATTTGTTGGCGGAAAAGCGCGCGATAAAATTTTGCAGTTCTTTGATTTTTTCCTCGTTCTTTTTATTCTGCTGTTTAATCATGCGCTGAATCATCTGGCTGGACTCGTACCAAAATTCATAGTTGCCCACATACATTTTGATGGACGAATAGTCGATATCCACGATGTTAGTACAGACATTATTTAAAAAGTGCCGGTCGTGCGAAACCACTAACACCGTACCGAAATAGTCCGACAGAAAATCTTCCAGCCATGCGGTTGCCGCAAGGTCCAAACCGTTTGTCGGTTCGTCCAGTAAAATGATCTCGGGATTGCCGAACAACGCCTGGGCCAGCAAAACTTTAACCTTTTCACTTTCTTTTAACTGTGACATCGGCTCATAAAGACACGACTCTTCAAGCCCCAGGCCCTGGATCAACCGGGAGGCGTCGGATTCCGACTCCCAGCCGCCCAGCTCGGCAAACTCACTTTCCAACTCGGATGCGCGCAAGCCGTCCTGTTCCGAAAAATCTTCCTTGGCGTAAATAGCGTCTTTTTCTTTTAAAATATCATATAACCGGCGGTTGCCCATAATGACCGTGTCCAACACCGTGTACGCGTCAAAGGCAAAATGGTCCTGACGCAATACGGATAACCGCGTATTCTCATCAATGGTCACGGTACCGCTCGTCGGTTCTAATTCTCCACATAAAATTTTTAAAAACGTCGACTTCCCCGCTCCGTTCGCGCCGATAATCCCATAACAATTGCCCGGAACAAACTGTAAGTCCACTTCTTTAAACAGGACCTCCGCACCGAACTGAAAACTGACGTCTGAAAGTGTAATCATGCTTTTCTCCCACTCTGTAAAGATTCCTTTTATTGTATCATAAATTCGGCAAATAGTCAATCGCCGTTTTGGGCCGGTTCCTCGGCTGTAAAAGCCTGTTCAACCCGCGCCGCCAACGCCTTTTTCTCTGCCTCGGGTAAAAAAGACGCCTGCACGGCGTGCCGGACCAGCGTTTGCTTTTCTTCCCAGGTCAGTCCGTAAATCAGTTCAATCAGTCGATATTCATCCCGCAGGCACGTATCCGAAACGGTGAGGTTATCTGTATTAATCGTCACCAACACCCCGCTTTGCAGCCAACGTTTGAGCGGATACTGCTCTGCCTGTTGCACGGCTTTGGTTTGAAAATTAGAAGACGGACACATCTCTATCGCAATCTGTTGACGCATGATTTGATCCATCAATTCGGGATCCCCGGCCGCGTTTAACCCGTGCCCGATCCGTCGCGCACCGGCTTCTACTGCCGCCCGGACGCTGTCCGAACCGGCCGCTTCCCCGGCGTGAACGGTAAACGGGACTTCGAGCTGCCGCGCCAATTCAAACACGGGGCTGAATTGCTGCGTTGCATACCGGGCTTCATCCCCGGCTAAATCGACCCCAACCACCGACTTGCCCAAAAAGTCCTTGGCCAGCCGGACGGTTTGCAGGTTTTGTTCTTCTACCCCGTCGGCCCGCATCGCGCACAAAATCAACCGCGCGTCAAAGCCGGACTCCTGCACGCCCCGGGCCGCCGCCTCAACAATCTGCTCCATTGTAGCGCCGGAAGCGGTGTGCAGCTGCGGCGCAAACCGAATCTCGGCATATAGCAGCCCCTGCTGCTGCAATGTTTGACACAACTCCCGGGTTGCGTAACAAACCGCGTCGGGCGTTTGCAGCACCGACAGCGGAATCTGAAAACATTTTAAATAGGTCGCTAAATCCGGGCAATCCGGCGGCGCAGTCAAAAAAGGTTTCAGCGCCTCGGCCGTCTGCACCGGCAGTGTAATATGCTGCTGCTGTGCCAACGTCCAAACCGTTTGGCAGGACAGCGATCCGTCTAAATGTAAATGCAAGTCTATCATGCACATGCTCCTCTTACTGTTTTTAAAACACAACCACCATGATTAGGCACTGATCGTCAATGAAAGAACTTTAAAAAGCGGGAAATATCTATTTATTAGTTTTTTTTCAATATAAATGATTTGCATTCTCTTCTGGAAAAAGAGGTTTTTTACTTGAATTTATGCCAAAAAATCTAAAATGAAAATCCAAACACTATCTGATCATAAATTCATTATTAAAAAAGAGCAATGTATATAACTACGACACCTAAAAGTGCAATACTCACAATAATCCATGCACGCTTTTGTTGTTGACAGATCGCTTCTTTCATACGCTCCAACCAAGTAACCAAATCATATTGATTGATAAAATATGTATTTTTTATCTTAACTCATGGCATTTTTCAGAATGGCCATTGCATTATCCAATACACACTCATAATTTCGCTCAAGAAAAGCATATCTGTTATTTTTTCAAAAGCCCATCTGCTCTGTTGTTTTCGTCTAACAAAATTTTTCTAATACCCAATAACGTCCCTCGAAACCTCATTGATTGTTGATTGAGGGATATCTGATATACACTTTAAATAGACACAGTTCATTCTGGGGTTGAAAATACCTATTTTTTGTATCGACTGAAACTCAGCTTGATTAGAATGAGTCCCCATAATGTAATAAATCAACAGTTGTAAAGTTTGGTCCGGAGTAGGATTTTTTTTGCTAACCTTAAAATCCCATACCGTATCCGCTGTTAAGAAATCACCGTCGCCCGCATTAATTATATCTGTATACCCGCCTTCAAGAGTAAATCCTGCTTTAGTTATCGGCCCATATCGATCGAAAAATGACATACTTCGATGAACCATTACTCTAATATTGTCAATCGTATCCTGGTCGGCTTCTATTTCATCCACATTTTTATAACCACTGGGTCCTACTCGATAACAAGCATCATATCCGACCAATTTGCAAGCCGAATAAATCGAGAAGCCATCAAGACCGTTTATGGACTCGAAGAGATCATATGCCTTATCCTGCTCGTTTACATTATTAGCGCCCAAAAGTGAAGCCTTAAACACGTTTTGTTTCGATATGCCCAACGTCAATCTTGTCAAATAATCAACAGCAAGTCCAATTAAAGTAGCGTGAATATTTTCCTCTTTTAAAATTTCACCGTCTGTAAAGTTTTCTTTTTCAAACTTACTTGGCTTTAAATATCCGCCAGGTGGTTGTTTGATCTGTTTTATTCTTCCTGTCACAGATGCCATACTACCCATCTCCTAAATATTTCTATCTAAATGATTTTATATTTATCTTTTCGAAATAGTAGCTTGATTTAATCTATAATAAAAGAAAAATTTATAACTTATAGACAATGCGTTCTGCAAATACAAATAATATAACACATAAATCAACCCGAAAGAAAACCGAGCACAAAAACAGTAAAGCAGCAGAACCGGCCATCATTTGTTTTGAAGATCGGCCGCGAGAATCAACCGGCGAACCAACCGGAAAAGACGCTCCCCGGCCTGCGCGGCTGCGCGCTTGACTTCCTCGTGATTGAGTTCGGCATTGCCGACACCGGCGGCCGCATTGGTGATCAAACTCAGACCGCAAACACGCATCCCGGCATGACGGGCGGCGCACGCCTCGATGGCCGTACTCATGCCGACCGCGTCGGCACCCAAAGACCGGAACATCCGTATTTCTGCCGGCGTTTCGTATTGCGGGCCCACCGTCTGTAAATACACGCCTTCCCGCAATCGGATTTGCTCCGCCTGCGCGGCCTCGCGGACGACCCCACACAGCGCAGGGTCATAAACCTGCGACATGTCCGGAAACCGCGGACCCAAAGATTCCAGATTCGGTCCGACCAAAGCAGACGGCGCAAAACACGCAATGTGATCCGTAATTAACATCGGGTCCCCCACTTCAAACGCCGGGTCGATTCCACCTGCCGCGTTGGTCAAAATGAGCGTCTGTGCCCCCAACAAGCGCAACAGCCGCAACGGCAAAACCACCTGCGCAGGCGTATATCCTTCGTATAAATGGACGCGGCCCTGCATGGCCGCAACATCTACGCCGTCCAGTCGGCCAAAAACAAAACGGCCCTCATGTCCGGCCACCGTAGAAACCGGGAAATCCGGGATCTGCGTATACGGAACCGTACAAACCGTTTGCAGACGGTCTGCAAAAAAACCAAGCCCGGACCCCAACACCACCGCGATGCGGGGGCGAAAATCCGCCGCTGCAAAAGCCGCGGCCGTCTGGCGCTGCAACGCCGTTAAACAAGATTGCAGCAGGGCTGCTGTTGACTCCATTCTTTCACCTGCTCTCTGTGAAGTGCCGAGACCAAACAATTTTTAAAATCGAGTCCGGCGATGGATTAAAGGATTTCGGCTTGCGGGACCTGCTGCTGCAGCGACGAAACCAAATCCGAAGGGACATGCTGAAAAAAAACACGTCCGTCATACGCTTGAGCGGCTTGTACCAGCTGCTGTAAAAACAAATACCCCTCTGCGCTGATCGTGCGCAGCCGGCGCATATCCAGCACCAGATCCTGCCGGGCGCTGAGCAGCATTTGCGTTTGTAAACGATACTGCGTCGCCGTAGCCGCATTGAGTACCTCGTACACGATTACACCGGCGTGCCGTCGATTTTGTTCCACGATGCCACCTGCCCGGCGCTACCGCACGATTTCAAAAACCTGGTCTTCGTCCAAAGAGACCACGGTACAATCGTTCATATACGTGCATTCCGGCAATACGATCATCGCATGCAGAGGCTCTTCCCCTGCCGGCAGCGGCGCCAAGTGCCAGATCGCCGGATTGATTTTGACCAACGTATTTTTCGGAACCAGGAAAGCCTTTGTTAAATGGGTGACAGGCGTTCCGGCCGACGCGGGCGCGACGTGTAAAATCATATCCTGATTGAGCGGCAAAATGATTTCACAGGTGGTGGTATGATACTCCACCGCATCAACAATCATGCGCTCAGGGCTGCGAACGGTAATCGGTGAAAATCCGACCCCCGACGTATACGCCGCCGAAACACGGTCCGGATAAAACTGATGCAGCGGCCCGCACAGCGCATATCCCTGCGGAGAAGTCATCGAATAAAACTGGCCGAACGGTGCAAAATCCTCCGCCGTCAAAGGTTGTACTGGAATCTGTCTCATAAAAAGTCCTCCTGTAAAAAATCAATTTCTATAATAAAGACGCGGAGGACATGCCTCCGCGAGCGGGCTTAACATCCCGCGAATTTTTCACGCTGACTGCGAATCCACTCCGCATCGTCAAAGTAATTGAGCCGCATCGCCGACCGGATTTCGTCCAGTGTTTGCTGCGCGACTCCGCGAGCATAGTCGCTGCCCTGCCGCAACATCTCGGTAACATACCCGATGTCTTGCTGGTATTGCTTGCGGCGTTCCCGGATGCCAGACAATTGCTGCTGCAACACTTCATTCAAGAATTTTTTAACCTTCACATCGCCCAGTCCGCCGCGGCGATAGTGGTCTTTGAGTTCATCCAGGTTGGCATATTCGGGCAAAAATGCCGCAAAATCCTCGTCCCGGCAAAAGGCGTCCAAATAGGTAAAGACTGTATTTCCCTCTACTTTTCCAGGGTCGGATACTTTGAGATGATCCGGGTCCGTATACATGCTCATAACCTTGGTACGCACGTCCTGTTCGGTGTCGGACAAATAAATACAATTGCCCAGCGACTTGCTCATCTTGGCTTTTCCGTCCGTTCCGGGCAGCCGCATGCACGCGCCGTTTTGCGGCAGCAAAATCTCGGCTTCAACCAAAGTAGGACCGTAAACCGCATTAAATTTACGCACAATTTCATTGGTCTGCTCGATCATCGGCTTTTGATCTTCTCCGGCCGGGACCGTCGTGGCTTTAAAGGCGGTAATATCCGCCGCCTGGCTGATCGGGTACGTAAAGAATCCGACCGGAATACTGGCCTCAAAATTGCGCATGCCGATTTCCGCCTTGACGGTCGGATTTCGCTGCAATCTGGAAACCGTTACTAAATTCATATAATAAAACGCCATCTCGCACAATTGCGGGACCTGAGACTGGATAAACATGGTGCATTTTTCCGGGTCCAATCCGCAGGACAAATAGTCCAGCGCCACTTCCAAAATATTCTGCCGCACTTTTTCCGGATGGTCGGCATTGTCGGTCAATGCCTGTGCGTCAGCAATCATCACGTAAACGTGATCGTATTCTCCTGAATTCTGAAGTTCGACCCTGCGACGCAGTGATCCGACATAGTGGCCGATATGGAGCCGACCCGTCGGACGATCTCCCGTTAAGATAATTTTTGACATCTGTAAACACCCCTGACAGGATCTGTATTCTTTTATGTATTCATGATACCATGAAAGCCGTCAATGGCCAGGCGCATAGAATGTGCACCAGGCAAATGCCCTGCGGCTGCAAAGCAAGACTTTTTGCGTATATCATCACACGATGAAAGCCTTCCATGACGCAGGCGCATGAAATGCGCACCCGGTAAATGCCCTGCGGCTGCAAAGCAAGACTTTCTGCGTATATTATACCATGCCAAACGCCGATTGTAAACACATCGACACGATTTTTAACAAAAATGCCCGACGCACCAATCCGCCACTTCTTCAAAGACCTGCTCACGATTGATTTCGTTGAGCATCTCGTGCCGTCCGCCCGGATAAATCCGACAGGTGACGTCTTCGATCCCGGCCTGGCACAGGCGTGCAAAGACCGTCTCAACGCCCCGGCCGTAATCGCCGACAGGGTCCTGATCCCCTGAAAACAGATAGATCGGCAAATCCCGGCGAATCTGACGCGCCCAGGATCGGCGGTTGACCGCTGCATGCACGGTCAGCAGCTCATGATAGGCGCCGGCGGTGAATGGAAACGTACATTTGGGATCCTGCGCATAGATGCGCACGACTTGCTCGTCACGAGAGATCCAGTCGTATTCCGTGACGGGATTTTCGATCCGGCGCACATAGGAACCCATTCCTGCATGCTGCAAAAAGGAAGAAACGTGTCGCGGCCCATACAGCCGCACCAACAACGCCGAAAGCCATACGCCAAGCCGAATCATCGCGGAAGGTCCGCCGGTGCCGCTGAGAATCAATCCGTCCAGGCTGTCCGGATATTCGCAGGCAAACCAACGCGCAAAAAAGCTGCCCATACTGTGTCCCAACAAAATCACGGGGATATCTCCGTAACGCTCCCGCGCCAACCGGTTCATCTGCTTTAAATCGTGCAGTACATAAAACCGTCCGTCCCGATCGGCAAAATATCCGTCCATGCCCACCGTACCGCTGGTTAAACCGTGCCCTAAATGGTCGTTGCCGCAGACAAAAATACCACGGTCGTTCAAATAACGGGCAAACGCTTCGTAACGCCCCAAGTGCTCGCACATCCCATGACTGATCTGCACCACCGCGCGCGGGTCTGCCGAAGGCGTTTCAAAAAAATAGGCCGCCACTTCCGACTTTCCGTCGGAAGAACCAAAAGATTCGATCTTTCGCTCCACTCTAATCCCTCCTTCAAAAACCCCGTATTTTTTTATAATCAATCCTTCTTACAAAGAATCTTTTTTCACACAAACAGAACAACACTTTTTCGATTTCGGACGGTGTTACAATCATGGTTTCCGGGCCGCAGCGGTTACACGCATCCAGTCAAAACAGTATCGTCCCAGGATATCTTATAATACAGACGAATAGAATTACCCGCACAAAAGTTTGAAGACAAGTCCGGAGATAATATTCTCCATCCCAATGCTGCCGACTGTGAGGCACAACGGACCAACTACCGACAGGGCCGCAAACACGGGATCAAAAAATCCCGAAAGCGGAAAACCGCACACAAATAGTGCGCCCATTAAAAATCTTGCAGACCAACTGGCTATAGCACAGAAAGCACCGGATTTTCTTTTTTTATTATACCATGCACGACCTGAAATTGCAACCAAATCAGTCCTCAAACCATAGTTGACAAAAATCGGTAAAATACGCACTTTTTGTCATTTTTTGCCAAATACACCGCTTTGATTTTATGCAAAAAGACGTTTTACTTCATTTTTGAAACATGATATAATAGACGCAGAAAGTCTTGCTTTGCAAGCCTTAGGGCATTCGCCACGCGCGCATTTCATGCGCCTGCGCCATTGACGGCTTCGCAAAAATGCCCTTGCAAGCAAGCATTTTTGCTTTATGGTATAATAGACGCAGAAAGTCTTACTTTGCAGCCTTAGGGCATTCGCCACGTGCGCATTTCATGCGCCTGCGCCATTGACGGCTTCGCAAAAATGCCCTTGCAAGCAAGCATTTTTGCTTTATGGTATAATAGACGCAGAAAGTCTTACTTTGCAGCCTTAGGGCATTCGCCACGTGCGCATTTCATGCGCCTGCGCTATTGACGGTTTCGCAAAAATGCCCTTGTAAGCATTTTTGCTTCATGGTATAATAAAAAAAATCGAAATTTGAGTTTTTATAAAACTTATTGAAATATCTTTTTGTTTTTTGTCAGGTGGTGAGGGATTGTGTATCAAATCAATGATACGATTGTATATGGGCTGCAAGGCGTTTATACCATCCGTGATATCATATCCCAGCAAAACCGGCAATACTATATACTGCAATCGGTAAACGAGGACGGTGCCACGATTTTTGTACCCACCGACAGCGGACTGGCAGAAAGAAAAATGCGACCGGCTTTGACCGAATCCGAAGTGATGTCGCTGATCGAAATGATGCCGGATCCGGGGGCAGAATGGACCAGCTGCTGGCCGGAACGCAAACAGCGATATCAAAAAATTTTAGAAGAAGGCAATCGCACGCAAATGGTGCGCCAAATAAAAATCTTGCAGATCAAAAGAGCAGAACTGGCACGAAAGCATCGCAAGTTACATCTTTTTGATGAACAGTTTTTCGAGCAAGCCACTGCCATTTTGAGCAACGAATTTTCTTATGCACTAAAAATACCGCCGGAGCAAGTGGTTCCGTTTATCCAGGAACATCTGGAAAAGATTTCTATTCAATAAAAAAACGATCATCTTACAGAAAAGAGGGCTTTTTATGTTGGCAAAAACACCCCCGATGGGCTGGAACACCTGGAACTCGTTTGGAGAAAACATCTCCGAACAGTTGATCATGGAAACCGCGGACAAATTTGTAGAATACGGACTGGACAAAGCCGGCTACCAATATATCGTCATTGACGACTGCTGGCCCGAAATGGAACGGGATGAAAACGGCAAACTCGTCCCGGACCGAAAAAAATTCCCGCACGGCATGAAATATCTAGCCGATTATATCCACTCCAAAGGGCTGAAGTTTGGCATTTATTCGAGCGCCAGCACACGCACTTGTAAAGGATATCCATCCAGTTTTGACCATGAATTTGAAGACGCTCAAATGTTTGCAGAATGGGGCGTAGACTATTTAAAATACGATTTCTGTTATAAGCCATCTTCTATTGATGCCAAGATTTTGTATCAGCGGATGGGGCTCGCGCTGCGGGAATGCGGCCGAGACATTGTTTACGCGGCCTGCAACAGTTTACCGGATGTCGGAAACTGGATCCGCGCCACCGGCGCACATTTATTCCGCACGACGGGTGACATCATGGATAACCCTCAATCGGTCAAAGAGATCGCGTACAGCCAACTGCTCAAACTGGGTTCTTCGGGAATCGACTGCTATAACGATATCGATATGCTGGTGGTGGGCATGTACAACAAAGGCAACGCCGCTGTGGCATTTGGCGGATGCACCGACGAGGAATACAAGATGCATTTTGCGCTTTGGTGTATGATGTCTGCACCGCTGATGATCGGATGCGATATCCGCAACACGACCCCACAGGCAATCGAGCTGCTGAAGAATCCGGATCTGATCCGCATCGATCAGGACGAAGAAGCGCGTCCGCCGATCGTAGTGGGCGGAGAACTGACAGACAAACTGATTTTATTTAAACTCTTGTCTGATCAAGAATATGCGTTGGCCGTATTTAATTATACCGACGGCGACGAACGTCCCATCCGTGTCGAGCTGTTTGATTTGGGACTGTCAGTTGCCTGCGGCTACGGCCTGGAACTGAAAGACGTGTTTACGGGCGAAATCTTCCGCAATGTTCAGGAAACGTTCCGTCCGCATGTGCCGTGCCATTCGTGCCGCGTCTTCCGGGGTAAAATTGTGAAACTGTAGGCGACAGACGAATGGATATCGTCTGTAAAACGGGCCGGCACCGTCAAACAGCCGAATGATTCGATCGCAATACGGCAATCATTGTACAACCGCACCGACCGGCAATCCATTGGCAACCGAGAAGTTCATAGACTGTCTATGAAACTTCAAAGTGCAGAAAGAGGCTGAAAATGGGATATGCATATGTGTACCGCTGTAAGTTATGCAGAAAAAAAGTGCAGATGTTTGTCGGGTGCGGAATGCTCCGGCCGGACGTTTGTAAAATCAAATCAGATATTCAAGCCGGTCTGTACGGACCGGAGGCCATAGATTTCTTAAAGCGATATCCCGACGCCGACGCCAGTGCCGTTTGGGCCGTTCATCAATGCCGGTGCGGGAATACTCAAAACAAATATCATGTTATTTTGAAAGCAGAAGGAACGCCTGATTTTGTATGCAGTCTGCGCTGTAAAAAGTGCGGGGCCGCCATGCAAGTGCTAAGCGAATTTCCGAAGACGATCCGCTGCCCCCGTTGCGGTTATACGATGAAAAAAACCTCGGAGCTGCATCTTAAATGGGACTGACAGCCGAATATCCGGACAGGAAACAATACTGACATAAAAAATGAAAAGGCAGGGCAGATAGCTGCCCTGCCCTTTTCCGTATAATTTACTGCAAACCCCAAAAAAACAGGCTAAATCTGATAGAGCTCGTATAAACCAGATAAAATGGACATCGGACAGGCACAACCACAAAAAAAAACTGCGGAATTGGTGAAAAGCGGCTGAGCCTATAAAAACCGTTGACCTTATCGGCTTGAAAATCCGCAGCCATCACGCCGCACAGGTTTGACAAAATCTTGTCTGCTTCTTTAATAAAAAACGGAAAAATTTAAAACATCCTATAGATTTTTGTGTCGGTTTATGATATAATAGTAAAAATACAAAAATCAGGTCATGACAAAGATTTATTTTGGGGTTGTCGGCAACCGATTCGAGCAGAACAAATACAGACGATCGAAGATTGGACGGCAAAACCAACATAAACAAAATCCGGGGTTGTTCTACTCGCGGCAGGTCGACACAATAAGGATGTCTGAAAAACCTGCGCGAATCAATTCCAGCCCGGGCAAAGAATGGATATTGTTAAAGAACGGAAGTTCCAGCAGAACATCCTGCACGGCAACTGCACGCATAGTAACTTCTTACATAGTAGTTTCTTGCGCAGAAGCTTCTTGCATGGCAAAATTCTTATAATACCCGTCTTTGCATCACAAAACATGACCGAACGATTTCATAACCATAAAGGAGTCGATTCCATGGAGAGAGAAAAACTCAGTTCAAGGCTCGGTTTTATCCTGCTTTCGGCGGGATGTGCAATCGGCATCGGAAACGTATGGCGCTTCCCCTACATCACAGGACAAAACGGCGGCGGTATTTTTGTGCTGATCTATCTGTTCTTTTTGATCGTGATGGGGCTGCCGATTCTGACAATGGAGTTTGCCGTAGGTCGAGCCAGCAGACAAAGCGCCATGGGCGCCTGCGCGACCTTGTCGCAGTCCAAACTCAAATGGCGTTCCAACCGCGTGATCGCCTTTGCAGGCAATTATTTGCTGATGATGTTCTACACCACTGTCGCGGGCTGGATGCTGTATTATTTTTATCAGACAGCAGCCGGTGCCTTTGAAGGGAAAAACACCGAGCAAATTTCACAGCTATTCAGCCAGATGACCGGCAACCCCTGGGTCATGACGGTATGTATGCTGATTGTGGTCGTATGCGGCTTTTTAATCTGCTCCATCGGACTGAAAAACGGCGTTGAAAGAATCACCAAATGGATGATGGTAGCGCTGTTTGGCATTATGGTGGTATTGGCAATTCGCAGCATTACGCTGCCGGGAGCTTCGGAAGGGCTCTCGTTCTATCTGATGCCCAGCATCGAAAAAGTACAGACGGTCGGGATCGGCAACGTTGTGGTACAGGCCATGAACCAGTCTTTCTTCACGCTCAGTTTGGGTATCGGTGCGATGGCTATCTTTGGCAGTTATTTAGGCAAAGAACGCCGGTTACTGGGCGAATCGGTCAATATTGCGGTATTGGATACCTTTGTAGCCGTCGTTTCGGGGCTGATCATTTTTCCGGCCTGCTTTGCTTACGGCGTCAACCCGGACAGCGGTCCGAAATTGATCTTTATCACACTGCCCAACATTTTTAATCATATGCCCGGCGGCAGAATTTGGGGAAGTTTATTCTTTATCTTTATGCTGTTTGCCGCGCTGTCTACCATTATTGCCGTATTCGAAAATATTTCGGCTTTTTCGATGGAATTGTTCGGATGGTCCCGCAAAAAAGCAACGCTGATCAACGGATTTGTGATTGCGCTGCTGTCGATGCCATGCGTACTCGGCTTTAACTTATTAGCCGGATTTGAGCCGTTAAAAGCCGGCAACACGATTATGGATTTGGAAGACTTCTTGGTCAGCAACCTGGCTTTGCCGATTGGGTCTTTGGTTTATATCTTATTCTGTACCAGCAAACTGGGCTGGGGCTGGAAGAATTTCCGGCAGGAGGCCAACATCGGAAAAGGGTTGAAAGTGCCCAACTGGCTGCGCATCTACTGTACCTTTATCCTGCCGCTGATTGTGGTGGTAATTTTGGTTTACGGCCTCATTACCTACTTTATGTAACGAGGCAGAACGGACGGCAAAAGATCGGCTTACGATTCCGTATTATGCTGTCCTGCAGAATACCGTCAAACGACGCAGAAATTGGTTTCAAAACTATATGACTTAATTTGTGATTATTTTGATACGCACCAATAAAGTAAAGGGGAAACAGTTCGTTTATACAGAACTGTTTCCCCTTTTTTACGTCTTTACAACTTTTAGAAACTTTAAGCATAAAGCCAAAATATTCTCTGGACTGCAAAAACCAACGAACAATCTGCATATGATAAAAGGCTAGCGAGTCATTGCACACATGCAAACAGAAGACGACCAATCACAAAGCGTGCTCACCCAAAAACCAGCAAATTATTATCCTCAGCAAAAAACCAGCAAGCTGCAACGCTCGCAGCAAAAAACCAGCGAGCACTATAGCTCGCAGCAAAAAACCAGCGAGCACTATAGCTCGCTGGTTTTAAAACAAATATAAACAGAAAATAAACGCTTAATCAATAAATTCGATTTGGTTGGTATTGGCCTGAATTTCACGACCGTCTACAAAAACGTGATTGCCGGTAGCATCCTCATCCATATGAACAATGGATCCGGAGGTGTTCTGTTCAATCACACAATCGTTAAAATAAACTGTATTGTTGCACGCGCCGTATTGCAGTGACAGGATATGCTGCGGCTCCGCGTTCGGTTCATTGAAAGCTTTGAGCGTACAATGAGAGAAGGTTACCACATTATCATGTCCGGTTGCGTTTGTGCCCGAAAAAGTGGGGCCCTGTATTACCACCGTACTAAACGAATTGCTGTAGCCGGAATGCACATTCGTTCCTTCCAACACACAGTTTTCAAATGTGATATGACAGTTGTCATTATAAAAATAAGCCGTTCCCCAAGCTGACAGATTCGTATTCTTAATCACAATGCTGTCCAAATTGGTATTGCCGTTAGCAACCCAAATTCCATATTTAAAGCCGGTTAATTGACAGCCGTCCAGCACAATGCTGACCCCGTCACTATTAGCCAATGCGATGGCAGAATTGTTGTACTGATCGGTGACCAGATTCACATCTGTTAACTGGATCACCGCATTCTGCGCACGGTTTACCAGCAGAGAATTGCCTGCGGCACCGATCAAATCCAGCGTGTTGCCGTTGCCCTGGATCACTAAACTGCCGTTGGTCGTAATGGCCTGCGTCAGGGCAATATCCTCGGTCAAAACAATTGATTTCCCCTCTGCAATTGCCTGTTGAAGCCCAGCCTCTGTGGATACCGGAACAAAGTCCAGCGGTGCTGCCGCATCATAATCAGTATTGCCGAATCCATCCATTTCTACGGCCGCCTGCGTTGCCAAGATGGTAACGTCGACAGAAAAGTCTTTTCCCATGTATTGGCTCGACGCGTTCTCGTCCATCCCATACACCAATACAAACTGAACCGACTGACCGCCTTCGAGCACCATGCCGGTTACAGTGTCTGCCGTCTGCTGCAGCGTACTCATCGGACGCTTGGTAAAGTCTCCACTGACGCTGCCGTCTGCCTCAACTCGAATAAAATCAAACCACAGCGCATCTTCCAAGCCGCCGTCGGTCACATCAAACTGCAAACGAAGTTTTGCTGCCAACGTCCCGCGGTTGACCACCTGCAGCAACTTGGCCGAAGAAATGCCCGGCTCCCAAAAATCTTCTTCAATAATCGGCGAAGAGTCCTGTTTTAAATCCTGCGCCTTTGCTTCAAACTGAACCTTTCCGGCAGCATTGATACCCGGAATCTCATATTCCACACCGTCTGTACCGGTTGCGTATGCATAGGCATCAATCATCAGCGACCCAGCCTTGATACTGTTGTTTTTGTTGGTTACACTGTCTGTAAACCAGGCAAACGTGGTTCCGACTAACAAGGCCGCACACAGCACCAACGACGTCGCGCAAAGCAGCAACGATTTTTTTGCGTTTTTCATTGTCCTGTTTCCTCCTGTTTTTTTGTTTGTCATCCTGTCCTGGTTGTCCAATATTTCTACATTTATATATAATATACCACATTTGCAATTCGTTTTCAATAGGAGAAATAAAGTTTGCGCTCAAAAAATTCACGTTTTTTTCAATCTTTTAATTTTTAAATAGACAACTTTTTGCCCCTTCTTCAACCCCAAAAAACAAACTGGTCAGCTCCGAATACAAAAATTTATGCAAGAATCATTTTTCCCAAAAACAAAGAAATCCACCTTTTTGCAAGTCGGTTTTTCACACACCAAAGAACAAGACCAACAAAAAAACAGATATCCGAACAAGAAAAGTTCAGATATCTGTAAAATACCGGTTTATTTTTCATTCCCCGCAAAAAAGCGTTTCCGATAGCCATTGCAAAAATTCAGAACGGCTCGAAAAACACAACCGTCTGAAACCGAAGGAGCTGTGTTTATATCGTCTGTCACACCGTCCGTATCAGGCAAATGTTCGTCGGATTCTGCTACCGCATTGTCTGCAAGCGATAAACGGAAGAGAGGCAATCGCCGACTTTCTCATACTTAAAGAAGATACGACCGTCTCTATTACTCCACTATTTGTTTGAGTATCGCAATCCACGCTTGCACACTGTCTGCGCCGATCCCAGCAATTTTCAAGGTCCTGCTGTCTGCATCAGAACTCGTGATTTTGGCTCCCTTGACATTTTTTGAGCGTCACGGGGCTCTCTTCTACTGTCTGCGCCGGATACCGCGGCTTATTGTTCCGCGCAGTCTGCCACACAAACCGAAGTTTATGCTTCCGAGCTATCTGCATCGGAGCGCGTGACTTCCGCATCCGCTCCGCTTGCATCAGAAATCCCGGGCTGTTCTTCTTCGTCTATTGCAACGGATTCCGCTGGTCCCTCTTCTTGGCTGGGATCAACCGTTCCCGTACTTTCGGCTGCAGGCATGTCGATGGTTTGAGTGCCCGCGGCATCAGGTTTTACAGGTTCTTGAATGGGTTGTTTAGCCTGCACGCCATTCAAAATCGGTTGCAAACTGCCGGTGTCCAGTTGTCCGGCCTTCATTTGCTTCATCACGGCATCCGCGGTTTGCGCCACGGTTGTAAAGCTGTTATTTTTCCACCAAGCTACCGCACCCGTAACAACTGTAGCCAAAATCGATACCACTTGATAAATATCATTTTCGGCAAACGGAAGCGCCTGTTTGCCGAATATCGCCAGAAACTGGTTGACTAACGCGATCAGCAAACAAATCGTCCGTGCCCATGTGTCGGGCGTGATCTTTTTGATCTTCTCCCACATATTCCTCTCTCCTTTGTGTCTTGATAATCTCCTCGGCAGATACCACTTTCAGTGTATGCAGATCGTTCATTTCGTGTTCAATAAAACTGTTTCCGCCTAAGACCTTATAAGAATGATATAACTCCTCTAACGTTGCCAGACTATAGGTTCCGATTGTTTTTTTGCGCATGTATGAAACATGCGCCTGATTGATACGGTCGCGAATCAAGTTTAACAGCGCCTGCTTGAGTTGTTCGTCGTTGCGGCTGCTGGCCTCGATATATTCATCCAATCGCTGCGCCAACACTTTCAGTTCCACGCAGACTTGTCCGGAACTGTCCGAAACAATCTTTTTTACTGTATTTTCGACACCTTTCCGAACCGTCCGGGAAACCGCCTTAGCCACAACTCCGAATGCTGCTGCCACGGTAACCACGGCCCCGCAAACATATAAAACCACATCCAGATTGACATTCATTGTTTTGTATCCCAAACAGCCAAAACGGCGCTTCGGTACGGTTCTTCAACCTGCTCGATCAATTGCTGCCGGCCCTGCTCGGTATTCAGATAGGCACAACGGGAATTTTCTCCGATTTGTGTCCAAACGCCGTTGATCTGAGCCATCTCCTGTCTTAAAATGCTGACACTGTCTGCTGTGAGCATGTCCACGGTCATTTTAGTTTGTGTTTGAAGTTCCATTTTGTTCTCTCCCTTTATGAAATCGTATATTGTACCAAAAACGTACACTCATCGCCGCTGGCGGTCCCGGAAACGTCAAACACGCCAATCGATGTCCCGGAAACACCCACATACCGCGGAGCAGATGTCTGACCGAGCGTCATAGACTGATACCCGACGCCCATGGCCGGATAATACGCACAGGCAAAAGGAAGCCCCGTTGCTGATGCGGACGCCGTGCCTGCAGGAACCTTTCCCCAGATAAGAACAATGTTTCCAACTCTCTGATAATAACATAAATTAGACGCCACTGCACCGTCACGCTGTAAGTTAAAGGTGCCGCTTTCCACTGCAAGATCCTTTGCGGAAAGCAATTTATACCAACTGCCCCACGCAACAGTCCCCAATACCGCAGACTGTGCCCGGACATATACGTCAGTCCCCAGAGAATTTCCTGTTCCGACCAAATACATCTGTGCGGATTTATCCGAAGTTTTGGATTGCATGGACAGCATTACCCCGTTTTGAGGATTGGAAACGGGCACGTTAGATGCCTGCGCCGAAAAGCTGATGACGCCGGTCGGTGCGGTATCGGCAGAATCGGAATCGGCAGTAATCACGGCATCGGTAATCCCGTATCCGCTTACAGTTGTAGGTTTTCCGGTAATATCTGCCCAGGCAGAAGTTCCGGGATCGCCTTTTTCACCTTGTTCGCCTTTATCGCCCTTGTCTCCCTTTTCGCCAGGATCTCCCTTTTTTCCGTTAAAAACCTGGGCGAAATACGTTCCGTTGCGATCGGTGATCGTGATTTGGGCACCGTTTTCCAGCTGCGTAACAGACGCTTCGGGATAAACAATACTTGCTTCAATGCGCGCGGCCTCTTCTGCGGACTGCTGCGCTTGCAGGCTAAAAGTATGTACATTTTTTAAATCCGTGTAAAACGCAGATTCTGTTCCTGCATATCCTGACTCAACTGCACCCCGGTAAGCATCCCGGACAGGGACGTAAGACTGCGCGTCTGCATCATAATAATAAAAAGTACCCGCATCGTCCCGAGCTAAAAATGAAATATATTTACCATCCGCTTGGCTCCCGTCTGCCGTAATCGGCGTATTTCGACTGCGGACAAAAACATCTTCCGGCAATCCTTCCGGAGGCTCCTGCGGGGTCAACCCTTCTGTAAAACAGGCTTGAACCACCTCCAGCAAAACGGCGTTTTCTACCCGCAAAGTCTGCGCCGACGTTGTTCCCCATACGGTCAGCGTGATTTTCCCGGGCTGACGGTAAAAAGACGCCGGCAGCAACAGCGGCTCGGATAAAAGCTGATATTCGGCAGTCTGTTGCCCATCCGATATTTGCACATATCTGCTGGCCCCGTCCCAGACGTCCGAAAATTCAAAATCCAGCAAATACAAATTGGTACTGCCCGCAACGATCGGCGTTCGGCTGCTCCGCAGACGCATTCGCTGCGCGTTGACTTCAATTTTTAATATGATATTGGCCATTTTTTTCACCCTGTTCATCTTATCATATTCCTTCGGGGCTTTCTCCCTGATTAAACACCGAAAGAAAATTTCTTAAAGAAAAAACGAGAAGTTGACCTGGCTCCAACTTCTTTTATTTTACATCAAGCCCAAAACAAGCCGCCGAGGCAAGCCAATTGTTTTTCATTGACTTTTTAGACACTTTGCGCTATACTAAAAAAAACGTTTTTACGATGTATCTTAGGAGGAATTATGAACGCGCCGCAACAACTGACACAACAGCTTTTTGCCATGCAGGATCTTGGATACCGCCAATTTCAAATCAAATTGATGCCTACGGTAGACCCAGACACGGTCATTGGCATCCGGACGCCGGACTTACGACGGTTTGCCAAAGAGTACGCTAAACAGCCTCAGGCAGAAACGTTTTTAGCCCAACTGCCGCACCGATATTATGAAGAAAACAACTTGCATGCCATGATCATTGAAACGGGACGTGACTATGAAAAAGTCATGGACGCCACTGACGCTTTTTTACCCTATATCAATAACTGGGCGACGTGCGATCTATTTTGCCCGAAAATTTTTGGCAAACATCTACGGCAGTTATCTCAAAAAATTCCGCAATGGCTGGCCTCGGACAAAACGTATACCGTTCGGTTCGGGATCGGCATGCTGATGCGATTCTTTTTAGAAGAACATTTTACGCTTGAATCGGCACAACAAGTGGCAGATATACAATCCGATGAATACTACATCAACATGATGGCCGCCTGGTATTTTGCCACCGCACTGGCCAAACAATATTCCGGCATTTTACCGTTTTTTCAAAACCGGCAACTCCAGCCTGTCGTACAGAATATGGCCATTCAAAAAGCGATAGAAAGTCGCAGAATCTCTGACGAACAAAAACAACTTTTACGAACCATGAAAATCCGCGCATAAAATTATACAAACACCGTCGTTACAGATGATTTTGATGTTTATATAATAAAAAATATGAAAATCAAAGGACTGCTTAAAATTTTTATTGAGATTGATTTTGATTGCTGTATTTTAAGAGATTTGAAAAGTCCTTATAAAAAACAGCAGAAAAACCATCTTTTATCAAACATATGCTCCTTTTCCCCGGCCCTGCGGGAGTAAAATAACAGGAGAACCCGTATGCGATTCTTTTGAATACGCAAGGATCACATGATTTTGAAACAAATGTCTTGGATAAAGCCCGGATATCTGTGTAGATATCCGGGCTTTGCATTGTTTGTCCAGAATAAAACACGCCCAAATCGGACCAGGTAAACCAAAACAACAATCGCGGCAACCGATCCCTCTAAATAAGAGGTTTTTGTATGATAGAAAAAATGAGATTGTCTAAACCGTACCGGGAAGAGGTCTTTGCAAAGATCGTTTTTGTGAGGCAGAAATGCTGTGACTTTTCAAACAGATTTACCTTACAGCCGTTATTTTTTACCCTGTTTATATCGCATATAAGATAGGATTTTCCAAACCCAAAAATTGAAATACGTCCCCATACCAAATTTGCCAATCATTCAGGAAAAAATAAGCATAAAAACAGGATCCTGAACCTTGGTACGATTGACCCGAGACATGTTCAAAATCCGAGCACTTCACGCAGCCTACCTCAGTCTTCCGAAGCCTCCCGCGCGATTGCAATAACATCAGCAAGCGTGACCTTTCCGTCTGCATTGATATCAAATATTTTGATTTGATCTTCGGTCATACCAAATTTTCCGGCTGTATACTGAGCAACGAATTGAACATCGGCTAACCCGTATCCTCCGACAGTGTATTCCGACACCCAACCCATGTATACGCCGTTGCGCGTATCCTGAATAAAATACGGATGTTCGCCTTCTTTATAGTCTATAATCTTTGCTACCGTCCACGGGCCGCTGACAGGCTGCCCGGACTCTATACCATTGAGGGTAGAAAAGACGTTCCCGTTCCAATATTTTACCAAGCTGCCGATCTGATGGATCTGTGTCCAAGGTTCCAATGAAGATTCGTCTACCCAGCCGATACCGTGTTCCTGTATCGTATTCTCGCCGCCATTCCAGCCGGTGGTACAGATAAAATACCGATTACCATTATACAGAAAGATCTTTACACAGGACATATCTGCGGCCGTTGAAGAAACCTTTCCCGCATCATCATAAATATTGGCACCCGGTTTGAGTCGGTAGTTTTTTCCGATTTCCCATTTTGACTGCGGTTTCTGTTGGGGCAGTGTTGTAAAAGAAATCCCTGCTGTATTGCGCACCGCCGTAAAAGCCGGATCAAGATATAAAAGCTGTTCCGGTTTATACTGTCCGCCCGTCGCCTGCAAAACCCAGGCAGACTTGGAGTTTTTGACCCATCCGCTTCCGGACATTTTTCCCTTTCCGCAGGTCACATGCAAATGGTTTCCGGTCGCTTGACCGGTCCGCCCCTCGCGCCCGACATATTCGTATGGCTCATAAATACGTCCGGTTCGTATACCGGAAGAACCGAAATCGTCATCTTCCATGTGGACAAATTTAATGGTCAAATAATCGGTTGTGCCGTCCGGGAAATCAACCGGATCCGTGCTTTCAAACCAGGCACCGTTGGCCACTCCACGCACGCCGGTCACCTGTCCGTAAATTTTAACGCATTTCATTCGACACGGCGCGTAAAACGCTTCCCGTCCAGATGTCTGATCCGCCATATCAATCGGAAAATCCGCCGGGGAGCCCGTACTGTTTAAATAATGATTAAAACTGCCCGTATATGACTGTGTAATATTCAGCACTTTCTGTGGATATACGGCATAATTACTCATAAAAATTCCCCTTTTCAAACGATCTGCAAACAAAAAATTCTTTTGTCTGCGACTATT
>CDZQ01027922.1_pt1 | contig 36661 bp, 30 predicted proteins | sample 554831 | NCBI WGS metagenome assembly CDZQ01 (sample SAMEA3182112, study PRJEB8094) | gut metagenome | biome: human; feature: gut; material: Stool; isolation source: human stools | place: Canada | collected 2013-05-06 | reverse complement strand
GGTTGCATTTCGTTAAATGCTTTCTGTGCAGCAGCTTTGTCGCCAGCTTCGATAGCTGCGTATACTTTCTTGATGAAAGTACGCATCATAGAGCGACGGCTTGCGTTGTGCTTACGAGCCTTTTCAGACTGAATGGCGCGCTTCTTAGCTGATTTGATATTAGCCAAGGTCCAACTCCCAAATGTGTTCTATATGGACAATTCAAAGGCCGAGGAATATGCCCTTTTAGCCTTCTTTTGTCAATGGATTTGTGCAAATAAGCGCCGTTAATGTGCCGGCACTCGTTACGTAGTGATGGCGCAGGATTCTACCAGCTTGCGGGGTGTGAATACAGCTTTTCCGCGAGAAAAATTGCAGCAGGCGGTCAGTTTCTTCCCATGATTTGCGCCATAGCAATGAAAAGCCACTTCTTTCTGATTTCGGTACTCAATCGCCGGTTAACCTTGACCGCTGTACAAGGTATACTCGGACGATTTTCACTGTTTTGAGCCAGACATGAAGCTGATACGCGGCATACATAATCTCAGCCAGGCCCCGCAAGAAGGGTGTGTGCTGACTATTGGTAATTTCGACGGCGTGCATCGCGGTCATCGCGCGCTGTTACAGGGCTTGCAGGAAGAAGGGCGCAAGCGCAACTTACCGGTGATGGTGATGCTTTTTGAACCTCAACCACTGGAACTGTTTGCTACTGATAAAGCCCCGGCACGGCTCACCCGGCTGCGGGAAAAACTGCGTTATCTTGCAGAGTGTGGTGTTGATTACGTGCTGTGCGTGCGTTTTGACAGGCGTTTTGCGGCGTTAACCGCGCAAAACTTCATCAGTGATCTTCTGGTGAAGCACTTGCGGGTAAAATTTCTTGCCGTAGGTGACGATTTCCGCTTTGGCGCTGGTCGTGAAGGCGATTTCTTGTTATTACAGAAAGCGGGCATGGAATACGGCTTCGATATCACCAGCACGCAAACTTTTTGCGAAGGTGGCGTGCGTATCAGCAGCACCGCCGTGCGTCAGGCGCTTGCGGATGACAATCTGGCTCTGGCAGAAAGTTTACTGGGGCACCCGTTTGCTATCTCCGGGCGTGTAGTCCACGGTGATGAATTAGGGCGCACTATAGGTTTCCCGACGGCGAATGTACCGCTACGCCGTCAGGTTTCCCCGGTGAAAGGGGTTTATGCGGTAGAAGTGTTGGGCCTTGGCGAAAAGCCGTTACCCGGCGTTGCAAACATCGGAACACGCCCAACGGTTGCCGGTATTCGCCAGCAACTGGAAGTGCATTTGTTAGATGTTGCAATGGACCTTTATGGTCGCCATATACAAGTAGTGCTGCGTAAAAAAATACGCAATGAGCAGCGATTTGCATCGCTGGACGAACTGAAAGCGCAGATTGCGCGTGATGAATTAACCGCCCGCGAATTTTTTGGGCTAACAAAACCGGCTTAAGCCTGTTATGTAATCAAACCGAAATACGGAACCGAGAATCTGATGAGTGACTATAAATCAACCCTGAATTTGCCGGAAACAGGGTTCCCGATGCGTGGCGATCTCGCCAAGCGCGAACCGGGAATGCTGGCGCGTTGGACTGATGATGATCTGTACGGCATCATTCGTGCAGCTAAAAAAGGCAAAAAAACCTTCATTCTGCATGATGGCCCTCCTTATGCGAATGGCAGTATTCATATTGGTCACTCGGTTAACAAGATTCTGAAAGACATTATCATTAAGTCCAAAGGGCTTTCTGGATATGACTCGCCGTATGTGCCTGGCTGGGACTGTCATGGTCTGCCAATCGAGCTGAAAGTAGAGCAAGAATACGGTAAGCCGGGGGAGAAATTCACCGCCGCTGAGTTCCGCGCCAAGTGCCGCGAATACGCTGCGACCCAGGTTGACGGTCAGCGCAAAGACTTTATCCGTCTGGGCGTGCTGGGCGACTGGTCGCACCCGTACCTGACCATGGACTTCAAAACTGAAGCCAACATCATCCGCGCGCTGGGCAAAATCATCGGCAACGGTCACCTGCACAAAGGCGCGAAGCCGGTGCACTGGTGCGTTGACTGCCGTTCTGCACTGGCAGAAGCGGAAGTTGAGTATTACGACAAAACTTCTCCGTCCATCGACGTCGCTTTCCAGGCGGTCGATCAGGATGCGCTTAAAACGAAATTTGGCGTAAGCAATGTTAACGGCCCAATTTCGCTGGTTATATGGACCACCACGCCGTGGACGCTGCCTGCTAACCGCGCAATCTCCATTGCACCTGATTTTGATTATGCGCTGGTGCAAATCGACGGTCAGGCCGTGATCCTCGCGAAAGATCTGGTTGAAAGCGTAATGCAGCGTATCGGCGTTAGCGATTACACCATTCTTGGCACGGTGAAAGGTGCCGAGCTGGAACTGTTGCGCTTTACCCATCCGTTTATGGACTTCGATGTTCCGGCAATTCTCGGCGACCACGTTACGCTGGATGCCGGTACCGGTGCCGTTCATACCGCGCCAGGCCACGGTCCGGACGACTATGTGATCGGTCAAAAATATGGTCTGGAAACCGCTAACCCGGTTGGCCCGGACGGCACTTATCTGCCGGGTACTTACCCGACTCTGGATGGCGTTAACGTCTTCAAAGCGAACGATATTGTCATTGCGTTGTTGCAGGAAAAAGGCGCACTGTTGCACGTTGAGAAAATGCAACACAGCTATCCGTGCTGCTGGCGTCATAAAACGCCGATCATCTTCCGCGCGACGCCGCAGTGGTTCGTCAGCATGGATCAGAAAGGTCTGCGTGCGCAGTCACTGAAAGAGATCAAAGGCGTGCAGTGGATCCCTGACTGGGGCCAGGCGCGTATCGAGTCGATGGTTGCTAACCGTCCTGACTGGTGTATCTCTCGTCAGCGTACCTGGGGCGTGCCGATGTCACTGTTCGTGCACAAAGACACAGAAGAACTGCATCCGCGTACTCTCGAACTGATGGAAGAAGTGGCAAAACGCGTTGAAGTTGACGGCATTCAGGCGTGGTGGGATCTCGATGCGAAAGAGATCCTCGGCGACGAAGCTGACCAGTATGTGAAAGTACCGGATACGCTGGATGTATGGTTTGACTCCGGATCTACCCACTCTTCCGTTGTTGATGTGCGTCCGGAATTTGCCGGTCACGCAGCGGACATGTATCTGGAAGGTTCTGACCAACACCGTGGCTGGTTCATGTCTTCCCTGATGATCTCTACCGCGATGAAGGGCAAAGCGCCATATCGTCAGGTACTGACTCACGGCTTTACCGTGGATGGTCAGGGTCGCAAGATGTCTAAATCCATCGGTAACACCGTTTCGCCGCAGGATGTGATGAACAAACTGGGTGCGGATATTCTGCGTCTGTGGGTGGCATCAACCGACTACACTGGCGAAATGGCCGTTTCTGACGAGATCCTGAAACGTGCTGCCGACAGCTATCGTCGTATCCGTAACACCGCGCGCTTCCTGCTGGCAAACCTGAACGGTTTTGATCCGGCAAAAGATATGGTGAAACCGGAAGAGATGGTGGTACTGGATCGCTGGGCCGTAGGTTGTGCGAAAGCGGCACAGGAAGACATCCTCAAAGCGTACGAAGCATACGATTTCCACGAAGTGGTACAGCGTCTGATGCGCTTCTGCTCCGTTGAGATGGGGTCCTTCTACCTCGACATCATCAAAGACCGTCAGTATACCGCCAAAGCGGACAGCGTGGCGCGTCGTAGCTGCCAGACTGCGCTGTATCACATCGCAGAAGCGCTGGTTCGCTGGATGGCACCAATCCTCTCCTTCACCGCTGATGAAGTGTGGGGTTACCTGCCGGGCGAACGTGAAAAATACGTCTTCACCGGTGAGTGGTACGAAGGCCTGTTTGGTCTGGCAGACAGTGAAGCAATGAACGATGCGTTCTGGGACGAGCTGTTGAAAGTGCGTGGCGAAGTGAACAAAGTCATTGAGCAAGCGCGTGCCGATAAGAAAGTGGGCGGCTCGCTGGAAGCGGCAGTAACCTTGTATGCAGAACCGGAACTGGCGGCGAAACTGACCGCGCTGGGCGATGAATTACGATTTGTCCTGTTGACCTCCGGCGCTACCGTTGCAGACTATAACGACGCACCTGCTGACGCCCAGCAGAGCGAAGTCCTCAAAGGGCTGAAAGTCGCGTTGAGTAAAGCCGAAGGTGAGAAGTGCCCACGCTGCTGGCACTACACCCAGGATGTCGGCAAGGTGGCGGAACACGCAGAAATCTGCGGCCGCTGTGTCAGCAACGTCGCCGGTGACGGTGAAAAACGTAAGTTTGCCTGATGAGTCAATCGATCTGTTCAACAGGGCTACGCTGGCTGTGGCTGGTGGTAGTCGTGCTGATTATCGATCTGGGCAGCAAATACCTGATCCTCCAGAACTTTGCTCTGGGGGATACGGTCCCGCTGTTCCCGTCGCTTAATCTGCATTATGCGCGTAACTATGGCGCGGCGTTTAGTTTCCTTGCCGATAGTGGCGGCTGGCAGCGTTGGTTTTTTGCCGGTATTGCGATTGGTATTAGCGTGATCCTGGCAGTGATGATGTATCGCTCGAAGGCCACGCAGAAGCTAAACAATATCGCTTACGCGCTGATTATTGGCGGCGCGCTGGGCAACCTGTTCGACCGCCTGTGGCACGGCTTCGTTGTCGATATGATCGACTTCTATGTCGGCGACTGGCACTTCGCCACCTTCAACCTTGCCGATACTGCCATTTGTGTCGGTGCGGCACTGATTGTGCTGGAAGGTTTTTTACCTTCTAAAGCGAAAAAACAATAATAAACCCTGCCGGATGCGATGCTGACGCATCTTATCCGGCCTACAGATTGCTGCGAAATCGTAGGCCGCATCCGGCAAAAATCCTCAAAATATAAGAGCAAACCTGCATGTCTGAATCTGTACAGAGCAATAGCGCCGTCCTGGTGCACTTCACGCTGAAACTCGATGATGGCACCACCGCTGAGTCTACCCGCAACAACGGTAAACCGGCGCTGTTCCGCCTGGGTGATGCTTCTCTTTCTGAAGGGCTGGAGCAACACCTGCTGGGGCTGAAAGTGGGCGATAAAACCACCTTCTCGCTGGAGCCTGATGCGGCGTTTGGCGTGCCGTCACCGGACCTGATTCAGTACTTCTCCCGCCGTGAATTTATGGATGCAGGCGAGCCAGAAATTGGCGCAATCATGCTTTTTACCGCAATGGATGGCAGTGAGATGCCTGGCGTGATCCGCGAAATTAACGGCGACTCCATTACCGTTGATTTCAACCATCCGCTGGCCGGGCAGACCGTTCATTTTGATATTGAAGTGCTGGAAATCGATCCGGCACTGGAGGCGTAACATGCAGATCCTGTTGGCCAACCCGCGTGGTTTTTGTGCCGGGGTAGACCGCGCTATCAGCATTGTTGAAAACGCGCTGGCCATTTACGGCGCACCGATATATGTCCGTCACGAAGTGGTGCATAACCGCTACGTGGTCGATAGCTTGCGCGAGCGTGGGGCTATCTTTATTGAGCAGATTAGCGAAGTACCGGACGGCGCGATCCTGATTTTCTCCGCACACGGTGTTTCTCAGGCAGTACGTAACGAAGCGAAAAGCCGCGATTTGACGGTGTTTGATGCCACCTGTCCGCTGGTGACCAAAGTGCATATGGAAGTCGCCCGCGCCAGCCGTCGTGGTGAAGAATCTATTCTCATCGGTCACGCCGGGCACCCGGAAGTGGAAGGGACGATGGGCCAGTACAGCAACCCGGAAGGGGGAATGTATCTGGTCGAATCGCCAGACGATGTGTGGAAACTGACGGTCAAAAACGAAGAGAAGCTCTCCTTTATGACCCAAACCACGCTGTCGGTGGATGACACGTCTGATGTGATCGACGCGCTGCGTAAACGCTTCCCGAAAATTGTCGGTCCGCGCAAAGATGACATCTGCTACGCCACGACTAACCGTCAGGAGGCGGTACGCGCCCTGGCAGAGCAGGCGGAAGTAGTACTGGTGGTTGGTTCGAAAAACTCCTCCAACTCCAACCGTCTGGCGGAACTGGCCCAGCGTATGGGCAAACGCGCATTTTTGATTGACGATGCGAAAGATATCCAGGAAGAGTGGGTAAAAGGCGTGAACTGCGTTGGCGTGACTGCGGGCGCATCGGCTCCGGATATTCTGGTGCAGAATGTGGTGGCACGTTTGCAACAGCTGGGCGGTGGTGAAGCCATTCCGCTGGAAGGTCGTGAAGAAAACATTGTTTTCGAAGTGCCGAAAGAGCTGCGTGTCGATATTCGTGAAGTCGATTAAGTCATTAGCAGCCTAAGTTATGCGAAAATGCCGGTCTTGTTACCGGCATTTTTTATGGAGAAAACATGCGTTTACCTATCTTCCTCGATACAGACCCCGGCATTGACGATGCCGTTGCCATTGCCGCCGCGATTTTTACCCCCGAACTCGATCTGCAACTGATGACCACTGTCGCGGGTAATGTTTCGGTAGAGAAAACGACCCGCAACGCCCTGCAACTGCTGCATTTCTGGAATGCGGAGATTCCGCTTGCCCAGGGCGCTGCCGTACCACTGGTTCGTGCGCCGCGCGATGCGGCATCTGTACACGGTGAATCGGGAATGGCTGGCTATGACTTTGTTGAACACAACCGTCAGCCACTGGGTATACCGGCGTTTCTGGCAATTCGTGATGCCCTGATGCGTGCGCCAGAGCCCGTTACCCTGGTGGCCATCGGCCCGTTAACCAATATTGCGCTGTTACTTTCACAATGCCCGGAATGTAAGCCGTATATTCGCCGTCTGGTGATCATGGGCGGTTCTGCTGGTCGCGGCAACTGCACACCAAACGCCGAGTTTAACATCGCTGCCGATCCAGAAGCGGCAGCCTGTGTCTTCCGTAGCGGCATCGAAATCGTCATGTGCGGTCTGGATGTCACCAATCAGGCAATATTAACCCCTGACTATCTCGCTACTTTGCCGGAATTGAATCGCACCGGAAAAATGCTACACGCCCTGTTTAGCCACTACCGTAGCGGCAGTATGCAAAGTGGACTACGTATGCACGATCTTTGCGCTATCGCCTGGCTGGTGCGCCCGGAATTGTTCACTCTCAAACCGTGTTTTGTCGCGGTAGAAACTCAGGGTGAATTTACCTCAGGCACGACGGTTGTTGATATCGACGGTTGCCTGGGCAAACCAGCCAATGTACAGGTGGCGCTGGATCTGGATGTGAAAGGCTTCCAGCAGTGGGTGGCTGAGGTGCTGGCCCTGGCGCTCTAATAATAAAACAAGGAAGTGTTCTATGACGTATGGAGAAGCGTATCTGGAAGGGTGGAAAAACATCTTTAATTATGAAGGTGTTTCCAATCGCTTCGAGTTCTGGTCGTTTATGATTGGTAGTGGCGTTATCTGTCTGCTTCCGCTTTTATGTTGGTGGTTAGCGGTAACAATTAACAATGACTATGGTGTTTTCATTTTTTTTGCGCTGCCCGCGTCATTTATTTTAACGTTGATTTTTGCCGTACCGGCGATAGCGTTAGCCGTCAGAAGGATGCACGATATCGGATATTCAGGGTGGTGGGTTACCATTGTCGTGTTGATCCCTGTTACGGGCGTAATTCTGCTTATACTGTGCTGCCTGCCGTCAAAGTCACAAGACCAGGCATAATGACAGAGGGTATGACGCATCACTTTCTGCGTCATGCCTTTCACTGATATCCCTCCCTGTTTATCATTAATTTCTAATTATCAGCGTTTTTGGCTGGCGGCGTAGCGATGCGCTGGTTACTCTGAAAACGGTCTATGCAAATTAACAAAAGAGAATAGCTATGCATGATGCAAACATCCGCGTTGCCATCGCGGGAGCCGGGGGCCGTATGGGCCGCCAGTTGATTCAGGCGGCGCTGGCATTAGAAGGCGTGCAGCTGGGCGCGGCGCTGGAGCGCGAAGGATCTTCTTTACTGGGCAGCGATGCGGGCGAACTGGCCGGAGCCGGGAAAACAGGCGTTACTGTGCAAAGTAGTCTTGATGCGATAAAAGATGATTTTGATGTGTTTATCGATTTTACCCGTCCGGAAGGTACGCTGAACCATCTCGCTTTTTGTCGCCAGCATGGCAAAGGGATGGTGATCGGCACTACGGGGTTTGACGAAGCCGGTAAACAGGCGATTCGTGACGCCGCCGCCGATATTGCGATTGTCTTTGCCGCCAATTTTAGCGTTGGCGTTAACGTCATGCTTAAACTGCTGGAGAAAGCAGCCAAAGTGATGGGGGACTATACCGATATCGAAATTATTGAAGCACATCATAGACATAAAGTTGATGCGCCGTCAGGCACCGCACTGGCAATGGGAGAGGCGATCGCCCACGCTCTTGATAAAGATCTGAAAGATTGCGCGGTCTACAGTCGTGAAGGCCATACCGGTGAACGTGTGCCTGGCACCATTGGTTTTGCCACCGTGCGTGCAGGTGACATCGTTGGCGAACATACCGCGATGTTTGCCGATATTGGCGAGCGTCTGGAGATCACCCATAAGGCATCCAGCCGCATGACATTTGCTAACGGTGCGGTAAGATCGGCTTTGTGGTTGAGTGGTAAGGAAAGTGGTCTTTTTGATATGCGAGATGTGCTTGATCTCAATAATCTGTAACCACAAGATATTTATGGTGATGCAAAAATAACACATTTAATTCATTGAATATAAAGGGCTTTAATTTTTGGCTCTTTTATTTTTAGTGTTATGCTTTTAAATCTAATGCAAATGCTGAAAATTACATGTTTTGTATTCTGTTTTTGTTGTTTTAATGTAAATTTTGACCATTTGGTCCACTTTTTTCTGCTCATTTTGATTTCATGCAATCTTCTTGCTGCGCAAGCGTTTTCCAGAACATGTTATATGATCTTTTTGTCGCTTAATGCCTGTAAAACATGCATGAGCCACAAAATAATATAAAAAATCCCGCCATTAAGTTGACTTTTAGCGCCCATATCTCCAGAATGCCGCCGTTTGCCAGAAATTCGTCGGTAAGCAGATTTGCATTGATTTACGTCATCATTGTGAATTAATATGCAAATAAAGTGAGTGAATATTCTCTGGAGGGTGTTTTGATTAAGTCAGCGCTATTGGTTCTGGAAGACGGAACCCAGTTTCACGGTCGGGCCATAGGGGCAACAGGTTCGGCGGTTGGGGAAGTCGTTTTCAATACTTCAATGACCGGTTATCAAGAAATCCTCACTGATCCTTCCTATTCTCGTCAAATCGTTACTCTTACTTATCCCCATATTGGTAATGTCGGCACTAATGACGCCGATGAAGAATCTTCTCAGGTACATGCACAAGGTCTGGTGATTCGCGACCTGCCGCTGATTGCCAGCAACTTCCGTAATACCGAAGACCTCTCTTCTTACCTGAAGCGCCATAACATCGTGGCGATTGCCGATATCGATACCCGTAAGCTGACGCGTTTACTGCGCGAGAAAGGCGCACAGAATGGCTGCATTATCGCAGGCGATAACCCGGATGCGGTGCTGGCATTAGAAAAAGCCCGCGCGTTCCCAGGTCTGAACGGCATGGATCTGGCAAAAGAAGTGACCACCGCAGAAACGTATAGCTGGACACAAGGGAGCTGGACGCTGACCGGCGGCCTGCCAGAAGCGAAGAAAGAAGACGAGCTGCCGTTCCATGTTGTGGCTTATGATTTTGGCGCCAAGCGCAACATCCTGCGCATGTTGGTGGATAGAGGCTGCCGCCTGACCATCGTTCCGGCGCAAACTTCTGCGGAAGATGTGTTGAAAATGAATCCAGACGGCATCTTCCTCTCCAACGGTCCTGGCGACCCGGCCCCGTGCGATTACGCCATTACCGCCATCCAGAAATTCCTCGAAACCGATATTCCGGTCTTCGGCATCTGTCTCGGTCATCAGCTGCTGGCGCTGGCGAGCGGTGCGAAGACTGTCAAAATGAAATTTGGTCACCACGGCGGCAACCATCCGGTTAAAGATGTGGAGAAAAACGTGGTGATGATCACCGCCCAGAACCACGGTTTTGCGGTGGATGAAGCAACATTACCTGCAAACCTGCGTGTCACGCATAAATCCCTGTTCGACGGTACGTTACAGGGCATTCATCGCACCGATAAACCGGCGTTCAGCTTCCAGGGTCACCCTGAAGCCAGCCCTGGGCCACACGACGCAGCGCCGTTGTTCGACCACTTTATCGAGTTAATTGAGCAGTACCGTAAAACCGCTAAGTAATCAGGAGTAAAAGAGCCATGCCAAAACGTACAGATATAAAAAGTATCCTGATTCTGGGTGCGGGCCCGATTGTTATCGGTCAGGCGTGTGAGTTTGACTACTCTGGCGCGCAAGCGTGTAAAGCCCTGCGTGAAGAGGGTTACCGCGTCATTCTGGTGAACTCCAACCCGGCGACCATCATGACCGACCCGGAAATGGCTGATGCGACCTACATCGAGCCGATTCACTGGGAAGTGGTACGCAAGATTATTGAAAAAGAGCGCCCGGACGCGGTGCTGCCAACGATGGGCGGTCAGACGGCGCTGAACTGTGCGCTGGAGCTGGAACGTCAGGGCGTGTTGGAAGAGTTCGGCGTCACCATGATTGGTGCCACTGCCGATGCGATTGATAAAGCAGAAGACCGCCGTCGTTTCGACGTAGCGATGAAGAAAATTGGTCTGGAAACCGCGCGTTCCGGTATCGCACACACGATGGAAGAAGCGCTGGCGGTTGCCGCTGACGTGGGCTTCCCGTGCATTATTCGCCCATCCTTTACCATGGGTGGTAGCGGTGGCGGTATCGCTTATAACCGCGAAGAGTTTGAAGAAATTTGCGCCCGCGGTCTGGATCTCTCTCCGACCAAAGAACTGCTGATTGATGAGTCGCTGATCGGCTGGAAAGAGTACGAGATGGAAGTGGTGCGTGATAAAAACGACAACTGCATCATCGTCTGCTCTATCGAAAACTTCGATGCAATGGGCATCCACACCGGTGACTCCATCACTGTCGCACCAGCCCAAACGCTGACCGACAAAGAATATCAAATCATGCGTAACGCCTCGATGGCGGTGCTGCGTGAAATCGGCGTTGAAACCGGTGGTTCCAACGTCCAGTTTGCGGTGAACCCGAAAAACGGTCGCCTGATTGTTATCGAAATGAACCCGCGCGTGTCGCGTTCTTCGGCGCTGGCGTCGAAAGCCACTGGTTTCCCGATTGCCAAAGTGGCGGCGAAACTGGCGGTGGGTTACACCCTCGACGAGCTGATGAACGACATCACCGGCGGGCGTACTCCGGCCTCCTTCGAGCCGTCCATCGACTACGTGGTCACCAAAATTCCTCGCTTCAACTTCGAGAAATTCGCCGGGGCGAACGACCGTCTGACCACTCAGATGAAATCGGTTGGCGAAGTGATGGCGATTGGTCGCACGCAGCAGGAATCCCTGCAAAAAGCGCTGCGCGGCCTGGAAGTGGGCGCGACCGGCTTCGATCCGAAAGTGAGTCTCGACGACCCGGAAGCGCTGACTAAAATCCGCCGCGAGCTGAAAGACGCTGGCGCAGAGCGTATCTGGTATATCGCCGATGCTTTCCGCGCGGGCCTGTCCGTAGACGGCGTCTTCAACCTGACCAACATTGACCGCTGGTTCCTGGTACAGATTGAAGAGCTGGTGCGTCTGGAAGAGAAAGTGGCGGAAGTGGGCATCACTGGCCTGAACGCTGACTTCCTGCGCCAGTTGAAACGCAAAGGCTTTGCCGACGCGCGTCTGGCAAAACTCGCGGGCGTGCGTGAAGCAGAAATCCGTAAGCTGCGTGACCAGTATGACCTGCACCCGGTTTACAAGCGCGTGGATACCTGTGCGGCAGAGTTCGCTACCGACACCGCTTATATGTACTCCACTTATGAAGAAGAGTGCGAATCCAACCCATCTGACCGTGAAAAAATCATGGTCCTCGGCGGCGGCCCGAACCGTATCGGTCAGGGTATCGAATTCGACTACTGTTGCGTACACGCCTCACTGGCGCTGCGCGAAGACGGTTACGAAACCATTATGGTTAACTGTAACCCGGAAACCGTCTCCACTGATTACGACACTTCCGACCGCCTCTACTTCGAGCCGGTAACTCTGGAAGACGTGCTGGAAATTGTGCGTATTGAGAAGCCGAAAGGCGTTATCGTCCAGTACGGCGGTCAGACCCCGCTGAAACTGGCGCGCGCGCTGGAAGCTGCTGGCGTACCGGTTATCGGTACCAGCCCGGATGCCATCGACCGTGCGGAAGACCGTGAACGCTTCCAGCATGCGGTTGAGCGTCTGAAACTGAAACAACCGGCGAACGCCACCGTTACCACCATCGAAATGGCGGTTGAGAAAGCGAAAGAGATTGGCTACCCGCTGGTGGTGCGTCCGTCTTACGTTCTCGGCGGTCGGGCGATGGAAATCGTCTATGACGAAGCTGACCTGCGTCGCTACTTCCAGACAGCGGTCAGCGTATCTAACGATGCGCCAGTGTTGCTGGACCACTTCCTTGATGACGCAGTAGAAGTTGACGTGGATGCTATCTGCGACGGCGAAATGGTGCTGATTGGCGGCATCATGGAGCATATTGAGCAGGCGGGCGTGCACTCCGGTGACTCCGCATGTTCGCTGCCAGCCTACACCTTAAGTCAGGAAATTCAGGATGTGATGCGCCAGCAGGTGCAGAAACTGGCCTTCGAATTGCAGGTACGCGGCCTGATGAACGTGCAGTTTGCGGTGAAAAACAACGAAGTCTACCTGATTGAAGTTAACCCGCGTGCAGCGCGTACCGTTCCGTTCGTCTCCAAAGCCACCGGCGTACCGCTGGCGAAAGTGGCGGCGCGCGTGATGGCAGGCAAAACGCTGGCCGAGCAGGGCGTAACCAAAGAAGTTATCCCTCCGTACTACTCGGTGAAAGAAGTGGTGCTGCCGTTCAATAAATTCCCGGGCGTTGACCCGCTGTTAGGGCCAGAAATGCGCTCTACCGGGGAAGTCATGGGCGTGGGCCGCACCTTCGCTGAAGCGTTCGCCAAAGCGCAGCTGGGCAGCAACTCCACCATGAAGAAACACGGTCGTGCGCTGCTTTCCGTGCGCGAAGGCGACAAAGAACGCGTGGTGGACCTGGCGGCAAAACTGCTGAAACAGGGCTTCGAGCTGGATGCGACCCACGGCACGGCGATTGTGCTGGGCGAAGCAGGCATTAATCCGCGTCTGGTGAACAAGGTGCATGAAGGTCGTCCGCACATTCAGGACCGTATCAAGAATGGCGAATATACCTACATCATCAACACCACCTCAGGCCGTCGTGCGATTGAAGACTCCCGCGTGATCCGTCGCAGTGCGCTGCAATATAAAGTGCATTATGACACCACCCTGAACGGTGGTTTCGCTACCGCGATGGCGCTGAATGCCGATGCGACTGAAAAAGTAATTTCGGTGCAGGAAATGCACGCGCAGATCAAATAATAGCGTGTCATGGCGGATATTTTTCATCCGCTAATTTGATCGAATAACTAATACGGTTCTCTGATGAGGACCGTTTTTTTTGCCCATTAAGTAAATCTTTTGGGGAATCGATATTTTTGATGACATAAGCAGGATTTAGCTCACACTTATCGACGGTGAAGTTGCATACTATCGATATATCCACAATTTTAATATGGCCTTGTTTAATTGCTTCAAAACGAGTCATAGCCAGACTTTTAATTTGTGAAACTGGAGTTCGTATGTGTGAAGGATATGTTGAAAAACCACTCTACTTGTTAATCGCCGAATGGATGATGGCTGAAAATCGGTGGGTGATAGCAAGAGAGATCTCTATTCATTTCGATATTGAACACAGCAAGGCGGTTAATACCCTGACTTATATTCTGTCGGAAGTCACAGAAATAAGCTGCGAAGTTAAGATGATCCCTAATAAGCTGGAAGGGCGGGGATGCCAGTGTCAGCGACTGGTTAAAGTGGTCGATATCGATGAGCAAATTTACGCGCGCCTGCGCAATAACAGTCGGGAAAAATTAGTCGGCGTAAGAAAGACGCCGCGTATTCCTGCCGTTCCGCTCACGGAACTTAACCGCGAGCAGAAGTGGCAGATGATGTTGTCAAAGAGTATGCGTCGTTAATGTCATTTCGTTGATACCGTGCGACCTGATCGCCGGATGCGATGCTGGCTGAACTGCACCCCAAATGTTGGACATAATCTGACATCTGAAGGTGCAGTTTATGAAACATTCATTTGAAGTAAAACTTGCCGCTGTAAATCATTACCTGGCCTACGATTGCTTTCCAGCCAGGTCGGATAAGGCGTTTACGCCGCATCCGGAAAGATCACCGTTTCGGCATCACATCCGTCGTCCCCTGCAAACGGGGGCGATTTTCCTCCATTTGCCTCAGTGGCTGCGTTTCATGTAACGATGCATGACAGCGCCCGACAAGATCCTGATACTCTTTGGTATTCAACCGTTTCCAGTGTAACTCGTCGTCACTCACGCTGCGTACAGCGCGGGCTGGCGTACCCATCAACAACTGGCGTTTCTCGCCGCGAAAGCCCGCTTTGACAAAGCTCATGGCGGCAACAATGCTCTCTTCGCCAATGACCGCGCCATCCATAATCACGCTGTTCATCCCGACCAATGCATCGCGACCAATCACACAACCATGCAGGATCGCTCCGTGCCCGATATGGCCGTTTTCCCCAACGATGGTGTCAGTGTCGCAGTAGCCATGCATAATGCAGCCATCCTGAATATTGGCTCCCGCTTGCACGATCAACCGCCCGTAGTCACCACGCAGTGAGGCGAGTGGGCCGATGTAGACACCGGCTCCCACAATCACATCGCCAATCAAGACTGCACTGGGATGGACAAACGCCGTCGGGTGAACCACCGGAATTAACCCCTCAAAGGCGTAATAGCTCACGGTTGTTAACGTCCTTTCCACACCGGATCGCGCTTCTCGGCAAACGCCAGCGGCCCTTCAATGGCATCTTCCGAATGCAGAACCGACGGATAGTGTTTCAACACGCCGCTGCGAATATAGCGATACGCTTCTTCTACCGGCATTTCGCTGGTGGTGCGGTAGATCTCTTTCAGCGCCGCAATCGCCAGCGGAGCGCTGTTAACCAGCTGCTGCGCCAGTTCGCGGGCGTTATCCATCAGTTCCGCCTGGCTAACCACGCGGTTGACTACCCCCCAACGCAGCGCCTCTTCTGCGCCCATTCGTCTGCCGGTCATCACCATTTCATTGACGATGGCAGGCGGCAGGATCTTCGGCAGACGCAGCACGCCGCCGCTGTCAGGAACGATGCCCAGTTTGGCTTCCGGCAGGGCGAAGCTGGCGTTATCGGCACAGACAATAAAATCTGCCGCCAGTGCCAGTTCAAAGCCGCCGCCAAAGGCATAGCCGTTCACAGCGGCGATAACTGGTTTGTCGAGATTGAAAATTTCGGTTAATCCCGCAAAACCACCCGGGCCAAAGTCAGCATCCGGTGCTTCGCCTTCTGCTGCCGCTTTTAAATCCCAGCCCGCGGAAAAGAATTTCTCTCCGGCACCGGTAATAATGGCGACACGTAATTGCGGATCGTCACGGAAATTTAGAAATACTTCGCCCATTTCAAAGCTGGTTTTTGCATCAATAGCATTCGCTTTTGGGCGATCAAGGGTAATTTCCAGAATTGATCCATTGCGGGTCAGATGTAATGATTCACTCATTCCTTTTCTCCATTTTTGCTTTTTCAGGGACGACAACATCTCTGCAAAAAATGCATATTATTTTAGAGCGTGATTATTAGCTGGCAGGGTAGTTCCCTGCCGTTTCATTTATTTAAGATTCTTTCTAATTATTTTCCCCGAGCAATTACGTGGCAGATCTTTTCTGATCTCCAGATAAGAGGGCACTTTAAATTTCGCCATATTTTGTTCGCAGAAGCGGAAAAATTCCTCTTCGCTCAATGTTTCACCTTCATTCAGCACCACAAATGCTTTGATGGCTTCATCGCGTATCGAATCTTTAATACCCACAACCACGATGTCCTGAATTTTCGGGTGCGCGGCGATAATATTTTCCAGCTCCACGCAGGAGACATTCTCGCCACCGCGTTTGATCATATTGCAGCGGCGATCGACGAAATAAAAAAAGCCCTCTTCGTCGCGGTATCCGGTATCGCCGGTATGTAGCCAGCCATCGGCTTCCAGCACTTTCGCAGTGGCTTTCGGGTTGAGAAAATACTCTTTGAAGATGGTTTTCCCTGGTACGCCTTTAATACAGATTTCACCGAGCTCACCAGCCGGGAGGGGACGATTGTGATCGTCGCGGATCTCCGCTTCGTAGCAAAAGCCCGCCCGACCAATCGACGGCCAGCGTCGTTTATCGCCAGGGCGATCGCCGATAATGCCCACAATGGTTTCCGTCATCCCATAAGACGTCAGCAAGCGAACGCTGAAGCGTTCACAAAACGCGTCTTTTTCCTGCTCCGACAGGTTGAGATAAAACATCACTTCCCGCAGGCAGTGTTGCCGATCGTTGGCTGAAGGCGGCTGGACCATCAACGTACGAATCATCATCGGAATACATTCGGTAATGGTGGCGCGGTACTTCTGCACCTGTCCCCAGAAGGCGCGGGCGCTGTATTTCTCGACCAGCACAAAGGTGGCCCCGGCAGAAAACGCCGCCATCGCCGCAGTACACTGGCAGTCAATATGAAACGCAGGCATTACCGTCAGGTAGACGTCATCGTCACGCAGTGCACATTGCCAGGCGGAGTAATATCCAGCGAAGCGCAGGTTGTAATGGGTAATCACCACACCTTTCGGTCGGGAGGTGGTGCCGGAGGTGAAGAGAATTTCCGCCGTATCGTCAGTCGATAGCGGCGGTGCATAGCACAAGGTGGCAGGTTGTTGATTTTTCAGTTGAGTAAACGAACTCACGCCATCATCAGCGGGAAGTGCCATATCTATCAGGCAAATGTGCCGCAACTGAGAGGCATCTTCCTGCTGAATCTGTTGATACATAGGATAAAATTGCGCACTGGTCACCAGCAGGCACGCCTGGCTATTTTGCAGGATCCACGCGCTTTCCTCGCGTAACAGGCGGGCGTTAATCGGCACCATAATCGCGCCAATTTTTGCCAGCCCGAACCAGCAAAAGATAAATTCCGGGCAGTTGTCGAGATGTAGAGCAACCTTGTCGCCTTTGCGAATCCCCAGCGTATAAAACAGGTTTGCCGTGCGGTTAATCTCCTGATTTAACTCAAGATAACTATACCGGTTAACGACTCCGCTGCTGGATTCACAAATCAGCGCCGTTTTATGACCGTAAACGTCCGCCAGATCGTCCCACATTTGACGTAGATGTTGTCCGCCAATGATATCCATTGCACCTCTATCCATTGTTGTTCGTTTGTTATTGGGCGGGCGCTAGTCAGGCAAGCCGACTGACGCCACGCGTTTAGTCCTCAACTTTGGCCAGACCTTTACTGACCAACTCCTGAATGTCGTTTTCGCTGTAGCCGATATTTTTCAAAATGGCAGCCGTGTCCATGCCATGTGAGGGCATTCCGCGCCAGATTTGTCCGGGGTTATTTTTGAATTTAGGCATCACGTTCGGCCCTTTGCAGGTGCGACCATCCATCGTTTGCCACTGAGTGATTGATTCGCGAGCCACATATTGTGGATTGCTTTCCAGTTCCGGTACGGTCAGTACTTTGGCACAGGCGATATTCAGTTCGGCAAAGCGTTCTTTAACTTCTGCGATGGTATGTGCCGCCAGCCAGGCATCGAGTTTCTCTTCTACCAGTGGGCCGTAAGGGCATTCGATACGGTGGATAAGCTGAGTGCCTTCCGGGATTTCCGGCGTACCAAGCAGGTGCGCGAGGCCAATATCTTTAAAGCACTCTTCAATTTGAGTAATGCCCACCAGTTCCATCACGATGTAGCCGTCGGCGCATTTGTACAGACCGCAACCGGCGTAGTAGGGATCTTTACCTTTGGTCATGCGCGGGCACATTTCGCCGCCATTGAAGTAATCCATCATGAAGTACTGGCCCATACGCAGCATCACTTCATACATGGCGATGTCGATACTTTCGCCTTTACCGGTTTCACGCGCTTTATGCAGTGCTGCCAGCGCCGCCGTGGTGGCGGTCAGGCCAGAAAAGTAATCGGCGGTATACGGGAAAGCAGGCATTGGCTGGTCAACATCACCGTTCTGAATCAGGTAACCACTGAAGGCCTGGGCGATGGTGTTATAGGCCGGAAGATTGGTGTACTCCTCGGTGCCGTACTGACCAAAACCGGACAGGTGAGCGATAACCAGTTTCGGGTTGTGCTGCCACAGGACTTCATCGGTAATGCCACGACGGGCAAAGGCCGGACCTTTGCTGGCTTCGATGAAGATATCGGTGGTTTCCATTAATTTCAGAAACGCTTCGCGGCCTTCATCTTTGAAAATATTTAACGACAGCGCGTGCAAATTGCGGCGGGAGAGCTGCGGGTAGTTCGGTTGAACGCGAATGGTGTCGGCCCAGGCGACGTTCTCGATCCAGATAACTTCCGCACCCCATTCTGCGAACATTTGCCCGGCAAACGGTCCGGCGATTTCGATACCGGAGAAGACAACGCGCAATCCGGCCAGCGGTCCGAATTTCGGCATGGGTAGATGATCCATTATTAGCTCCTGAAAAATTTATGTAGCGCATGACTGCCGGATGCGGCGTAAACGCTTTATCCGGCCTACATTCGTGCTCCCGTAGGTCTGATAAGACGCGTCAGCGTCGCATCAGGCAGCGCACGGACTTAGCGGTATTGCTTCAGCACCGCGCGACCCAGCGTCAGGATCTGCATTTCGTCAGATCCCCCGGAGACGCGGTCTACACGCAGATCACGCCAGAAGCGGCTGATGCGGTGGTTGCCCGCAATCCCGACACCGCCCAGCACCTGCATTGCGCTATCCACCACTTCAAATGCCGCATTGGCGCAGAAGTATTTGCACATCGCTGCATCGCCAGAGGTGATGGTGCCGTTGTCTGCTTTCCACGCTGCTTCATACAGCATGTTTTTCATGGAGTTTAATTTGATCGCCATGTGGGCGAATTTTTCCTGAATCAACTGGAAACGACCAATAGCCTCGCCAAACTGCACGCGCTGGTTGGCGTAGCGCGCCGCATCTTCAAAGGCGCACATCGCCGTACCGTAGTTGGTCAGGGCTACCAGGAAACGTTCATGGTCGAACTCTTCTTTGACGCGGTTAAAGCCGTTACCTTCCCGACCGAACATGTCTTTCTCGTCCAGTTCCACGTCGTCAAAGGTGATTTCACAGCAGCTATCCATACGCAGACCGAGCTTTTCAAGTTTGGTCACTTTGATGCCCGGTTTGCTCATATCAACAAACCATTCGGTGTAGACAGGTTTGTCCGGAGAAGCCCCGTCGCGCGCCATCACAACGATGTACGGGGTGTAGGCGCTGCTGGTAATAAAACACTTACTACCATTAAGATAAATCTTACCATTTCTACGGGTATAAGTCGTTTTCAGGCTACCCACGTCGGAGCCCGCGCCCGGTTCGGTAATCGCTGAGTTCCACATCTGCTTACCGGTGCCGCGGAAAGCCATAATCTTGTCGATCTGCTCTTGTGTGCCTTCGCGCAGGAAGGTGTTGAACCCGCCCGGCAACTGGTACAGTACATAGGTTGGTGCCCCCAGACGTCCCAGCTCCATCCACACGGCGGCGAGAGTAACAAACCCCGCGTCCAGACCACCGTGCTCTTCAGGGATCAGCAGACTGTCGATCCCCATATCCGCCAGTGCTTTGACAAAACGTTCCGGGTAGACGCTGTCACGGTCGCACTCGGCAAAATAGGCCTCCCAGTTTTCGCTGGCCATAAGTTCGCGGATACCGGCGACAAACAGTTCCTGCTCATCATTTAAATTAAAATCCATCTTTCAACCTCTTGATATTTTGGGGGTTAATTAATCTTTCCAGTTCTGTTTCGCGTCTTTAATAAAGGAGAGCGTCACCATAATGTTGACGAAGAACAGCGGGCATCCTCCGGCGATAATGGCGGTTTGAATCGGTTTCAGGCCGCCGAGCGCCAGCAGAACAATACCGATAATGCCAACCAGAATTGACCAGCCGATACGCACCAGCAGCGGTGGTTCTTCACCATCGCGTACTTCGCGGCAAGTGGACATCGCCAGGGTATAAGAGCAGGCGTTAACCAGCGTAACGGTGGCAATAAAGCAGAGGATGAAGAAGCCCCACATGGTGGCGGTGCTGAGTGGCAGAGCGGCCCAGGTTTCAATGATGGCGCGCGCCACACCGTACTGTTCGATCAGATTTGGAATGTTGATGATGTTTTTATCTATCAACAGCAGAGTGTTACTACCGAGTACAGTCCACAGGATCCAGGTTGACGCTGTCAGCCCCAGCACCATGCCGAAGCACAGTTCACGCACGGTACGACCACGGGAGATGCGGGCGAGGAAGATACTCATCTGGATAGCGTAAATCACCCACCATGCCCAGTAGAACACGGTCCAGCCCTGCGGGAAGCCGCCTTTAGCGATGGGATCGGTATAGAACAACATGCGCGGCAGATACATCAGCAACATCCCCACCGAATCGGTGAAGTAGTTCATGATGAAGCTGGCACCGCTGACAATGAACACCCAACCCAGCATCAGGAAGCTCAGGTAACTACGCACGTCACTGGCGATACGTACCCCTTTTTGCAGACCGCAGGCGACGCAAATGGCGTTGAGGATAATCCAGCAGGTAATGATGATAGCGTCCAGTTGGAGGGTATGCGGAATGCCAAACAACCATTGCATACACTCGGTCACCAGCGGCGTGGCAAGGCCCAGACTGGTACCCATCGCGAAAATCAAGGCGACGAGATAGAAGTTGTCGACGATGGTACCGAACAACCCTTTGGCGTGTTTTTCACCCACCAGCGGCACCAGGGTGGAGCTGGGGCGAATCACTTCCATTTTGCGGACAAAGAAGAAGTAAGCGAAGGCGACAGAAAGGAAGCTATAAGTGGCCCACGGCAGAGGTCCCCAGTGGAACAAGCTGTAAGCCAGCCCCAACTCTTTCGCCCCTGTCGAGTTCGGTTCTAAGCCAAACGGCGGGGTGGAGATGTAGTAGTAGATCTCAATCGATCCCCAGAACAGTACGGCAGCAGACGTACAGGAGGCGAACATCATAAAGATCCAACTGGCGGTACTAAATTCTGGTGGTTCGTTACCTAAACGCTTTTTGGCATACGGGCCAAACACCAGCCAGAACCAACCGAAAAGCATCACCACCATATACCATTCAAATGCCCATCCCCATACATTGGTGACGTAACTGAATACAGCATTAATAACGACATTCGCCGCATCCAGATCTCTGACTGTAAGCCAACAAAGTATGCCGACGATTATTAACGGCGGAAAGAAAACCTTCGGTTCTATTCCCGTTTTTCTCTTTTCATTCTTCATGAGTTAATTCCACTGTGAAAACGAATATTTATTTTGCGTTCCCGTTTGTTTTATTTTTGTTAACATTTAATATAATTATTATTAACCTCGTGGACGCGTTAATGGCTAACTCATAATGGGTATTCAATTGGCTGCGTTCTGTGATGTTAGTCACAGTTTTTTATCGGGTAAAAACAGGGCGTCTTTGTGTAAATATTCATTGTTTATCAATGTGATGAGTTTGATTGTGAGTAAAAAAATAGCATCTGACTTTCAATATTGGTGATCCATAAAGCAATATTGAAAATTTCTTTTTGCTACGCCATGTTTTCAATATTGGTGAGGGACTTAACAATATTGAAAGTTGGATTTATCTGCGTGTGACATTTTCAATATTGGTGATTAAAGTTTTATTTCCAAATTAAAGGGCGTGATATCTGTAATTAACACCACCGATATGAACGACGTTTCCTTCATGATTTCTGGAGATGCAATGAAGATTATTACTTGCTATAAGTGCGTGCCTGATGAACAGGATATTGCGGTCAATAATGCTGATGGTTCGTTAGACTTCAGTAAAGCCGATGCCAAAATAAGCCAATACGATCTCAACGCTATTGAAGCGGCTTGCCAGCTAAAGCAACAGGCAGCAGAGGCGCAGGTGACGGCCCTAAGTGTGGGCGGTAAAGCCCTGACCAACGCCAAAGGGCGTAAAGATGTGCTATCGCGCGGCCCGGATGAACTGATTGTGGTGATTGATGACCAGTTCGAGCGGGCACTGCCGCAACAAACAGCGACCGCACTGGCTGCTGCCGCCCAGAAAGCAGGCTTTGATTTGATCCTCTGTGGCGATGGTTCTTCCGACCTTTATGCCCAGCAGGTTGGTTTGCTGGTAGGCGAAATCCTCAATATTCCGGCAGTTAACGGCGTCAGCAAAATTATCTCCCTGACGGCAGATACCCTCACCGTTGAGCGCGAACTGGAAGATGAAACAGAAACCTTAAGCATTCCGCTGCCTGCGGTTGTTGCTGTTTCCACTGATATCAACTCCCCACAAATTCCTTCGATGAAAGCCATTCTCGGCGCGGCGAAAAAGCCAGTCCAGGTATGGTCGGCGGCGGATATCGGTTTTAACGCAGAGGCAGCCTGGTCAGAACAACAGGTTGCCGCGCCGAAACAGCGCGAGCGTCAGCGCATCGTGATTGAAGGCGACGGCGAAGAACAGATCGCCGCATTTGCTGAAAATCTTCGCAAAGTCATTTAATTACAGGGGATGCTATGAACACGTTTTCTCAAGTCTGGGTATTCAGCGATACCCCTTCTCGTCTGCCGGAACTGATGAACGGTGCGCAGGCTTTAGCTAATCAAATCAATGCCTTTGTCCTCAATGATGCCGACGGCGCACAGGCAATCCAGCTAGGCGCTAATCATGTCTGGAAATTAAACGGCAAACCGGACGATCGGATGATCGAAGATTACGCCGGTGTCATGGCTGACACTATTCGCCAGCACGGAGCAGACGGTCTGGTGCTGTTGCCGAATACTCGTCGCGGCAAATTACTGGCGGCAAAACTGGGTTATCGCCTTAAAGCGGCGGTGTCTAACGATGCCAGCACCGTCAGCGTACAGGACGGTAAAGCGACAGTGAAACACATGGTTTACGGCGGTCTGGCGATTGGCGAAGAACGCATTGCCACGCCGTATGCGGTACTGACCATCAGCAGCGGCACGTTTGATGCGGCTCAGCCAGACGCGTCACGCACTGGCGAAACGCACACCGTGGAGTGGCAGGCTCCGGCTGTGGCGATTACCCGCACGGCAACCCAGGCGCGCCAGAGCAACAGCGTCGATCTCGACAAAGCCCGTCTGGTGGTCAGCGTCGGTCGCGGCATTGGCAGCAAAGATAACATTGCGCTGGCAGAACAGCTTTGTAAGGCGATAGGTGCGGAGTTGGCCTGTTCTCGTCCGGTGGCGGAAAACGAAAAATGGATGGAGCACGAACGCTATGTCGGTATCTCCAACCTGATGCTGAAACCTGAACTGTACCTGGCGGTGGGGATCTCCGGGCAGATCCAGCACATGGTTGGTGCTAATGCGTCGCAAACCATTTTCGCCATCAACAAAGATAAAAATGCGCCGATCTTCCAGTACGCGGATTACGGTATTGTTGGCGACGCCGTGAAGATCCTTCCGGCACTGACCGCAGCTTTAGCGCGTTGATCCACTCTGGCAGGGCTGCATTACGGCCCTGCCGCTGACAGGGAGCTCTTATGTCCGAAGATATCTTTGACGCCATCATCGTCGGTGCTGGGCTTGCCGGTTCGGTTGCCGCACTGGTGCTCGCCCGCGAAGGGGCGCAAGTGTTAGTTATCGAGCGTGGCAATTCCGCAGGTGCCAAGAACGTTACTGGCGGGCGTCTCTATGCCCACAGTCTGGAACACATTATTCCAGGTTTCGCCGAATCCGCCCCCGTAGAACGCCTGATCACCCATGAAAAACTCGCGTTTATGACGGAAAAGTCAGCGATGACTATGGACTACTGCAATGGCGACGAAACCTCGCCATCCCAGCGTTCTTACTCCGTTTTGCGCAGTAAATTTGATGCCTGGCTGATGGAGCAGGCCGAAGAAGCGGGCGCGCAGTTAATTACCGGGATCCGCGTCGATAACCTCGTACAGCGCGATGGCAAAGTTGTCGGCGTAGAAGCCGATGGTGATGTGATTGAAGCGAAAACGGTGATCCTTGCTGATGGAGTGAACTCCATCCTTGCCGAAAAGTTGGGGATGGCAAAACGCGTCAAACCGACGGATGTGGCGGTTGGCGTGAAGGAACTGATCGAGTTACCGAAGTCGGTTATCGAAGACCGTTTTCAGTTGCAGGGTAATCAGGGTGCGGCTTGCCTGTTTGCGGGTTCCCCCACCGATGGCCTGATGGGCGGCGGCTTCCTTTATACCAATGAAAATACCCTGTCGCTGGGGCTGGTTTGTGGTCTCCATCATCTGCATGACGCAAAAAAATCGGTGCCGCAAATGCTGGAAGATTTCAAACAACATCCGGCCGTTGCACCGCTGATCGCGGGCGGCAAGCTGGTGGAATATTCCGCTCACGTAGTGCCGGAAGCAGGCATCAACATGCTGCCGGAGCTGGTCGGTGACGGCGTACTGATTGCCGGTGATGCCGCCGGAATGTGTATGAACCTCGGTTTTACCATTCGCGGTATGGATCTGGCGATTGCCGCCGGGGAAGCCGCAGCAAAAACCGTGCTTTCAGCGATGAAAAGCGACGATTTCAGTAAGCAAAAACTGGCGGAATATCGTCAGCATCTTGAGAGTGGCCCGCTGCGCGATATGCGTATGTACCAGAAACTACCGGCGTTCCTTGATAACCCACGCATGTTTAGCGGCTACCCGGAACTGGCGGTGGGCGTGGCGCGTGACCTGTTCACCATTGACGGCAGCGTGCCGGAACTGATGCGCAAGAAAATCCTCCGCCACGGTAAGAAAGTGGGCTTCATCAATCTGATCAAGGATGGCATGAAAGGAGTGACCGTTTTATGACTTCTCCCGTCAATGTGGACGTCAAACTGGGCGTCAATAAATTCAATGTCGATGAAGAGCATCCGCACATTGTTGTGAAGGCCGATGCCGATAAACAGGCGCTGGAGCTGCTGGTGAAAGCGTGCCCCGCAGGTCTGTACAAGAAGCAGGATGACGGCAGTGTGCGCTTCGATTACGCCGGATGTCTGGAGTGCGGCACCTGTCGCATTCTGGGGCTGGGGTCGGCGCTGGAACAGTGGGAATACCCGCGCGGCACCTTTGGTGTGGAGTTCCGTTACGGCTGATGTTGGTTTGATACGTAACGCCGTACTGACTCTCATTGCAAAAAAACAGGAATAACCCATGCAACCGTCCAGAAACTTTGACGATCTTAAATTCTCTTCTATTCACCGCCGCATTTTGCTGTGGGGAAGCGGTGGTCCGTTTCTGGATGGTTATGTACTGGTAATGATTGGCGTGGCGCTGGAGCAACTGACGCCGGCGCTGAAACTGGACGCTGACTGGATTGGCTTGCTGGGCGCGGGAACGCTCGCCGGGCTGTTCGTTGGCACATCGCTGTTTGGCTATATCTCCGATAAAGTCGGACGGCGCAAAATGTTCCTCATCGATATCATCGCCATCGGCGTGATATCGGTGGCGACGATGTTTGTCTCATCCCCCGTCGAACTGTTAGTGATGCGGGTACTCATCGGCATTGTCATCGGTGCAGATTATCCCATCGCCACTTCGATGATCACTGAGTTCTCCAGTACCCGTCAGCGGGCGTTTTCCATCAGCTTTATTGCCGCGATGTGGTATGTCGGCGCGACCTGCGCCGATCTGGTCGGTTACTGGCTTTATGATGTGGAAGGTGGTTGGCGCTGGATGCTGGGTAGCGCAGCGATCCCCTGTTTGTTGATTTTGATTGGTCGATTCGAACTGCCTGAATCTCCCCGCTGGTTGTTACGCAAAGGGCGAGTAAAAGAGTGCGAAGAGATGATGATCAAACTGTTTGGCGAACCGGTGGCTTTCGATGAAGAGCAGCCGCAGCAAACCCGTTTTCGCGATCTGTTTAATCGCCGCCATTTTCCTTTTGTTCTGTTTGTTGCCGCCATCTGGACCTGCCAGGTGATCCCGATGTTCGCCATCTACACCTTTGGCCCGCAAATCGTTGGTTTGTTGGGATTGGGTGTTGGCAAAAACGCGGCACTGGGGAACGTGGTGATTAGCCTGTTCTTTATGCTCGGCTGTATTCCACCGATGCTGTGGTTAAACACTGCCGGACGGCGTCCATTGTTGATTGGCAGCTTTGCCATGATGACGCTGGCGCTGGCGGTTTTGGGGCTGATCCCGGATATGGGGATCTGGCTGGTAGTGATGGCATTTGCGGTGTATGCCTTTTTCTCTGGCGGGCCGGGTAATTTGCAGTGGCTCTATCCTAATGAGCTCTTCCCGACGGATATCCGCGCCTCTGCCGTGGGCGTGATTATGTCCTTAAGCCGTATTGGCACTATTGTTTCGACCTGGGCACTGCCGATCTTTATCAATAATTACGGTATCAGTAACACGATGTTAATGGGGGCGGGTATCTCGCTGTTTGGCTTGTTGATTTCCGTAGCGTTTGCCCCGGAGACTCGAGGGATGTCACTGGCGCAGACCAGCAATATGACGATCCGCGGGCAGAGAATGGGATAATTTGTTCAGATTTCTCTCTTTTCTGAATCAATATTATTGACTATAAGCCGCGTGAATATATGACTACACTTTGTGGGAAAACAAAGGCGTAATCACGCGGGCTACCTATGATTCTTATAATTTATGCGCATCCGTATCCGCATCATTCCCATGCGAATAAACGGATGCTTGAACAGGCAAGGACGCTGGAAGGCGTCGAAATTCGCTCTCTTTATCAACTCTATCCTGACTTCAATATCGATATTGCCGCCGAGCAGGAGGCGCTGTCTCGCGCCGATCTGATCGTCTGGCAGCACCCGATGCAGTGGTACAGCATTCCACCGCTCCTCAAACTTTGGATCGATAAAGTTTTCTCGCACGGCTGGGCTTACGGTCACGGCGGTACGGCGCTGCATGGCAAACATTTGCTGTGGGCGGTGACGACCGGCGGCGGAGAAAGCCATTTTGAGATTGGTGCGCATCCGGGCTTTGATGTGCTGTCACAGCCGCTACAGGCGACGGCAATCTACTGCGGGCTGAACTGGCTGCCACCGTTTGCCATGCACTGCACCTTTATTTGTGACGACGAAACCCTCGAAGGGCAGGCGCGGCACTATAAGCAACGTCTGCTGGAATGGCAGGAGGCACATCATGGATAGCCATACGCTGATTCAGGCGCTGATTTATCTCGGTTCGGCGGCGCTGATTGTACCCATTGCGGTACGTCTTGGTCTGGGATCGGTACTTGGCTACCTGATCGCTGGCTGCATTATTGGCCCGTGGGGGCTGCGACTGGTGACCGATGCCGAATCTATTCTGCACTTTGCCGAGATTGGCGTGGTGCTGATGCTGTTTATTATCGGCCTCGAACTCGATCCACAAAGGCTGTGGAAGCTGCGTGCGGCGGTGTTCGGTGGTGGCGCATTGCAGATGGTGATTTGCGGCGGCCTGCTGGGGCTGTTCTGTATGTTGCTTGGGCTGCGCTGGCAGGTCGCGGAATTGATCGGCATGACGCTGGCGCTCTCCTCTACGGCGATTGCCATGCAGGCGATGAATGAACGCAATCTGATGATGACGCAAATGGGTCGCAGTGCCTTTGCGGTGCTGCTGTTCCAGGATATCGCGGCGATCCCGCTGGTGGCGATGATCCCGCTACTGGCGGCGAGCAGTGCCTCGACGACGATGGGCGCATTTGCTCTCTCGGCGTTAAAAGTGGCGGGTGCGCTGGTGCTGGTGGTACTGCTGGGGCGCTATGTCACGCGTCCGGCGCTGCGCTTTGTCGCCCGCTCTGGCTTGCGGGAAGTGTTTAGTGCCGTGGCGTTATTCCTCGTGTTTGGCTTTGGTTTGCTGCTGGAAGAGGTTGGCTTGTCGATGGCGATGGGCGCGTTTCTGGCGGGCGTACTGCTGGCAAGCTCGGAATATCGTCATGCGCTGGAAAGCGATATCGAACCCTTTAAAGGTTTGCTGCTGGGGCTGTTTTTCATTGGCGTTGGCATGTCGATAGACTTTGGCACGCTGATTGAAAACCCATTGCGTATTGTCATTCTGCTGCTCGGTTTCCTCATCATCAAAATCGCCATGCTGTGGCTGATTGCCCGACCGTTGCAGGTGCCAAATAAACAGCGTCGCTGGTTTGCGGTGTTGTTAGGGCAGGGTAGTGAGTTTGCCTTTGTGGTATTTGGTGCGGCGCAGATGGCGAATGTGCTGGAGCCGGAGTGGGCGAAATCGCTGACCCTGGCGGTGGCGCTGTCGATGGCGGCAACGCCGATTCTGCTGGTGATCCTCAATCGCCTTGAGCAATCTTCTAGTGAAGAGGCGCGTGAAGCCGATGAGATCGACGAAGAACAGCCGCGGGTAATCATTGCCGGATTCGGTCGTTTTGGGCAGATCACCGGACGTTTACTGCTCTCGAGCGGGGTGAAAATGGTGGTGCTCGATCACGATCCGGACCATATCGAAACCTTGCGTAAATTTGGTATGAAAGTGTTTTATGGCGATGCCACGCGGATGGATTTACTGGAATCTGCCGGAGCGGCGAAAGCGGAAGTGCTGATTAACGCCATCGACGATCCGCAAACCAACCTGCAACTGACGGAGATGGTGAAAGAACATTTCCCGCATTTGCAGATTATTGCCCGCGCCCGCGATGTCGACCACTACATTCGTTTGCGTCAGGCAGGCGTTGAAAAGCCGGAGCGTGAAACCTTCGAAGGTGCGCTGAAAACCGGGCGTCTGGCACTGGAAAGTTTAGGTCTGGGGCCGTATGAAGCGCGAGAACGTGCCGATGTGTTCCGCCGCTTTAATATTCAGATGGTAGAAGAGATGGCAATGGTTGAGAACGACACCAAAGCCCGCGCGGCGGTCTATAAACGCACCAGCGCGATGTTAAGTGAGATCATTACCGAAGACCGCGAACATCTGTCATTAATTCAACGACATGGCTGGCAGGGAACCGAAGAAGGGAAACATACCGGCAACATGGCGGATGAACCGGAAACGAAACCCTCATCCTAATAAAGAGTGACGTAAATCACACTTTACAGCTAACTAATTGTTTTTATTTCATTGTAATGCGGCGAGTCCAGTGGGAGAGCGTGGACTCGCCAGCAGAATATAAAATTTTCCTCAACATCATCCTCGCACCAGTCGACGACGGTTTACGCTTTACGTATAGTGGCGACAATTTTTTTTATCGGGAAATCTCAATGATCAGTCTGATTGCGGCGTTAGCGGTAGATCGCGTTATCGGCATGGAAAACGCCATGCCGTGGAACCTGCCTGCCGATCTCGCCTGGTTTAAACGCAACACCTTAAATAAACCCGTAATTATGGGCCGCCATACCTGGGAATCCATCGGTCGTCCGCTGCCAGGACGCAAAAATATTATCCTCAGCAGTCAACCGGGTACGGACGATCGCGTAACGTGGGTGAAGTCGGTGGATGAAGCCATCGCGGCGTGTGGTGACGTACCAGAAATCATGGTGATTGGCGGTGGTCGCGTTTATGAGCAGTTCCTGCCAAAAGCGCAAAAACTGTATCTGACGCATATCGACGCAGAAGTGGAAGGCGACACCCATTTCCCGGATTACGAGCCGGATGACTGGGAATCGGTATTCAGCGAATTCCACGACGCTGATGCGCAGAACTCTCACAGCTATTGCTTTGAGATTCTGGAGCGGCGGTAAGTTTGTATAGAATTTACGGCTAGTGCCGGATGCGACGCCGGTCGCGTCTTATCCGGCCTTCCTGTATCAGGCTGTGTTTAAGACGCCGCCGCTTCGCCCAAATCCTTATGCCGGTTCGACGGCTGGACAAAATAGTGTTTATCTTCCCAGCGCAGGCAGGTTAATGTACCACCCCAGCAGCAGCCAGTATCCAGCGCGTAAATACCTTCCGGCGTACCTTTGCCTTCCAGCGATGCCCAGTGACCAAAGGCGATGCTGTATTCTTCAGCGACAGGGCCAGGAATCGCAAACCACGGTTTCAGTGGGGCAGGGGCCTCTTCCGGCGATTCTTTGCTGTACATATCCAGTTGACCGTTCGGGAAGCAAAAACGCATACGGGTAAAGGCGTTGGTGATAAACCGCAGTCTTCCCAGCCCCCGCAATTCCGGTGACCAGTTATTTGGCATATCGCCGTACATGGCATCAAGAAAGAAGGGATAGGAGTCACTCGACAGCACCGCTTCTACATCGCGCGCGCACTCTTTGGCGGTCTTCAGATCCCACTGTGGCGTGATCCCGGCGTGGGCCATCACCAGCTTTTTCTCTTCGTCGATTTGCAGCAGAGGCTGGCGACGCAGCCAGTTAAGCAGCTCGTCGGCATCCGGCGCTTCCAGCAGCGGTGTCAGGCGATCTTTCGGTTTATTGCGGCTGATCCCGGCAAATACCGCCAGCAGATGCAGATCGTGATTGCCCAGCACCAGACGTACGCTGTCGCCTAAGGATTTCACATAGCGCAGAACATCCAGCGAACCCGGGCCGCGCGCGACCAGATCGCCCGTCAGCCAGAGGGTATCTTTCCCAGGGGTAAATTCTACTTTATGCAGCAATGCGATCAGTTCATCGTAACAACCATGAACGTCGCCAATAAGGTATGTCGCCATATTCTTTTAATGAATGAGTGTGGGAACGGCGAGTCGGAATACGGGAATGTCGATGCTGAAAGGGACGCCATTTTCATCGATCATTTCGTAGTGACCCTGCATGGTGCCCAGCGGGGTTTCAATGATTGCACCGCTGGTGTACTGGTACTCTTCGCCAGGCGCGATAAGTGGCTGGACGCCAACCACTCCTTCGCCCTGGACTTCGGTTTCACGGCCATTGCCATTGGTGATCAGCCAGTAACGCCCCAACAACTGCACTGGCGCTCGCCCCAGATTGCGTATGGTTACGGTATAAGCAAAAACGTAACGTTCATTATCAGGTGAAGATTGTGCCTCAATGTAGACGCTTTGAACCTGAATACACACTCGGGGCGAATTGATCATCGTTAACTCTCCTGCAAAGGCGCGTTCTCCGCCAGATAGTTCGCCATCTGGCAATATTGCGCGACAGAGATATTTTCCGCTCGCATCGCCGGGTCGATCCCCATTCCGGTTAACACCTCGACGCTAAACAGGTTGCCGAGGCTGTTACGAATGGTTTTACGACGCTGGTTAAAGGCTTCGGTGGTGATGCGGCTCAACACGCGAACATCTTTAACCGGGTGAGGCATCGTTGCATGAGGAACCAGGCGCACGACGGCGGAATCCACTTTGGGTGGTGGTGTAAAGGCTGACGGCGGTACTTCCAGCACTGGGATCACGTTGCAATAGTATTGCGCCATGACGCTTAATCGACCATACGCTTTGCTGTTCGGTCCTGCAACCAGACGATTCACCACCTCTTTTTGCAACATAAAGTGCATGTCGGCAATGGCATCAGTATAGCTAAACAGATGGAACATCAACGGCGTGGAGATGTTATAAGGCAGGTTGCCGAAAACACGCAGCGGCTGACCCATTTTCTCGGCCAGTTCACCAAAGTTAAAGGTCATCGCATCCTGCTGATAAATAGTCAGTTTCGGGCCTAAGAATGGATGCGTTTGCAGACGTGCCGCCAGATCGCGGTCAAGTTCGATGACCGTGAGCTTATCCAGACGTTCGCCGACCGGTTCGGTCAATGCCGCCAGACCGGGGCCGATTTCGACCATCGCCTGGCCCTTCTGCGGGTTAATGGCAGAAACAATGCTGTCGATCACGAACTGATCGTTGAGAAAGTTTTGCCCGAAGCGTTTACGGGCTAAGTGGCCCTGGTGGACTCGATTATTCATTGGGTGTTAACAATCATTTTGATGGCGAGATTAAGCGCCGTAATAAAACTGCCGACATCGGCTTTGCCACGTCCCGCCAGTTCAAGCGCGGTGCCGTGGTCCACTGATGTGCGAATAAAGGGCAGGCCCAGCGTAATGTTCACACCGCGCCCGAAGCCCTGGTATTTTAGCACGGGAAGACCCTGATCGTGGTACATCGCCAGCACGGCGTCGGCGTTATCGAGATATTTCGGCTGAAACAGGGTATCGGCAGGCAGCGGCCCGTTGAGTTTCATCCCCTGCGCCCGCAGCTCGTCGAGCACCGGAATAATGGTGTCTATCTCTTCCGTACCCATATGACCGCCTTCGCCCGCGTGCGGATTCAGCCCGCAGACCAGAATGCGCGGTTCGGCAATACCAAATTTGGTCCGCAAATCGTGATGCAAAATAGCAATCACTTCGTGCAAAAGCGCAGGGGTGATAGCATCTGCGATATCGCGCAGCGGTAAATGCGTCGTTGCCAGCGCCACGCGAAGTTCTTCGGTCGCCAGCATCATCACCACTTTTTTCGCCTGCGAACGCTCTTCGAAAAACTCGGTATGACCGGTAAACGGAATGCCTGCGTCGTTAATGACGCCTTTATGCACGGGGCCTGTGATCAGCGCAGCAAATTCACCGTTCAGACAGCCATCACACGCTCGCGCCAGCGTTTCCACCACATAATGCCCATTTTCAACCGCTAACTGCCCCGCAGTGACAGATTCACGTAGCGCGACAGGAAGTAGCGTTAATGTGCCCGCAGTTTGCGGTTGTGCAGGGGAGTTGGGGGAATAAGGGCGGAGGGTGAGCGGCAAACCGAGCATCGCTGCCCGGTTGGTAAGGAGAGTGGCATCGGCACAAACAACCAGTTCGACCGGCCACTCACGCTGTGCAAGCTGGACAACTAAGTCCGGGCCAATCCCGGCGGGCTCGCCGGGAGTGATCACAACACGTTGGGTTTTAACCATTAGTTGCTCAGGATTTTAACGTAGGCGCTGGCACGTTGTTCCTGCATCCAGCTTGCTGCTTCTTCCGAGAACTTACGGTTCATCAGCATGCGGTATGCACGATCTTTCTGTGCCGCGTCGGTTTTATCGACATTACGGGTATCCAGCAGTTCGATTAAATGCCAGCCGAATGAAGAGTGAACCGGTGCACTCATTTGACCTTTGTTCAGGCGGGTCAGGGCGTCACGGAAGGCCGGATCGAAAATATCTGGTGTAGCCCAGCCGAGATCACCGCCCTGGTTAGCAGAGCCTGGATCCTGAGAGAACTCTTTCGCTGCGGCAGCAAAAGTCGTTTTACCACTCTTGATATCGGCAGCAATCTGTTCCAGTTTCACGCGGGCCTGTTCGTCAGTCATGATCGGCGACGGTTTCAGCAGAATATGGCGAGCATGAACTTCGGTCACCGAGATATTTTTGCTTTCGCCGCGCAGGTCGTTAACTTTCAGAATATGGAAGCCAACGCCGGAACGAATTGGGCCAACAATGTCGCCTTTCTTCGCGGTGCTTAATGCCTGGGCGAAGATCCCCGGCAACTCCTGAATACGGCCCCAGCCCATCTGGCCGCCGTTCAGTGCCTGCTGGTCGGCAGAATGAGCAATCGCCAGCTTACCGAAATCAGCGCCGTTACGCGCCTGATCGACAATGGCACGCGCCTGGCTTTCCGCTTCGTTCACTTGATCAGAAGTCGGGTTTTCCGGCAGCGGGATCAGGATGTGGCTCAGGTTCAGCTCAGTGCTGGCGTCGTTTTGGTTACCCACCTGCTGCGCCAGGGATTCGACTTCCTGCGGCAGGATGGTGATGCGACGACGCACCTCGTTGTTACGCACTTCAGAGATAATCATCTCTTTGCGGATCTGGTTACGATAGGTGTTGTAGTTCAGACCATCGTAAGCCAGACGGCTGCGCATCTGATCCAGCGTCATGTTGTTCTGTTTCGCGATGTTAGCAATCGCCTGATCCAGCTGCTCATCGGAGATTTTCACTCCCATTTTCTGCCCCATCTGCAGGATGATTTGATCCATGATCAAACGTTCCATGATTTGGTGGCGCAGCGTCGCGTCATCAGGAAGTTGCTGCCTTGCCTGAGCAGCGTTCAGTTTTACCGACTGCATTAATCCATCAACGTCGCTTTCCAGCACGACGCCGTTATTGACGACGGCTGCGACTTTATCGACTACCTGGGGGGCAGCGAAACTGGTATTCGCGATCATGGCGATACCGAGAAGCAGCGTTTTCCAGTTCTTCATACTTTTTCCATTTCAATTAACCGCACTGCGGATTACGTGGTAAATCAACAAATCACAAAGTGTTTTGATACGGCAGAATGTTCGAACGCAGCATCTCTTGCGTACCCAGACCGTAGTTGGAGCTCAGGCCGCGAAGTTCGATGTTAAAGCCGATTGCGTTGTCATATACCGCATGTTGTTTATCGTTATCCCAACCGTTCAGCTTCCGCTCGTAACCGACGCGAATCGCATAGCAGCAGGAGCTGTATTGCACACCTAACATAGAGTCGGCTTGCTTGTTCGCATTGGTGTCGTAGTAGTAGGCCCCAACAATGGACCAACGATCGGCAATTGGCCAGCTGGCGACGGCACCTACCTGCGAAATACCATTCTTATATTGCTCAGCAGTGGAATAGTACTTAGGCAGCGTTGCCTGAATATATTCCGGGCTGGCGTAACGGTAATTCAGCTGTACCAGACGGTCTTCATCCCGACGGTATTCAATGCTGGAGTTACTGGTCGCTACGTTATCCAGACGTGTATCGTACTGAATCCCGCCACGCAATCCCCAACGATCAGAGATGCGCCAGTAAGTATCGCCTGCCCATACCAGTGAGCCCGTTTTGTCGTCATTCTCCCATGTTATGTTGTCATCGCCAGTGCGAGACTCCGTGAAATAGTAGATTTGACCAACGGAAATATTAAAACGTTCAACGGCAGCATCATCATATATGCGAGATGTGACACCGGTCGTCACCTGGTTAGCGGAGGCAATACGGTCAAGACCGCCGTAAGTCCGGTCCCGGAACAGGCCGGAGTAGTCAGATTGCAGCAGCGAAGAGTCGTAGTTATAGATTTTGCTCTGATCGCGATATGGCACATACAGATACTGCGCGCGTGGTTCCAGTGTCTGGGTATAGCCCGGCGCCAGCATTTCCATATCACGCTCGAAGACCATTCTACCGTCTACCTTGAACTGCGGCATTACACGGTTAGCGGACTCTGCCAGCCTGGTCGTGTTTCTGGAGTTATACCAGTCAAGATTGGTTTGCTGATAATGGGTTGCCAGCAACTTCGCTTCAGTATTGATGCTGCCCCAGTTATTAGAGAGCGGCAGATTGATGGTCGGTTCCAGGTGAACACGAGTCGCTTCAGGCATGTCGTCTCTGGTGTTAACAAAGTGCACCGCCTGGCCGTAAATTCGCGTATCGAAAGGACCGACATCGTTTTGATAGTAGTTAACGTCTAACTGCGGTTCTGCCGAGTAGCTACTGGTGTTCTGCTCGCTGAAGACCTGGAACTGCTTGGTTGAAACGGTGGCATTGAAGTTCTGCACCGCATAGCCAATGCTGAATTTTTGCGTTGCGTAGCCGTCGGTACTGGAACCGTATTTGTTATCGAAGTCATTGAAGTAGCTAGGATCGCTGACTTTGGTGTAGTCGACGTTGAAACGCCACACCTGATCCATGACCCCGGAGTGTTTCCAGTAGAACAACCAACGACGTGAACTGTCATCGTTCGGGTGTTCATCTTTATAGACTTTATCTGAAGGCAGATAGTCCAGTTCCATCAAGCCAGCGCCCGCCTGGGAGAGGTAGCGGAATTCGTTCTCCCACATGATGTTGCCACGACGATGCATATAATGCGGCGTGATGGTGGCATCCATATTTGGCGCGATGTTCCAGTAATATGGCAGGTAGAACTCAAAGTAGTTGGTGGTGGTGTATTTGGCGTTCGGGATCAAGAAACCAGAGCGACGTTTGTCACCCACCGGCAACTGCAAATACGGGCTATAAAAGATCGGTACCGGACCCACCTTAAAGCGGGCGTTCCAGATCTCCGCAACTTGTTCTTCGCGGTCATGAATAATTTCGCTACCTACCACGCTCCAGGTGTCAGAACCCGGCAGACAGGAGGTAAAGCTACCGTTATCCAGAATGGTATAGCGGTTTTCGCCACGTTGTTTCATCAGGTCCGCTTTACCGCGACCCTGGCGACCCACCATCTGGTAATCACCCTCCCAGACGTTGGTATCTTTGGTGTTCAGATTCGCCCAGCCTTTCGGCCCTTTGAGGATCACCTGGTTATCGTCGTAATGGACATTACCGAGCGCATCAACGGTACGTACCGGCTCCGGTTGTCCTGGTGCCTCTTTTTGATGGAGCTGCACTTCGTCGGCCTGCAGACGGCTGTTACCCTGCATGATATCCACGCTGCCAGTAAACACGGCGTCATCCGGGTAGTCCCCTTTCGCGTGGTCAGCATTGATAGTCACGGGTAAGTCATTGGTATCGCCCTGTACCAGAGGACGGTCATAGCTTGGCACGCCCAACATGCACTGTGAGGCGAGGTCGGCTGCCAGTCCCTGTTGACTATAAAGGGCGGTGGCAATCATGGTGGCCAGGAG
>CDZQ01002861.1_pt1 | contig 37525 bp, 31 predicted proteins | sample 554831 | NCBI WGS metagenome assembly CDZQ01 (sample SAMEA3182112, study PRJEB8094) | gut metagenome | biome: human; feature: gut; material: Stool; isolation source: human stools | place: Canada | collected 2013-05-06 | reverse complement strand
GCTATATTGATCTTTTTAAGAATAAATTTAACCAACCAAAATTATTTTTATAAAAAAATTTATTTTTCAATAAAAAAGCTATTGACAAACCGTAGAAATGATGATATAATATTCAAGCACACAAAGATGCGGTAAAAGTCCGCCGGAGTGGCGGAATTGGTAGACGCCCGGGACTTAAAATCCCGTGGGACTTGCGTCCCGTGCCGGTTCAAGCCCGGTCTCCGGCACCATTTAAAATTTTATATCGCGGAGTAGAGCAGCTTGGTAGCTCGTCGGGCTCATAACCCGGAGGTCATGTGGTTCAAATCCCATCTCCGCAACCATATCGAGTGGATGTAACTGATTTCAGTTACATCCGCTTTGTTTTTATTCTTTGGCGTCCCATTAGTATCAGCGAATTATCCCCAATCCCTTGAAATTCTTCGGGAAATGTGCTATAATAACATTTACAGAAGGCATAGAATATTAAGATCGAAACATTGTATGTTTGGATTTACCGCCTTTCATGAAAGTGAAATCCGGTAAATGAAGGCAAACAAAGAATTGTTTTTAATATCTTATGTCCGACATTGGGGCATCAGTATACACTGATGTTGTGTTGGGCTATTTTTATGCCTTCCAGTAAATTATGGGAGGCGTTTTTTATGGACGCAAAAGACATTTCATTTATCCAAGACCAGATCGGATATAACTTCAAGAACACCGACCTGCTCCGACAGGCATTCGTGAGAAGATCATATTCTCACGAAAACGGAGGTGAGAACAACGAAGTTCTCGAATTCATCGGCGACAAAGTCCTTGACTTTATTGTTGTAAAACTGCTATCCGATAGATTCGGATACACAAAAGGCGAACTTGACGATCTTGATTCCGAGAACGATTGGAACGAATATGCCTGTGATTACTGCGAAAACAAGCTGACGGAAATTAAGAAGCAGCTTGTTCAAAAACAGAATCTTGCAACCTGCATTGATGAGCTTGGGCTCGCAGAATATCTCATCATGGGCAAGAGCGATCAAAAGCAGCGTACAGATGAGCAGCCTTCTGTTAAAGAAGATCTGTTCGAAGCTATTCTCGGTGCAGTTGCAATCGACTCCGGATGGAACCTTGAAAAGCTTCAGGATACTGTGGAATTGATGTTGAAACCGGAAACCACACTTGAAGAAGACGACGAGGACAACTATGTTGCACTTATTCAGGAATGGTGCTCCAAAGAAACCGGAAACATTCCGCTGTACCATTTTGAGGAAGGCAGTTATCAGGCCACATGGTATATGCCGTTTGATGGGATATCGCAAAACTGCAATGTACTCGGAAGTCCTGAGTACAACAAGCTAATGGCTTCCACGCATCGCTGTCTCCTTAAGATTGCAGACGACATTCCCATCTTTCGCGGGTTCGGCAAAAGTAAAAGCGAAGCGCGCAAGAACGTCTGCCGACTTGCCTATGAATGGCTCGATAAGAATGACAGGCTTCATACGATCCGCAACGAACTTGAAAATCCCAACAGAAACGAAGCAATAGGTCAGTTGGAAATTCTCGCAAGACGCGGGTATTTCACACTCCCCACATACGAATTTGAACAAGAGCACGATGAGAACGGCAATCCTGTATGGACGGCCAAATGCTGCGTTGAAGAAGCCGAGTATTATTTTGATGCCACATCTTCCTCAAAGAAAGAAGCAAAGAAGGATGCCGCATTTGAAATGCTCAAGTACGTTTTGGAGGAATTCTGATATGGGTAAACACTTTTTTGATTTTGAAGACGGCGATTTTGCATTCACCGTCTCGGATAACATGGCAATAGACTCCGACGGAAATATGATGATGCGTATGGGTGACAACATGGCAATGGACATGGACTCGGGTGATCTGCACATCATATCATCTTGGGACAGAGACGAAGGCGATGATAGTCGCTTCGGTGGAAGCCACAGTCTATGGGATGACGAGGATGAATGAGAGGTTGCCTTATGAAAGAAGAATGTTTGATCTGCAAAGCACCGTTGGAATATCTGAATGAAGATGTTCTGATGGAGTGCGCGATCTGCCATAAAAAAGAACTCAGCAAGACTCGCTGCGTGAACGGTCATTACGTCTGTAACGAGTGCCACACCAAAGGCATCGACAGCATTTTCGGTGTCTGCCTTACGGAAACCTCTAAAAATTCCCGTGGAAATCCTCAACAAAATGATGAATCTTCCGTTCTGCCACATGCACGGCCCGGAGCATCACATCGTGGTCGGTGCGGCACTTTTAACGGCGTACAAGAATGCAGGCGGTGACATCGACCTTTCCAAAGCGCTGACCGAAATGAAGAATCGTGGGCAGAGCGTTCCCTGTGGCGCGTGCGGATTTTGGGGTGCCTGCGGTGCCGGTATTAGTTCGGGGATGCTCGTTTCCATCATTTCCGGCTCTACTCCTCTTGCAGGTGAGCCATTCGGCCTTTCCAACCGTATGACCGCAAAGTCTCTTGATGCTGTCGGATCGGTTGGCGGTCCTCGCTGCTGCAAGCGCGATTCCTATCTTTCCATTCTTTCTGCTATCGACTTTGTGAAAGAGCATTTCGGCGTTGAAATGGAAAAGTCGGAGATCGTCTGCGAGTTTTCCGCAAAGAACAATCAGTGTCTCGGCAAGCGTTGTCCTTTCTCAAAAGCAAATCACAACAGATAATTCAGTCCTATGTACGGAGCAGGTTTACGCCTGCTCCGTTTCTTCTTCCTCAAAAGAATCATCGCCCTCACCGTACTGCTCCGGGAACAGCTCTTTCTGACCGTCTGACGGCCCACAGGAAACGTACTCCACGGCGACACCCTCGCGGATGTCGGCGGTGTAGTTCGGATGACACTGCGTGGGGTCAATGTCCAGATACCCAACGAACTTGTAGTAAATGACAAGGCGTTGGGTCTTGTTTTTGCCCGTACCCTACACTTCGTACACGTCGATGTGGTCGATGAGCTCGTTGAGTACCTGCTTGGTCAGCGTACGCATTTCCATGAACTTGCGGATGGCACGGATGAACTCCTCCCGCTCGCTTTCCTTTTCGCCCATTTCAGCCATTTTCTTGCGCAGCTTCAAAATCTTCTTTTTCAGCTGCTCGCGCTCGTCGGCATATTCGCTTGAAAGGATGCTGTAATTCTCCTCCGAGGTCTTGCCGTTTAGCTTGTCCTCATAAAGGGATTTCAGAAGCTTCGGGATCATCTCGATACGCATTTCCGACTTGCGAAGCTCGGAGGCTGCCGCTTTCTTCTCGCTCTCATACTGTTTGTTGCTCTTGCGGGCGAGAATCTCGGCAAAGCGGTTTTCGTCGGCAACAAGGTATTCGGCAAGCCGCCGCAGCTCCATTTCCACCACCGCTTCCACCGCATCGGCGCGGATATAGTGGCGGGTGAGGCAGGTGCCGCGGTAGTCTTTCACATAGTTGGAACAACTGAAATAATGAATATCCTTGTTCTGCGTGTTGGTGTGGTACCACATCTTACTGCCGCAATCCGCACAGCGGAGAATATCACAGAAGATGCTCTTCGGTCCGTTAGCCTCCTTGGGTGCGCGCTGATGCGTGCTTTTCAGCCTCTTCTGCACCTTTTTATAGGTGTCACGCTCGATGATCGCCTCGTGTCTGTCCTCAAACACCATCCAGTCCTCTTTCGGATTGTCGATACGGCGGTGATTCTTGAACGACTTGGAGTGCGTTTTGAAGTTCAGCACATCGCCGCAGTATTCCTGACGCGTCAGGATACCGTGGATGGTGCTCGATTTCCATTTGTACGGATTCGGCTGACTTTTCTTGCCGCCGCGGTTGATGCCTTTGGACGCCCAGTACGCCGTACAGTTGAGGTGCTGCTCGTCCTGCATGATCCTTGCGATGGTGTCCTCGCCGTTGCCGTCCAGATACAGCTTGAAAATCTCCCTGACGACGGCTGCGGCCTCCGGGTCGATGATCCAGCGTTTCTTGTCCTGCGGGTCTTTCACATAGCCGTACGGGGGTTGGGAGAGCGGCTCGCCCGCCCTCCCCCTGGTATTGTGCGCAGACCGCACCTTGCGGCTGATATCTTTGGCATACAGCTCGTTCATGATATTCTTGATGGGGATAAAATCGTCCATGTCCGTTGCCCCGTCAACGCAGTCCACATTATCGTTGATGGCGATAAAGCGGACGTTGTGGTCGGGAAAATAGTTTTCGGTGTAATATCCCACCTGCAGGTATTCACGCCCGAAACGGGACATATCCTTAACGATGATCGTGCTGACATATCCCATTTCGATATCATCGAGCAGCTCCTGAAAGCCCGGTCGGTTGAAATTCGTGCCGGTGTAGCCGTCATCCACATAGAACTTTGTGTTGCCCATGTGGTTTTCCTTGGCGTACGCCTGGAGCATTTTCTTTTGGTTGGCGATGGAGTTACTCTCCCTGTCCGTATTGTCATCTCGGCTGAGACGGCAATACAGGGCGGTAATTCCGGTTAATTGTTTTTGCTTTTTATTCGACTGCATGATAAATTATCTCTCCTTTCCGGCAGTCGAACGCACGGGTTTTGGTTTCATTTTAGGCTCTTCTTTCTTTGCGGTCAAATCTGTAAATTCGTCGCTGATAATGTCTTCCATGGCATCGGAAAGAGTTTTGTCCTTTTCCGTCAGCGTCGCCTCGGCAAATCTGCCCTCAACTACATAGCGGGTGTTGATGATGTCATATTCTCGGTGTCCGCCGCCGATGCCGATGATAAAGCGGCTGTCGGGCCGGTTCTGTTCGGGTTTCTTTTTCATTGTTATCGTTCCTCTCTTTCTTTTGGCTTGTCCGCGCGGTTTTGGGTGTGCTGACGGTAGAATTCCATGGCGCGGATCATGGTTGTCTGCATCTGCTTGGCGGTCGTGCCGGGTGGGAAATACCGTTTCAAAGGAGCCGCCTCAATTTTCAGATATTCCTTTTGATTGCCCTTGATTTCGGACATGATCTGTGAGATGCCGCTGTCCGTCAGCGTGTAATCCTCGCTGAGCTTACGGAGGCGCTGTGCCTGCGACAGCGACGGCGTGACCTCATCGCAATCCATGATTTGGTATAGCGCGTTCTGCTCGTGGCTGTTGAGATAGGAAAGCTCCACCGCAGGGGTCAGCGCAATCCGCCCCTCGTCCACCAGCTTCAGAATATCGGGGATGAGGTTGGTGAGGCGGATATAACGGTGTATTTGCCTCTCGCTGTCATTTCCGGCTTCGCTTATTTGCGACACGCTCCACTTCTCGCCAACTTGGCGAGAAGTTTTACCTTGGTGGCTGAGTGCCTCCATTTTCATCTTGTACGCAAACGCCTTTTCACTCGGCAGGATATGCTCTCTTTGCAGGTTGCTGTCCACCATCGCGATGACGGCTTCCTCGTCCGTGAGATTTCTTACGATCACCGGCATGGTACTCAATCCGAGCGCGCGGCAGGCAGCCAGTCGGCGGTGACCGGAGATAAGCTCGTAGCCGTTCTCCGCGGGTCTTGCAAGCGCGGGGATCAGTACGCCCGATTCCCGAATACTATCTTTCAGTCGTTCCATTTCTTCATCCCCTATAACCTTGAACGGGTGGTCCTTGAACGGTTTCAATTCGTCAAGGGGAAGCTCATCCACCTTCGGCTTTTTCGTGTCAAGCCGTTCCTCTGTGCTCATAAAGAGCTCATCGTACCCGGTCAGGCCCAGATCTATGCGGTCTGCTTTCATGGCTCGTCACCTCTCTTTCTTCGGGCGGTAAACATCGTTCTGTTATTTCTTTCAGACAAACTTTCAAATCTGACAGCGTCTGGCGGAGCAGTTCTTCATCCAACGGCTCGGAGAGAAATACATTCTTGGAGATCCGATCCAAATTGAAATGAATATTCTTCATCATGCGGACCGTCTGAAAAAGAGGGGCAGGCGGCGCTTCCATGATCGTCTTTCCTTCGATCATTGTGCGGATAAACTGCTCACGGTTCATAACCGTCTTGTCCACCATCGCATTCAGCCGTGCAAGTTCCGCATCGCTCAGATAAACCGTGATCTTGTTGTTCCTTGTTCTGTTTGGTTTCTTGTTTTCTGCCGCAGGGGTTTCAGGGTTTCTCCTGACAAGCGAATCTGTCCGGACAGATTCAGTGCTTGTTGAGACAGCGGCGTTATATTCGTTCCACTTCATCGAGATACACTTCCTTTCTTGAATTTTCTCTGTAATGGAGCAGCAGATGGGTACCGACCGGGATTTCATAGAACCCTAAGTACCTCTGCCACCACTGGGTTGTTGCCATGACTTTTCTGCTGTCCTCAAAAGTAAAGAAGACTCGCAGACAATTCCGTGCCTCCGCTTTCATGTCGAGGATGGCAATGAACTTTCCCGGCTCAAGATTCAGCACATAATCCGTTGTGATGATATTCCGGGCTTTGAGTTCGCTTTGGGTGTAGACCTTGTCCTCCATGCGTTACACCTCCTTTTTCAGCAGTTTGATCAGCGTGCGCGCTTCTTCGCGGGTGAATGTGCCGCGATTATTGCACCGCTGATGATCCGGAGACCAGTCGTGAATGTCGAGCTTCGGCTCTGCACCGTTCCAGCTGACCATATTCAGCTCCAGCTTCCAGCCTCGTGACGATTCGGAGATCACTCCGATATGCCTTGTGATTGTGTTCGTGATTCTGTCTTTCATTTTGATTTCCTCCTTGTTTTTTAGAATTTAGGCAGCTGAAAGAATTGCCTATGTAACCGGCTAAAAAGAAAAATGCGATTTGCCGCCGTCATCTTCTTCTATCTAAAGAAGCTTTCTCTCTTTAGCTGGTAGAAATAGTTACTTACTTAATTACTTATAGGGAGCGGCTTTTGTGGTTTAATCTGACTTTTGCACATCACTTCCTTTCGTAGAATATTCTGTTTTACTGCCTGAGAAGGAAGAAGAGGTCATCCCGGATATACTGCTGATATAGATAGATTCTTCTTCTCAGGTAGTAAGAGGTAGTTACTTAAATACTTACTTATAGCGGAGTAAGCACCGCTTTTCCTCGCCCCTTTTGTATGCCCACCCCGGGATCTCTGTAGCGTTGAAACACACGCTCTTACGAGGTTAAAGAACATTGTTGAAATTTAGCGTTCACCCTCTATTGGAGAAAACGGTCTCAAAAATCAACCCTGATTCTGATAAGATTTAATTTCATTGAAAATTGCACCGTTCTCCCGAGAGCGTATTTCCCCTTTTTCTATACCTGCCCCGGATTCTCACCACGGCGTCGCCATGCTCGCTCTTTTGAGGTCGTCGCACAGTCATATCTGTCTCGGTAACGGCTATTCAGTTGTCAAGGTACATGCCCTCATTAAGTGAGGAATGAGAGAGGGTGTTTTTTAGGGTCCTGCCGATATTTTTTCTCTCTACTTATTCCCACTGGGAGAGGTCGTTTGGGGAGTCATTCTCAAAAAAATTTCTTTCCTCAAAGGGTAGATCACGGGAACGCGAAAAATATAAGGTTTTTCGAAAAATATTTTTTCTCAAGTGGTAGAGCACGAAATCGCCGTTTTTATGAATGATCTTGAAAATTTTTCTCCCATTGGTAGGAATCGAGGAAATCAGAAACTAAACCAATTCAAGAAAAATATTTATCCCTCCACTTGGTAGGCAGCGAGAAACGTCAAAAATTAACCCCCTTGATGAAAAAATTCTCCTCAAAAGGTAGGCAGCGAGAAATACCCAAAATTGCGGGTTGAATGAAATTTTTATTTTCTTCTCACTTGTTCTCACTGAGAGAGATCAAAAGTTGTACCTGCTTCGGAATTTTCTTCCTCAATATTCTTTGCTGACTTTTTTGCCGAAATGGGAAAATTATTTTCTCCCCCTCAAGGGGTAGATCACGGGAAAAGCCGAAAATTAAGGCTTTTTCGATTTTTCTAAAAATTCGGGAAGAGTCATAAATCTCAGAAACACCTCTCACTTATCCTTTGTGAACTTTTTTTTCGTTTTGGTCACCCGCTATTTCGAAAAAAACTCCATCAAGGGGTAGAGCACGAGAAAGCGTTTTTTATGCGTTTCTCTCAAAAATTTTTAATTTTTGGCTCCGATTCGGAGCCATTTTCACGTTTGTCCGGCTCGCGGCTCCGAAATGGAGCCACTTTGGAGCCACCTGATCTTTTGTTGAGGTTCGCGGCGCCAATTTGGAGCCAAGTGGCATCAAAATTGATGCCACTTAGAGCCCCCTCACTTATTCCCAGTGGGCGAAGCCATTTATCAAGGTGTTTTTGAAAAAAACCTCCAAAAATTCTGTTGCTGCGCAGGAATCCGGTTATTGCCCTTCACTTTCTCCATGGTTGAAAGCCATTTTGTGCCCCCCTCAAAAAGATTCCTTCACCTAACCCATGGTTGGAGATCGTTTTGTCAACCTATCCGGCGGGAAATTCTCCTACAATCCCTTACAGCAACTTTTGCGGTCGAAAAACGACACGATTTTTGAAAAAATATTCCTACGACCCTATACCGCAACTTTCAAAGCCGAAAAACGACACATTTTCCGAAACTTTTTCAAAAAAGCTTCCTGCTCTTATACCGCAAGTTTTTTCGGTCGAATCTAAACCCCTATTTCAAAAATTTTTTCTCTACTACTGTTACAGGGACATTTGAAGTCCAAAACGGCACACCTATCCCGAAAAAAGCATAAAAAATAGCGCCTGCCTCGTTTTCAGAAGCAGACGCTATATCTTATCGGGTATTCAGTTGTAAATCAGGTCGTTCAGGACGATTTCTTCGGCTCGACTTCGGATGCTGTTTATCCGTCCGACCCATTCCATTTGATTCTCGGCTTTCAGCTTTTCGGTCACGCCTTCAGCTTTCTTCATCTGCTCGACCAGCCGGTCGAACATTTCCTCAGCCGCCTCGCCGATCTCTTTCAGATGGGCTTCCAACTTTCCGTCGAGGAACATTCCGGTATAGATTCCTTTTCTGTGCTCACGCAGATACCGATGACGCATTTTTGCAAATCTGTTGTACATATTTTCCTCCTTACGCATACGCGATGTAAATCAAGTAGTTTCCGTTCCCGAGGCTCTCTGCCCATATATTCACCGCGGTGATATCGTCATCACGGTTGTATCGGTCAAGACGGTGTGTTAGGTCCCGCTCAAGATAGATGCAGTCGGCGTTGGCGGTTGTCGGGTTATCCCAGCAGTCTACCGCCGTTTCGTCAATTTCAAGCCCGATTTGGTGCGCATAGGACCTTGCAAAGCTGATCCAGTAGTTGACATCAAACTCCGCTTTCGGCGGCTCTGTGACGCTCTCAGGCGGTGTTTCGACAGTTTCCGGTATCTCTACCGTTTCAACTGGCATTTGGGGCGTTGTCGGCGGCTCCGCTGTCGTTTCCATCGTGGCCGACTCAACCGGTGTTTCCGTTATTGTTTCGGTAGTGATCTCTGGTGTCGCCTTCTGCTCCGGGCCCTCATCGACGGACGGCGCGGTCGTATCCTCTTTCGGAGCCTCGATGACCGTTTCGGCTTTCTTGGAAGCGGTCTCCGTCGTTTCCTCCGAGGCTGCCGGCTCCGCAACAGTCGTTTCTGCTGACTCGGTTTGCATACTTGACAAGGTTTTCGGCGGCTTTTCTGCCGAGCATCCACACAGTAGGATCACCAGCAGCAGGATGATGATTTTCTTCATGGCTTTCGCCTCTCTTCGCGTATATGGTATCGAAAAGCAAAAGAAAACACCAATGTGCAAAATCTGGATTTGCAGATTTGACGGGGATGGTATCTTGTGAGTATATTCGGTTGTCAAGGACACAGCGAAGGTTTGACCCTTCACTTGTTCCCACTGAGGAGCCCGAATCGTACACCCATTTTGGAAAAATAATTCTGAGGATAGAAAAAAGCCCTCTCCGAAATTGATCGGAAAGGGCTGTCGCCTTTGATGTGGCATTGTCTTATCAAGCAACGAATCTGTGAGCACAGATTCAAGTGCATGTCAGCGACGTCGTCTTGACAAGCACTGAACTTTGTCCCCAAAGTTCACTTGTCAGGGAATCCCCTGAGATCCTGTGTTATTCCATCATTCTGTCATAGTGGTATTGATTATGAGTATTATAGAAAACGTCTCTAAACACTTTCTTGAACTTTTCTGAAGAATCATTACCTTCACTAAACTCTAAATCATCGGGAATTGAATGTGATCCATCGTTAGTCCAGCTAAATAATGACCGACATATAGATTGTTCTTCTGGAGAAGCAAAGCACTTAAGTATGTCACCAAAATTTGCGTTTCCTAATGTTCCAAAGAAATTTTCCAATATGCGCCTCATCGCATTTTGAAGTGATACACTTGAAATAGAATCCGAGTTTTTTACCTCTTTCCATAATAAAGCATATGAAGTAGTAATTGGATTTTTATTGTTATATGACTTTACCGTTGAGATTTCGTTCTTTTTTTGGAGCGTCCAAAAAGACACCTTGTTATCCGTTTTATCGCGTCCATCCATAAACGATACTTCTTTGTGAAAATAGACGTTATGCGTTAATATGAAGACCTGATCTATATTATTTGTTCCTTTCTTTGCGTAGTCGATCAACTCTCTAACGAGAGAACTGACAACGTACAGAATAGAACTATCAAGGCTACATATAGGGTCATCAACAACAATTACTTTATGCGTCCCAATATCATCCGTATTAAGCCCACCGCGAGTCATATAGACGAAATACAAAAAAGAAATAAACGTTTCTTCGCCCTCACTTAGTGAATCGGTTGCAATTACTCCATTGGGTCGCATAATTTGGTATTGATTTGGCCTTTCCTTTGAAGCTACAATCTCAAACCCCTCAAATCAATAAGCCTTTAATGAGCGGTTTATAGCATCAACGGTTGGCTGTACACTGGTTACATTTTTAGATTCCTCAACTATCTCATTATTTAATCGTTCTATTTCATCAGAGAGAGACTTTTCCTTTGCACTCATGCCGATCAGCGCTTTGCATATTCTACCGTCGGCCTCAGTGTATGTTTTCAATAATAACGAGTTTTCATCAATAAGTAGTGCCCAAATGTCTTCAATTAATTTTTCCTTTTGCAGTGCATAATCGTCAACTAATTTATTATGTTCTTTAATCTTTGCATTGTATGTTTCCATGACCTCCAGCATTTTCTTTGAAACATCAGAAGAAAGATCGATATCAATACATCTACTTGGCTCAGTTTTTTTGGATTCAAACAACTCAACGTTTTTTCCTATTAAGAGTTCAAAGGTTTTGCAATACGCTTCTAATTCGCTCAAATCAAATTCGATTGGTTGCGCCTTTGCAGTATTCACCCACTCACAAATTTGTTCTAATAATGCAGATGTTATTGTTCGATACTGGTTGCATAATCCCTCAACAATTCTGTTCTGACGCTCATATTCTCCGCTGAAAAATTGATTTAATTGCTCAATGACTATTTTATCGACAGTTTTTTTCTGGCAAAACGGGCAAACTCCATCATCACTAATATATTTCATGCCCGCCTTTACCCAGTCGGAGTTATGTAAGGCGTTTATTAAGGCTGCCATGTCAACATCATTGTTGCCAATAATCACCTTACCCCATATTTCATTCGTTTCAATTTCGTATAAAGAAGCAACATCTGGAATTGTAATCTCCGATAACAAATCAGGCTTTTTTGCAAAAAGAGTTTTTGCTTTTTCGACTAATTCTTCACGAGTAAATTCTGTTGTAGGTTTCTTTTTATATACAGACAATACCTTGCCAGCGAACAAGGACTTCTTTCCACGCAATCCAGTGAAAGCATCCAAAAAGACTTCTTCATTTTTCTTCAAAATGGTATCCCATGCGTCTTTTTCAAACGACTCATTCAAGCGTTTCTTTTCATTTTCTTTTTCTTGAATATTATTTTTTAGAGTTAACAACTCATTTCGACGTTTTTCTTTGGTTTCTTTTAGTTCTTCTAAATGCTTTATTTGTTCTGCTGTTGCTTCACCCAAAGTAAAAACGCCAGGCATGGATTGAAGATTTTTTAGCCTGAAATTTTTATTATAAACAAGCACCTCTGCTTCAGTGCCTAATTCCCATTCAATAGAGCAATCTCCAAACTGAGCCAATGAAGGGGTTTGCAAATAATTACTAATTGTCGACTTGCCACTTCCATTATGTCCATAAATATAGTTGACTTTATTGCAATTACATATGGAAATGCCTTCATCATCGTAGGAAGCGCAATTTTTCATGTTAATTGTCTTTATCATAACTATTCCTCACACAATAATACTGGCTTTGCTTCCGCCGCTCTTTTCCTTTGTGACTACGATTTGTTTGTCTATGCGGTTCTTCAAATCCGCCACGTGAGAAATGATACCGACAAGGCGATTTCCGTCTGCCAGACTCAAGAGCGCTTTCATAGCTTGATCCAGAGACTCCTCATCAAGCGAGCCAAAGCCCTCATCTACGAACATGGTATCAAGCTTAACGCCACCGGCAGATGCTTGAATCTCATCAGAAAGGCCCAGCGCAAGAGAGAGCGATGCTTTGAAAGACTCGCCGCCGGAAAGCGTTTTGACACTTCTCTCGGTGCCGTTGTAATGGTCAATAACGTCAAGATCGAGTCCGCTTTGGCTGCGGTTATTCTCTGCTTCTTTGCGACGTTTCAGCTCATACTGTCCGCCGGACATAATCATAAAGCGAGTATTGGCGCGTGCTATGATGCGATCAAAATACGTCATCTGGATATATGTTTCCAGCATTACTTTTTCTTTTCCGGAGATATTTCCGTTTGCCGTATTAGACAAGGCTTTCAACCATGTATAGCGTTTTTCAAGCGTGTCAAGATCTCCGACCTTTGCTCGAATATTGGCAAGTACCTGTGTATTGGACTCTATACGAGAATGAAGCGCTTTGGCAGCAACGTCATCCGCAGTTTTCTTTTCCGTTATTTCAGCTTTTTTCTTTGTTTCCTCTTCCTTATCAAGATTGCAATCAGAAGAAAGTTGCTCGGTTAGTTCTTTGATAGAAGCACTATAGCCTGCTATTTTTTTATCCGATTCGGACAGCGCATTCTGAGCTTTGTCATATGCTTCCTTCATTTCGCTGATAGCTTTCCCCAAAGTTTTTGATTCCTTCTGAGCCTCTGTTATACTACCAAAGCGAAGCGATTCTTTATCGGCATTACGCTGATTTTTCTTTTCATTCAACGACGCTTTATCGGCTTCTAAAGCAGTATTTCGGGCCGAAATATCTTTGTCTCTTTCTTTCAGTGACGCTTCTGTTTTGGGCAACGATTCCGAAAGTTCAGACCGACGGGATACTTTCTTTTCCTCTTCGGAAATTGCCATATCAAGTGTGTTGATTTCGTCAGAAACAGTTTTCTGCTCCTCCGGAAGCTTGGTCTCAGCGTCTTCGAGGGTGACGTTCTGCCACAATTCTTTAACCAGCTTTTCCGTCTCCGCTTTTTTGGCGTCGAGCAAGCCTTTGGATTTCTTACATTCTCCGCTTAAATCTTCAGCCGCTTTTCTCGCTTTATCAGCATTATCTTTTGCTTTTTTTAATTGAGTTTCCGTAGGTGCTTTGGCTGATTTATGCGCTATGCACGGGTGTTCTAAAGAACCGCAAACAGGGCATGGCTTGCCACTTTCCAGAGTTTCAGCAATGATTCCCGCTTGTTCATCCAAAAACGCACGGTTTTTCGTTTCGTAGTCAGCGGTTGCTTGCTCTGATACCGTCGAAGCTTTTTTATAATTGCTTTGGAGGGCATCTAAATTGTCAGTAAGTTCATGAAATTCCTCAAACAAGGCAGAAAGGTTTTGCAGCTTTGTCTGCTTTTCTTGAGCCTTTTCTTTTTGATGTGAGAGCTTTTCCTTGCCTTCCCCCGCGTTTGATAGGGCCTCGAACTCTATTTTGAGTTTTTTGAATTCTGCTTCATCAATGGCATACTGTTCCCGATCTCTTTGCAGTTGCTCCTCGCCTTTGGTAATACTGTCCTCGTCTTTTTTGATTTGTTTTTCCAAGGCTGCTAACGCTTCATAGCGGGTAAATTCTGCCTCAATCTTAGCCTTTTCTTCCGCAAGCTTATCTTTTTCCGCTGTTTTTCCTTTTTCAATCTCAAAGGCATCCTTCAGTATGAGATTGGTCTCATTTTCGGCGGCTAAATCATTTTGGGCTTTTTCTAAAGCTGTTTGGGCTTTTTCTTTTGCTTCGATCTTTCCTAAATTTGCATTAACGATCTCAAGCTTCTTGTCCGCATCCGAAATTGACTTTTCTATAACCGACTTTTTGTCATTGTCCTGGCTCAGGAGACGATCAACCAGGTCAATAACATCTGTTGTAGGAAGAATGCCGCTCTTTGCCTTTTCAACCTCAATGCTCAAAACATCATTTTCGTCGCAGGAGATTCCATCAATATATTGCTTGATGCTGCTGCGAGCGACTTCACATTTGTCGTTGAGTTGACCGGACTCTCTCTTCAAACGATCCTGCAAATCCTGATACAGCTGCGTTTTGAATATCTGTCGAAATATTTTCTTGCGATCCTCTGTGGGGGCAAGCAGCAGTTTGAGAAAATCGCCCTGTGCAATCATGGCAATCTGTAAAAACTGACTGCGGTTAATGCCCATGATATCGCGTATTGCGTTATCTACATCACGCTGCTTAGTGACAACCCGTCCATCCGGATATTGAAGCTGCACTTCTGCCTTTTGAGTTGTAAAGCCGTCACCGCGGGATTTGGGGCGATCATACTCCGGATTCCGTTTTACGGTATATGTTTTTTCGGCATAAGAGAAAACAAGCTCAACCTCAGTCGGGGTATCCGCCTCGGCATACTTTGATCTGAACATAGAAGGCTCTCGATTATCTCCGCTTGCTTCTCCATACAGCGCATAGGTGATCGCATCAAAAATAGTCGTTTTTCCTGCACCGGTATCGCCCGTGATCAAATAGAGCCCGTTTGCTCCAAGTTTGCCTAAATCAAGAACAGTTTTACCTGCATAGGGTCCAAACGCCGATATTGTAAGCTTAATGGGTCTCATTGTTCGTCCTCCCATGTTTTTTCAATCATTTCACGCATGAATTCCAGCTGTTCTGAATTCATCGGTTGGTTGTTCTGCAACTCATAAAAGTCAGAAAAAAGTTCCAGCGGTGACTTGGATTCCACATCGGACGCACCACTAATCTCCATATTGGAACGAGTACGTTTATTATCGTAATCCAATTTCATCAGGCGATGATATACCGTGCGAAGTTTACCGATAACATCCGGAATATCCTCTTCGTCCGTCAATGTAATATGTGTATAGTCCTCTTGCCATGTGGTGTTCTCGTAGAATGACTTCAATGTGAGTTCTTCATATGTTCCTTTCAATTCGACAAGGTCATGCTGCGGGATAAGGTCAGCCGTTTTATATGACACCTTTCCTTTTTCCAAGAGTTCAACAACTGTGACGGACTTTTTGTCGTTGACCTCCGAAAAAGAATATTTGAGAGGCGTTCCGCAATAACGGATATTATCCGAACCGCAAGCCTGCGGCGAATGAATATGTCCAAGTGCCACATAATCAAATGGCTCAAAAACATAAGTGTCCACATTATCAGAACCGCCAACCGATATTTCTTCAGATTCAGAGCGCAATGCTCCTGTAACAAACTGATGGGTAACCAGTACGTTTCGGTTGGCGGGATCGATATTCAGTTTTGAAATGACATATTCTATTGCTTCGGTATATGTAGTAATCTCATTTTCAGCATAACGGCGCACATGAGCAGGTTTAATAAACGGGAGCATGTATATGTTTACCGTTCCGAATTCGTCTTCCAAAGGGATAGGCGCAATATCCCCGCTGTACACCGGAGACATATGGATGCCGCTGGCATCCATAATACGCGAGCCGAAAGCAATTCTTTCAGGGGAGTCATGATTACCACTGATGACAAACACTTTCAGACTGCGTTTTGCAAGTTGTACAAGGAAGTCATCAAACAACTGGACTGCCTCGGCGGATGGAATAGACTTGTCATACACATCTCCTGCAATGATGACTCCGTCGGGCTTTTCGTCATCTATTACATTGATGATCTTTTTGAGTATATATTCTTGATCTTCAAGCATTGAGTATTCGTTTACTCTTTTGCCTAAATGAAGGTCAGATAAATGAGTGAGTTTCATACTGTTCTCCTTTACCCCACAACCAACTTGTTTGTCTTTTTCAAATACTTCGCCGGGATTGGGTGATCCAGTTTCCAAGTGATATTCATCGGTTTTTCGCCGTCGTGCTTTACATAGTTCGCTGTGCCGAGATACGTATAGGCGGCAGTGCTTCCGGAAACACGATCCGACTTGAATTCACGTACAAACAGCAGAACACGGCTGCCTTTTTGGCGATGGTGAATGTATCGCTGACCGGTGGGAGAATCCGCCGCCGTGGTGCTCTGGCTCTGCCAATGGAATAACTCACTGTTGATCGAATAATCGTTGTACATCGTGGTCGGTGAGTAGTCCTTATCTGCCTTATTCAAGGTCACAAAGAAGACATCGATGTTCTTTTCCGGCAACCATTTTACGCCCTCACGGACGGTAGACGGCTTCATAAAATCGAGCGCCACGAGAAGCTGGTCACGAGTATAGGTGCAGTGCAAATCCAGCGGACAGTCGAAGCCGACATTTACTGGCTTGTCGATAAAGTCAATGTGGTCGTAATTATACTGCAACAGATCTATCAGCTCTCCAAGAAGAATCGGACTATCAGCCAGCGCGTACAGATTTTCCAGTGCCTCATCGCTGTTCCAATCATCTGCTGCTTTCAGCCAAACGGAAATGTAGAACATCTGCATCATGCGCTGTTCTACCGGAGTAAGATTTGAAAAATCTGTATTATTTATGTTAGGAAGAGCGTTCAGCAAGAACTTGATGAGTCGGCGAGAATCAATGGTGCAGAGACGCGCAAACGCCTTCTGCATTGTTTCTTCCAACGGCTCCGAGAAATCATCAATCACGTCAGCACGTGCACAGAGCCGAGAAAAAGTATCAAACTTATAAACCTGTCGCGGATCAATGTGGTAATACTCCAAGAAGTTTGCCAGCGTAAGCTTCAAACCGGTATCTTCCTCAAAGGATGCAATGCGCATCACCAGACCGGCGCTGTTTCCGTAGGATGCTCGGATATTGTCGAGTATGTATTTTGCCGCCTTTTTCTCCAGCTGAATATAACAGCCCTTCGGCAGTGAAATGAATCCGTCCTTGATTTCACGGGATACGCTGCGGGTGGTGTTTGAAAGCAATGCGGCGAACTTATCTTCAAAGTTGTATTTGCGGTTTGCCTGACCGATGAAGTCGAGGACCGTCAGGCACTCTTTATCTTCGGACAGACGGAGCCCACGACCAAGCTGCTGTAAGAATACGGTCAGCGATTCGGTCGGGCGCAGGAAAAGAACGGTGTTGACTTCAGGAATATCGACACCTTCGTTATAAATATCGACGACAAAGATGAAGCGGACATCGCCGGAAACGAGGCGAGTTTTCGCTTCTTTTCTTTCTTCATCGGGAGATTTTCCGGTCAGGAACATGGACGGTATGCCATGTGCATTGAAGTAGTCAGACATGAACTCTGCGTGCTCAATGGTAACGCAGAATCCGAGTCCCTTTACATCATCAATGTCCGTCACATATTTAAGCAGTGATGACACAACCAAATCTGCACGACGATTTGCCATCATACCGCTGAGCGTATAAATGCGGGACAATTCGCCCATATCATAGCCGCCGTTTGCCCATTTGAGCTTATCCAGGTCGACCGTGTCGGTTACGCCGAAATACTGGAACGGGCATAGCAACTTGCGGTCAATGGCTTCCGGCAGGCGAATTTCAGCTGCAATACGGTTATTGAAATACGGCAGGATGCTCTTGCCGTCCATACGTTCCGGCGTTGCCGTCAAGCCGAGCAGAATCTTCGGCTGATAGTACGAGAGAAGTTTCTGATAGGTGGGTGCTGCCGCGTGGTGGAACTCATCCACGATGATGTAGTCATAGAAATCCGGCGAGGTTTTCGAGGTGAAATCCTGCGAGTTGAAGGTCTGAATCAACATGAACAGATTATCAATGCTGTCCGGCTTGTAGCTACCGACAAACATTTCGCCGAAGTTAGCATCCTTGAGTACCGCACGGAAGGTATAAAGGCTCTGCTTTAGGATTTCCTCACGGTGTGCAACAAATAGCAGACGGCAGGGACGTCTGGCGTTTTGCTTTCGGAAACGCTTGTAATCCAGCGCTGAAATGACAGTCGTACCGGTACCGGTGGCAGCAACAACAAGATTGTGATAATATCCGCGCACGTTGCGCTCGGCATCGAGCTTGTCCAAAATCTCCTGCTGATAGGAGTAGGGCTGGATGTCCATGGTGTAGATTTCGGCATTGTTGGCGTCGAAATACTTTTCCGCCTTCAATGCGCGGGCGAGGCGCTCCTTCTGATCCTCACTGTAATATTCAAATTCGCTCGAATTCCAGTAGCTTTCAAAGGTTGCGGCAATCTTGTCGATAGTTTCCGGCAAGTCTTTTCGCGTGACTTTTACATTCCATTCAAGACCGCTGGAAATCGCAGCATTGGAGAGGTTAGAGGAGCCGACATAAGCCGTGGTAAAACCCGTATCGCGGTAGAACACGTAGGTTTTTGCGTGCAGACGGGTGCGCTTGGTGTCATAGCTGACCTTGATAAGCGTGTTGGGCAGCTTGCGCAGCTCCTCAATAGCCTTCACGTCGGTAGCGCCCATGTAGGATGTTGTAATAATGCGCAGTTGACCGCCGTTCTGCGTGAAGGTGGTCAACTCGTCCATAATCAGACGCAGGCCGCTCCACTTGATGAATGAAACCAGCATATCAATGCGATTACAGGACACGATCTCCTTTTTGAGCTCGGTAAACATCTGCGGCTCGTGAATTGCACCGGTAAAGAGTGAGCTTTGCGCAATCGAAGTTTCCGGACGGATGATTTCTGCCTTATCGTCCAGCGCCAATACATTGTTTTTCTTGTCAAAAAGCGCAAGAAGCTGCTCCGCACGCTCTGCAACTGAGAGCGTGTCGAAGTCAGCGTCTTTTGTTTCGGTCATAATGGTAGACACAATGCGGTTGACAAGATCAACCTGAGAATTCAAGTCGCCGCCGTTGTCTTTAACGTTGTTGAGACCTTTTTCAACGATCTCAGCAACATATTTTGCTAACACTTTGGACGCTTCCGCACTATCAATAGGCGCAGTTTGAGAGAGCTTATCCGTAACGGAAAGCTCTGAATCCAAGCCCTTATTAATGATTTGTTCGTAAAGTCCATTATGTAGCATTTTGGCCTCATTCCATCTTTGAATCAAATTTAGCAAGAATTGCTTCTATGTACTTGTCACTTTGCTTTGCATCTACACTTATTATCGCATCAAATACAATCTCAAGAATTTTCTTTTCTGTTTTCGAAAGAGAATCTGATAGATTAATTGCTTTATACGATGTTGCACCTTGAATATTTCCAATTAGCATATCCAGCTCTTCAAAAGCAATTTCTTGATAATATTCATCTGATTCGTTCTTGGGACTTGATGCTAACAACTGTTCCTGCGCTCCAACAAGCTTTTGAGTGATTAAGCCTTTTTTATTAGAAGCAACACCATTTGCAAGAGCAGCGTCTGCGTCTCTGATTATTGTTTCAGTATGTTTTACTGCATTGGCAAGCTCGGCATTCCGCTTTAAAGATGCGGCCCTTATATCTTTGGCAATACCGGCAGCGATTGTAGTAAGTTGCTCATGTAGCGCAAAGAAAGCCGGATTTTTTTCAAAATTATCTCTTCTTGCATTAGGGACCAAATGTGCATCTACGGCGAACATTTCGCCTACAGACCAACCATTAAAACGTGCATCCTTGAACACAACATTTAAGGTTTGACTGTCGCCAATCAATATATTTCCTTTCCTAATGCGAATACCTTTTACCGTTTTATCGTAAATGCTGCCAAGATAGTTCGTTTGAGCAAGCCAGCCAATCGCAGATACCTCTCCGGATGCCTGCTGAATTTTTATGATGGATATATCTTTTATTTTATCGGTGATATTCTTTCCCTTATCAACAAGGAACTCATCTTTATAGGGCTTAAAAACGGGAATGGTTTTACCGCCAAAGGAGAGAAATATATTATACTTTCTTTCAAGATAGCCTTCGTTTTTTAGCCGCTTAACGATTTCCTTTCCCCATGAGAATTCCGGGGAATAAGGAACAGGAACATTCTGCGACAGGTAGTCAAATACATCGTCGTATTTGTTCAAGCCAGACGATTCATCTACACCGCTCAGAATAACACGGAAATAGTGATCTGTTTCGCAGGCTGGGAAAGTATCAACGAAATAAACTTTTTGCAGAACATCAATTACGGACACGTCAACATCGTTGTTGGCCATCAGTAAATCAGAAAGCTTTTTTGCATTAAAAGTTACACGCGTACCGACATTTTCTCCCGGATAACTGGTTTCAAACGTCAGCTCAGAACAATAACTCAGAGCAGACAATCTGCCGATTCCTCTGAAACCACGGTCATTATCAGAACTTTTTTGGGAATTGCCGATGCTAACAAGCGTTTTTTCTGCATTTTCGCTTTCTACACCAAGTCCATTATCTTCGATAACAATTTGGCGCTCAGCAGGATTCAAGCTGATTGTAATCCTGTCAATTCCGTGTTTTAGTATCCGAACTTTATATGCCACATCGATAGAGTCGGTAGCGTTTTGTATGTATTCACGAAACACAACATAAGGATCAGAATACATTCCCGATGTTAATGATTCTAATGTGTGCTTACCGATGATAATGTCGCCCATATTATTCCTCCAAGAGACTATTTAACCTTATTTGAATATTACTTACGATAGACTTTGTCGCAAGTTTCAAAAATGCTTGTCCTTTCTCTTGATTGAGGTTTTCACCTATTTTCGATGAGAACGAATCCAAATTGCCTTGCAAAATAGTAGCAAGTTCATTCATGTTCATTTTCAAAATAGCCTGATGGCATTTTTCGTGGTCAGAACTACTAAGCACACCTAAGTCTACATATCGACGATAGATTCGGATTAGTTCAAAGTCGATATAAGCGATGCCCGTTTTTTTACACTCCGCGTGCCATTTTTTTAACTGTCTATCAACAGAAAAATCAGTCTTACTGATTCTGGTAAGTATATCAGTAACACCATTTTTACCGAAAAAGTAGACAAAATTTTTGAATACATACTGTTGTTGGGATTCGCTTTCACATACAACATCAAGAATGTCTTCGTAAAACTGAGGGGAACCTACCGTAATATATTCATAAAGGTTGGAATATGTGGGAGAATCTTTGTCAATCATTCCCAGCAATGCAATCAGTCTTGGCGTTGTGAGATAATGCAGGTACAACTTTCTCTGTGTATCCGATCTAATTCCAAGGACTTTGTCCGGCAAATACTCGTTGTCGCCGATCAAATTTATGAAAGATCCTTTCTCATCACCGAGATTGTCATACAATCTGTTCCATTCCTTTATTTTCACTTGGTTCTTTTCCCAAGTTTTCTTGCGAGACAGGAATACCTCTTCCGTATCTGCCTTATGCCCACGACTGCCTCCACTAAATTTGCCTCTCGCGGCAATTAGTTTGTCTGGCATAGACAGATATCTAACAAACTCATCAGAATCCTTTCCAAAATCTGCTTCGAAAAAGGAACGACTTCCAACGCCTTTTCCCTGAGTCGGAATCAGCATACATTGAACAGCTCGCAGAAATTTTGCATTCCACTGTGAACCGACATATCCTCTTTCGCGAGCAGAAAGAGGAATATAGCGCATAGGAAATGAAAAGGCTGCAACCTTATCATTTTCGGGTAAATCCTTATTAATGTCATCGCGCAAATCGAGAGTAATCCGCATACGATCATACAAATCAGCGGGAGTATCTGCAGCGTACTTCCGGCCTTTCCCGCCGAAATCTTCGCTATTGTAAAGGACATAGTTCGATAGTTCAGTTATGCCATATTTTGCACATAGGCGAAGCGCGCGCTCATAAATATCACGATCTTCAATATGGTCAAATGCCACTCGAGCTGGGCGCAATGCAATTTCACCGAGACGTTTTGCTTTTGCCTCGTTAAGAAACAGCGCATCAAGGCCCTGATTAAAATCCACATATCTCCGAACTGTTTTCCCAGTTTTCGGATTAACATATGTTGCGCCTTTTCCGAAACCAGCTTCGATGATGTCATCAATAATCTGATTAAAGTTAGGAGAACGCAAAACATTATTGTCCATGAGCAAGAGATCCTTTTTCGTACCGAACTCACGGTCAATGGCTGCTATTTTCTCTTTGATATCAATGTACGGGATAAAAGTCGGTTCCAATGTCTGCACGGCACAAAATCCGCATTTATTTCCGCATCCTTTTGTTGCACTCAAAAAGTAGGCATCCTTAAAAGGATATTGGTAATCAATATCCTCGAGAATGGAATAGTCCGGAACGATTTGATCTATACATTCGTCATGAGGAAGCCCAAGTTTTCCCGGCTCATTCAGCAATCCGGTAACAGGGGTGATTCCTGTATCTTTGATTATATCGTCAGGTAACATCGTTGCTGCAATTCCACCGACGGTTATTTTGTCGATTGAATCAACCAAAGTCTTAGCATAATTTATTGCAGCGATAGTGTTTGCCCATTCGAATGTAAATAGGCTGGTTACATAGATGTGATCCCACTTTGTATTAGCCAATGCCGCAGGCAATTCGCCCTTTGTAAAACGCACATAATCATGCATTACATGCTTATGAAAATATGCGATTTTCATAAGCCCAAGGGGAGGATATTTGTTTTTGTAGTTGGGCTCAATCAATAATATGTTTCCCATAGGAGAACGCCTCTTTATTTGTATTCTTTCAGTATTTTTTCAAGTTCTTTTTGAATCTTCTTTAATGTGAAAATGAGATCCTTGTTCGAGGTCGACTCCAGCTTTATTGCGGCCTGCGTATCAGAATCACAAATCATCTCTTGGAACTTCTTTACGTGTTTATAATTATCTGTCGTTTTTCCAGTAGCTTGGAGTATTTCGTGCGCATCATATATAGTCCGCTTTTCTTCAATAAAGTCTTGCATGACTCTTTTTGCTGTTTTATCATTTGCCTTGGCAACTTCACCGAGCACATTTCTGACATCTATCGCCTGTTTAATTCCGCCAGTTTTCACCTGCTTAACAAAAACGGCATCAATGGCAGGGCTTGTATCGCGGTATTTTTTCACGCCACGGCTTTTCAGATATTCCTCGTAATAGCTCCATCTATCTGGCCTCAGATCGTCATGCTCCAACATAAATTCGTACACGGAAATAAACGTCTTAACCTTTCCTTCGGTGAGGCCGACGCTTTTTGCCAACGTGTCTATTTCAAGATTTGAAGCTTTTTTCTGTCGATACAAATATGCAGCTTGCTCAAAAACACTCCAGTCTTTTCTGCCAACGAGATGATACTGCCCCAAAAGAGTAAAAATCTCATCTTCGGTAACAGACTCCGGCAAAATTTGAGCACGGACCTTCTGCCACTTAACAGGATCCTTTTGCGCTAACAAACGATACGCGGCTAAACGGCTGTTGCCTTCCAGCACTATGTAATGTCCATCTCTTTTTACAACGATGAGAGGGTCAATAAGACCTCCGTTTTGCTCAACAGAAAGGCGCAACTGTTTTACATGATCCATCGAGGTCATTTTCTCCTCGATTTCTTTCTGTGTAGGCGTTCCGCCGTTTGCTCTTAAAATGGAGTATACTCGCGGATTGTCCTCATAGAAGAGAAGTTCACATTGATTCAGTTGCTCCTCGATTATCTCGTATTCTTTTTTACCGATAGTGACTTTACTCATATGCTTCTTCCCCCTGATTTGAGAATAAAATCTGTCTTATCAAATCGCCAAAACTATAATCTGCTTTTTTCTGGTACTCGCTAAGGGTTATATCTCCTTGTGCAAGGAAGGCCGCATTTTGCTTTGCCTTTAAGAGAACGTCAACCCACTCATCTATGCTACCCTCCATAATGATATTGTGAACGTAGCATATTTTTGTTTGAGAAATGCGATGGATTCTATCTTGAGCTTGGAGATAGTCATCCAGGCTAAAGCCTCGATCATAGAAAATAACGTGGTTTGCCATGGTAAGCGTAAGTCCTTCTTTGGCGGATGCAGGCGTTGCAAATAATATTTTACTGTCTTCCGTCCTGAACTTTTCAACAGACTTATTCCGGTCTGCGATTTTCATTCCGCCATGAATTTTGACGGCACCATATTCGGAGTATGCTCTTGTGAACTCATCTACATTTTCAATGAAGTTTGTCCACACAATACATTTTTCTCCGTCGGCAATAATCTTTTCAATCAGACTATTGAGCACCTGCTCCTTTGCTGACTCTCCGCGATACGAATCATCTACCAAACGGGGATTAGAGGCAACCTGAACCAATCGCAATAGGCGTTTAACCGTTGCAGAGGAATCATCTTCGACAATCTGTCCGTCTTTTTCAACTTCGACTCGTAATTCTTCGCATATCTGATCGTACAACGCTTCTTGATCTTGTGTGAAATAGGCACTTTCTCGGATATATACCTTATCGGGCAACTCAATGATGCCGCTATTCTTGGTTTCTCTTACCGTAAATGCCTTTATCTTATTGTTTATTTCAGAAACTACGTCCTCAAAGGATTCTTGCATTTTTTCATTATGAGCCAGTTTGTTGGACAAGTCGGTTTGCCGCTTAAATTCATTGAAATCCGTCCCCAAACTTTCTCCTTGATCTAAGAAGTAGATCTGTGACCATATGTCGTATGGTCTATTTGCAACTGGGGTGCCGGTCATAATGACTCTCTTCTGAAACAATGGAGCAAGTTCAAAGAATGCTTGTGTGAGTTTTGCATCTGGGTTCTTTAACTTTGCCGATTCATCAATGATAATTGCGACGTTTCTTGTCTTTAAATATAACAAGAACCTGTCTTCCTCCGATATAAGCGTTTCGAAGTTTGTAACAACAACTCGAGCCGGTCCGGAAAAAACGAAATAGTTATTCTGGCGATTTGTATCCAAAATAGCCGGGTGTATTGATGTATGCGTTCCGAATTCTCTGATCCAGTTTTGTACAAGCTGCTTTTTTGTGACAATTAGTACCGTATCAATCGATGTTTTTTCAAGCCAATACAGCAATAAATCAATGGCTATTTTCGTTTTCCCCAGTCCTTGCTCGTGGAAAATAGCGGCATAGTCAAGATCCTTTATTGCTTCAAATGCTTCTTTCTGATATGGGAATGCATCATATTTTGCAAGAAGACTGGGCTCTTTTAACAAATGAATTCTTTTCATTATATATCAATAGCCCTCCAAAATCGTAATAGTATAATCTCCGGGGTGTTTGATTTTGATCTTCCGCAAAATGTTATGTAATTGCGCTTTATCGCCCCAGTGTACCGCTGCAATAAAATACGCTTTCCCGTCAAACAGAGCACACTTTTTCAAATATGAGTCATATTGTTCTCTACTATGGAGTCGTCCCACATCATCGCTTGTTTCAGCTTCTCCGATAATTAAAGTGTCTCCATATTGATAAAAGACATCGGGCCTAAACCCCTCTGCTGTAAGCGGAGAAAGACTCATACCATCTGCCTCATCAGAAGAGATAAAACATTTCTTGTCCTGACCAACAATGGTTTCAACATGTTCAATTATCATATTGACCAGCTTCTGATGCTGCGCAGATTCACTCATCGTTAATCTTCTCCGTTTACTTCGTCCAATACAAATTTGATATCGTCGTAAGCATTCATCAAACTATTAAGCTTGTCAGCATATTCTGAGTCGCTTCGCAAATGGTGAATGTCTACCAAAAGAATGTTCTGCATACGTTTCGAGAGTTCCTTTGCAAGTAATTCATATGGAACATCTTTTAACTTATCAGAGGACAATTCTTCAACTGCCAAAATCTTCTTAGCGGATGCCGTATCGTTTTTCAAAAATACCTCAGTTGCCTTTTTACTTTTCAGAATATCAGGAATACGTCTGACATCCTGTAAAATGCTGAACTTATCGTCTATCATCCACTGAGAAAAATCTGCCTTTGTGTATCCGTTGTAGGTTAAGCTTTCAATTACTGCGCTACGCTGCAGTTCAACAAAACCGTGAAATTTCTTAATATCAAACTGTGTATCGTCATCGCATAACGGTCTATAATACTTTTCCATATCGTTAAAGGCAGCTATCATATTCTTTATTTCGGACGCCTTAGAGTTACCACCGCAAAACGATATAAGGGAAGCCATCGGCATATGCTCAACATTGGCAAGATAGTTGAGATATTTTGCTTTGGAATATGGATCCCATTCGCGAGGACCAACTAAATGCGCCTGCAGACGAATTTTATGCATTTCTTCATCGCCGATGTCTTCATAAACAATAGAGCGGATTGTATCCCAATTACCAGATTTATTCTCGCGTCTAAGGTCTTTATAGATTTGAAGTCGAGTATTACCCTCAATAACTACATAGGTGCCATCCGCACGCTTATTAACGACAATAGGATGGATGATTCCATAGTTGGCCTCAATAGACTGACGCAAACTGGCACACGCATCAGATGTCGTCCCCAACAAAAGTGCCATAAGATCGCTTGTTATATCTTCCTCATCATGTGTCGCAAGGAAATTCGCGATTCTGGGATTGCTCTTATCTAATTCGATTTGGTCGATAGGAAGTTCAACATATTTGCTCATAATCAAAACTCCTTATATTTTGTCAGCTTATCATAGCACTTTAGGTATCCTATAAAGCGGACATTACTTTCCGTCCGGAATAAACTCCATAATATCGTTCGGCTCCACGTTAAGTACAGTGCAGATAGCACCGATCACGTCGGTAGTAATATCTTTATCGTTTGCCAGCTTGTACATCTGGTAGTGGGTGATGCCGGCTGCTGCTTCTAAATCTTTCTTTTTCATATTCCGATCAACAAGAATATGCCACAGCTTTTTGTAACTAACGGCCATTGTGTGTCTCCTTTGCGGCTATTTGGCGCTGGGTATAATAATACTTATGTATTATAACATAAAACGACTGCAAAATCAATAATTCGATAAAATTCTCAAACTTTTAGTTAAAGAAAAGATCCGGCTCCGCCGTTATGACAGAGCCGGATCTTGGTTTATATCTCGTCTTTCAAGTAGTCCGTATACGGTGCTTTTGATGTAACGAAAGTATCAAACGCGAACTGTGCGCCGAGGCGGAAGCCGGTGATGAAGCTGTCGAGGGTGGATTCGCCGTTGATGGATGCCCAGGCATCGACATACTGGATGAATCGTTTCTTCTCCTCACCGGATAGTTTATCCGTAAGGAAGTCCTCGTTATCGGTGAGGATCTGCATATCGCGCTGCACCTTTTTGTTCTGTTCGGAACTTCGAGCCTGCGGGTCGATATTACCGTAGTAGAACTCTTCTATAAAATTTGTCATGGCAGTTTCTCCTTAAATTATTGAGAAACCCGTGCGTCCATGCCGTAAAAAATGTAGTGTTTTCAATGGTTTTTGTTCGTGTTCTCACACTTCCGTATCACTCTGCGGGACCAGATTAAAGTTCAGACAAAGTTTTTGTTCGAACTTTTTTATACGTCATATAGTAACCCCCGCCATAATAGCGGGGGTTACTATATGATAATCTTTCTGTATTTTTGCATAAGAATGCAAAAAAATAAATTGTTGTTTTCTAAATTAATTTCAGCAAATCCGAAAAACATCCAATAGAAATATCCGTCTTTATATAATTAGCTGCTGGACCTATGCCAATGGCAGTAAATTTCCCAGCTTTTGCAGCGTCTATCCCAGACTCTGCATCCTCAACAACATAGCATTCACCCGGCGCAGCGCCCAATCTTTCCGCAGCCTTTAAAAACACTTCGGGATCAGGTTTTCCATTCTTGATACTATTTCCGTCAAGAACAGCATCAAAATAATTTCCATATCCAATTCTTTCCAATATAAACGGTGTGTTTTTACTGGATGAACCAATGGCAATTTTGTAATCTCTGTTTTTAATTTCTTTCAGAGTTTCAGCTACGCCTGAAAAACAGTCATTCGGAGTAAGATTTGTCAGCAAAATTTTGTAAATATCATTCTTCTTTTCTGCTAAGATTCTCTTTTCTGCCATTGTATACTTTTTAGGAGCTTTTTCAAGAATAATATCAAGGCTTTCCATTCTCCCTACCCCGCGCAAACGATCGTTGATCTTCTTGTCAAAATATATATTTTCCTCACTTGCTATCTGCTTCCAGGCAAGGTAATGATATTCATCTGTCCCAACAATTACACCGTCTAAATCGAATATAAAAGCTTTCATATTTTCTCCTTTTGCTGTTTAAACAATATCAACATTTTTGATTTCATTTTCAAACCGAGATAAATCCTCTTTGGAAATACCAAACATGTCAAGATAACTCATGCTTCGGATTGTCGAAGTCAAAAATTCCTCATTTTCGCCACATGCCATTGCAAATGCCTGCGGAAGTGTTTCTGAAAACACCTTTGCGGCCTTTTTATTTTTAACAATATCATAAGCTAAGCAGTCCGCATTGAACGGATGTTCAAAATCTATATTCATTGGATAACTATATGAATATTCACCTTCAATAAGTTCGAACCTCTCTTTATCTGAATATGGTAAAACAACTTCTGCTTTTCCACCATGAGGAATGCTGATTTTAATACAAAATTCATTTCCCTTAACGAACCAGTCGCAACAGTATTCGCCTATGGGCGAATCAAATTTCATACTCGATTCTGTTACAAATCTACTAGGGATTGGATGTATAAAGGCTTTTTTCCATGCAATATCCGCAGGTGACAAGCCACCGATATATGAATAAACAGCTTCTGCTACAGAACCATAAGCATAATGATTAAGAGAATTCATCATGGTCCCTGATATCTTACCGCCGGGCAAAAGCGAATTCCAACGCTCCCAGACTGTTGTAGCTCCGAGCAAAACTTCATATAACCAACCAGGATATTCGCAACTAAATAAGATTCGGAAGGCCTCTTCAATAAGCCCGCAGTCCAGCATCGTCCGAATCATCAACGGAGCTCCTACAAATCCGCATTTTATCTTATACAAATCACGGCGAAGCCTATCTTTAAAACCTGATATGGTCTTGTCTTTATCGGGACCAAGGTCAAATTTAAGAGCAAGAATATAGGACGCCTGCGTATCAAGCGCAAGTCTTCCAGTGACTGTAAAATATTCGTTTTGAATCGCACCTTTAATTTCATTTTTTATATTGCTATAGTGTTTTTCATCTGCTTCAAGTCCCAAAACTTTTGCAGATTTTGCCGCAATTTCAAGCGCATTATAATAATATGCAGCGCGTATGAAAGTATCGTCGGTTCCACCTTTCATGCTTTGCGGACAAATACCGTCCTGAGCCAACCAATCCCCAAAAGTAAACGGTTGCGTTAAAAGCCGGTTGTCTCCCCGTTTTTCATCGCCAGAAACAAGTAAATCAACGTATTCCTTCATGCTTTGATAATGCGTCTTCAGCAATTCTTTATCACCATAATTTTCGTAAATAAGCCATGGGACAATTACTCCTGCATCCGCCCAAACAGCTCCACCATGTCCTGCCAAGCCTTTATTAGAGGGAGAATACATCGGGAAGTCGCCCTCATAATACATCTTTTGGTCAAAAGTCATATCCCGCATAAACTTCTTATAAAAGATATATGCATCTGACTGATAACAAGCTGTCGGAACAAAAACCTGAGTATCTGCAGTCCAGCCTAACCGTTCATCTCTTTGAGGACAGTCGGTAGGTACATCTATAAAATTGCTATATCTTCCCCAAGTTACATTTTCCATCAACTTATTTAAAAGATCGCAATTGGTTTTAAAGAAAATCGTTTTGGATAAATCAGTACTGAAATATACCGCAGTAAAATCAGAAACAGACCAGTCGGCATCACATTCTATCATTACATAACGAAAACCGTAATATGTAAAATACGGTTCAATTACAGCGGTGTTCCCATCACTTACGTAATGATATTCTGCCCTTGCCGTACGCAAATTATCGCGATAGAAGCATCCATCCTGCATAACCTCTGAATATCGTAATATAATCTTTGTGCCTTTAGGGAAATGATTTTTAAAGCGAACAACTCCTGCACCATTTTGTCCAAAATCAATTACCTTTTCATGCTTGGGGGTTATTATAACCTTGCCACCCCGCTCCTCTATCGTGCGTATGGGCGCAGAATAATCTGGAATCAAATTAAAACTTTTTTCTGCTTGTTTAACAGGTTTAAAGTCATATTCTATAGTATCATCCCGATCTTCCCCGAAATAGATTCCATTATCAAGAATTTTACCAACCGAAGAAAGCCAGCTTTCATCTGTAGATAATAAAACACCGCGGTCTGTGTATACAATAGCGTTTACCATCAATTCTTTGCCCCATTTTTCTGTAAATCCGCCGTCTATACCAAATGCACCCCGGTACCAACCGTTTCCGACAAAAATCTCTAAGGTGTTTTCGCCTTTTTGAAGAGTAATTTCATAGGTTTTAGCTCGAACACAGTCATCATAATCATTCATCAATGGAGTAAGCCAGTCATCTCCGATACGATACCCATTTAAAAATGCACGATACAGGCCTAGACCAGCTATTTTTATGCGAGCTTTCTCAGCGTTTGCCTGAAATTTTCTTTTAAAAACAACAGACTTATCATCTACAGCCGCACAGATCCAGTTTCCGGTCTCCTCTATTGCCGTTTCAAAATCGAGACTTTCACTGTCTCCGAACTCATTTTTTATTGTAACGGTATACTTTTCCCCGTACTCAAACTTATAATCAGGCCTCGTACAAATGCTATTAACTGAAGTAAATATAGCATTTTTTCCGTTATTTAAAAGGGAAAGCGAAAATTCGTTTCCCCTTTTAGCTTTAAATGAAAACATAATGTCATCCGGAGAGAGCCCTATCGTGTTTTCACTTCTGTTAATTTTTAAATCAAAGATATTTTTCATAATCTCGTATCCCATTTTCCACAAAAAGCATCTACCGGGCTTTTTCCCTCAAACACTTCTGCCCCGGTCAGCTTTAAAAACAGACTATCAAGTATTTCATCAGACCCGCCGTAGGTATTAATATATGTTTTAACCCTTGGTATATCGATTAAATGATATGGGTTTTCAAGAGATATCGCAATCGTTGGAACACTGTGCATATACACTGGAACATCTGCGCCCATAGGCTCTGCCCATTCAATTCTAACCACAGTTTGATTAGACTTTGTTGCCAACGAAATAAGATATATAATAAGATCATAATGATCTACAATATCGCTAACGGGCTTAGCCATTCCTTCAAAACCTCCGCCCGGAATAAATTCGTTTACCTCAAACCCTGCATTTCTAAGTTTTTCAATAAATTTGTCTGCAGCCCCTACTTGAATTCCGCCGCCAAAAGCGCTTTGTGCACCTTCTTTTTTATAAACCAACACCCTCTTATATCTCTCAGGAGAAATAGGCAATACGCCTTTTTCCTCCTTAACAAGCGTAATGGATTTGCTCGCTACTTCTTTACAAATTTCACTGTATTTTTTATCTGACACAACGGCGTTCACATGGTCAATATCAGGAATATTATTTTTTAAATGAAGTTTTAGTGAAGCTTTCAGCGCTAAAATTCTGGTAACAGCCTCATCAAGACGTTCTGCCGTTATTACGCCATTTTCTACACCTGTCGTCATAAAAGCAAAATCTTCTTCGAGATTTTTTGTAAACAAGAACATGTCGCAACCAGCTGCAATAGTGAGTGGGACTGCATCTTTCCGATCCATAACTGTACCCATCCCCGCCATCGTTGAAGAGTCTGTAACAATCAGCCCATTGAATCCCAGCCGTTCTCTTAAAAGATCATTTAAAAGCTCTTTTGCAATGAGCCCTGGTCTTACATCCTCATCTCGAAGTGAGGGATCAAGACGTTTTGACCATGCAGGCTGCATAATATGCCCTATCATGACTGTTTTTGCTCCTGCATCAATACTCATTTTATATGCCCGGCCATAAGTTTTCTCCCACTCTTCACACGAAAGCGAATTAACAGATGCCAAAAGATGTTGATCTCGCTCGTCAACGCCGTCACCCGGGAAATGTTTTATGGAGGCAGCAAGTCCATGTTTCTGTATTTCCTCAACATAGGCTCTGCCAAAATTAGCCACCAAGTCCGGATCAGATCCAAAAGTCCTTGTATTTGTAATTGGATTTCTCCAGTTGTAATCAATATCGATAATAGGCGCAAAAGACCAGTTTATTCCAGCGGCTGATGCTTGCTCGCCAATTACCTTTGCAAGTAAGGTGGCATACTTTTCGTCTGCGGTAGCTGCAATTGCCATTTCACAACCGACCCTCGTCCCACCTAAAATTGCCTGATTCATTCCAGCTTCAAGATTTGCAGATACAAGCATCGGTATTTTAGTATTTTTCTGTAGTCTTGATACGGTATTAACAAGTTCTTCTACCGTCATAGTTCTTGTCATAACGCCGCCGACACCTAAATCCGATGCTAAATATTTCAAATAATTTTCATCATCTGTGTAAGTGATCAAGCAAAATAGTTGTGCAATTTTTTCTTTTTGTGTCATGCCATTCAGAGTACTATTCACCCACTCAATATCCTGTGCATCAAGATAAAATGGCTTTGCTTTTAAATCTATCATTCATATCTTCCCTAAATCGAATTATTTTTCAAGGTTTTTCTCATAAACAGAGCTTTAATTTTATGGAACTGTCCCGAGAAGGCGTAGAAAGCAAGCATAAATACTCCAAAAATAATTTGCTGTACACCGCCGCCTCCAACACCTAAACAATCAAGACCAGAATTCATAATGGCCATACCAACAGAGGCAACCATGATTCCAACAGCATCGACGGATGCATTTCCCAAAAACATACCAATAAATACGGGAACTATGTAGGAAAATAAAATGCTCGAAGTTGAAAGGTTAGACTGTGGAGAAATAATATTCTGTGAACCGTAAACTAAAGCTCCTAGCCCTAAAATAATGCCTGTAACTAAATAACATGCTACTACATTCTTCTTTTCCGAGATTCCGATATTAACCGCAGATCTCTGCCCCATTGAAAGTAATTTTCCTCTTTTCCCCTCAACTGTAAAATTAGAATAGAACAGAAAAATCAACATCGCGATTGCCAATGGGATAAAAATAAATGGGAATTTTCCAAAGTTTGAAATATCATAGGAAATAATATTTAAACCTTTCGCATCAAAAACCAAATAGGTTATAGCCTCATATACAAGGGTTACGGCTATGGTGCAAATAATAACCGGAACGCGACTAAATGAATATATAATTGATGTTATCAAACTTAAAACAATGCCCACCGCAACACAAAGAACTAAAAACATGAACACATTTCCGCCCGAACTATACGTGACATTGCCTGCAATGATAGCGGTTAAAATCATCGTAGCTCCGCCTGAAAAATCAAACCTGCCGTTTTTAAACTGCAAATAAATTGCAAGAGCTATTATTGATGTAAGCGCTCCATCTGTTAAAACCTGCCGCATGATAATAGGCGAAACAAAATTATTCACTCCGCAAACGGAAGTAATCAACCACATCACCAAAAACATTCCGACCGGAAAAACTAATGTTAACAATGTCTTTTTTAAGATAGTAAGCAATTTTTTAGTCATAATGATCTACCTATTCTCATCCCCTGCAGGCATATTAGCCTGCAAGGGATTATTATTATTTTTATTTAGCTTCTAAGTTCTCCATAGCCATACTTTGGACAGCTTTAACCAATTCTTTGTGAGTTCCTCCATTCTTTGCCAAAAGCGCACTTACATCACTAGCTGAAAGGAAAGAGTCTTCAAATTTTCCGGTGTAGTACATTGATTTTTCTTTAACAGTATCAAGCTCTTCATTATTTGTAATACGAATTTGAGACGAGTCAACCCGCTGAGCTTCGGTTGGATTATCAGAGAATTCAGTTCCCTCAATTTTGTTAAGAAGCATAACCAACGGATACACAATCGCTTCAACATTGCTGAAAACAAGCTCTTGGAAGCAACCGTTTCCGCTCGTACCAAAGTTGTTTAAAACGCTGTCATCTACGGAGAACCCAGCTGTATAAAGTTTAATATTTGTTTTGTTGTTCTGTGTTAATGTCGGATAAATAAAATCAACACCTGCACACATACCGAATATTGCATCAATATCGGGATTTGCACTAAAGTAATCTGCAGATAAAGGCTGGAACATCAATTCTGTTGTTTCTGCCTGTACCGTAATCTTATCTGCATCGGCCGCTGTTTGATTGTACTCATCAATTTTCGCACGGAATGCTGCATCCATCTCATTTTGATGCGGGAACGCAAAGGATGGAAATTTAATCATGCCGATATTTTTGTATCCTTCATTGATTATACGCTCTGCAATTTCTTCACCCCATGCAGTACCAGTGTATCTGCCATCAACAACAGTACCTACAAAATTGGGGTTGTCTTTTACTTTATCAAAACTCAACTCATAATCCGCCAGATAACCACCCAAGTAAATGCCCGCTTTTTGGCATTCTTCAAGAATTGCCTCCGTTGCGCTGTCCATCGTAAGGATTAATCCCTTACATCCACTTGAAATCAATTGCTGAGCCGCAGTCTTATTCGCGGCCTCATCCGTCTGGCTTAAAGTTACATATACAAACTCGCAGTTCAGTTCTTCGGAAATTCCTTTCAAAAACTCCCTCGTTGCCGTAACTGCCGGTCCCTGGTCCTGATAAAGGCCAATCCCAATCTTAACTTTTTCTCCATTCCCACCATTACAACCAACTAATGCCAAACAACTTAGCAAAATTCCAGCTGTAATTACTAAGGAAATGATTTTCTTTAAATTTGTTTTCATACTGCTTCCTCCTATTTTTTATTTTATTATCTTGGTAATATTTTACTTTTTCCTCTACAGGTCAGCAAAACAATACACAAGAAAATTACCGCTTTGATAATGTGAATAGTCTGAATATCCACCCCGGAAAGAGTAAGTCCGTTGCTAAGCAAGACATAAGTAAGCGTGCCGATCACCGCACATCGTACCTTTGAACTCATACCTCCGGATAAAGGCATACCGCCAAGGATAATGCAAAGCATGATGTCCATTGCATATGTAGAACCTGTCCCCTTACCGGCAGAACCTGTTCTTGCCAATAAGAATACCGACGCAATCGCAACACATACGCCAAATACCATATATGCTACAACTTTCCATTTTGTCGTATTAACCCCACACTGCTCAGTTGTTTTTTCGTTAGCACCAATGCTTTTTGTATACTTCCCAAGTTTTGTAAAATTAAAAGCATAGAAAACAATAATTCCAACAACAATCATCACAATAACCATTATCTTGGGGTCTGCAAATTTACTGATATCGTAATTCTCTACTGAAATCATATTCGAACCAGTCTGTTCAATTAGAATATATTGTATTCCTCCAAATACAAACATTAAAAACAATGATGTTACGATAGAGGGGAGCCCTAGCCAAACCGCTACCGCTCCATTAAACGCACCGCACAAAAGGGCCAATACAAGAACCGTAATAAATGCCAACAGCATAGAACCTGTAGAATTAAGAATGAATATCATCAAAATGCTATATACGCCAAGCTGCACGCCTACACTTACGTCCATATATCCCATTGAATAAACAAATAAAGCACCGAGGGATAAAATCATATAACCGCAAACAGTCTCAATAAGGATCGAAATATTATACGAGTTCCAGAGGTTTCCATTAGATGTAGCAGTAAAAATTATAACACAAAGGACAAGCCCCACTACTGAATAAATATCAAATATATGAGTCTTTAAAAGCTGCCAAAAACCGCGTTGACTGCCAGATGACTTTTTAATCACTTCCTGCACCATACTGTCCTCCTCTTAAATCATTGTGCCGATAATGTCAGTTTCTTTTAAATCTGGACTTCTCATAAACTCGGAAGAGATGGCATGGTCTTTCATTACGATGATTTTATCCGCCATACCGATTAGTTCAGATAGTTCTTCAGAAATAAGGATAATAGCCTTACCACTCTTTTTCATATCAGCTATAATACCATACATTGCTTGTTTCACGCCAATATCAACCCCGCGCGTTGGACAGTCCATAATAATTACATCACTGTCCTTAGCTGTCCACTTGGCAAAAGAAACCTTTTGTTTATTTCCTCCGGAAAGAGTATTAACCGCTTGTTTTGTGGTTTTACATTTAATTTGATAATTGCCAACCTCTCTATTAACCATTTTGGCTTTAATAAAGGGATTAATAAATGTAAATTTTGAGATCTCATTATAAGATGGAAGTGCTATATTCTCCGCAATGTCGGCAGATAATATAAGCGCCTCTGTATCACGGTTTTTACTGATATACCCGATTCCAGATTTTATCGCGGTGATAGAATTATTAATAACTCTACCATTTCTGACGACTCGACCACCGCTCAACTTTTCAAGACCAAAACCGGCTCTTCCGATCAATCGCATTCCGCAATCGCTCAAACCGCCAAACCCTAAAATTTCACCTTTATGTAACTTAAGAGAAAAATTTTTAATAGGCCCAACTGATACATTATCGAACTCAAGAGCAACTTCATCAGAATGAGAAACATCATAATCAGTTCTGTAATATGCATTGCCGATTTCCCGGCCGACCATCATAAATCTTATTTTTTCAACAAGTTTGTTTCTTTCGCTTTCTGTCTTTATATTATGAAGTTCTTCTTCCTCAATCGTTCCGATTATATTGCCGTCGCGTAATACAGTAAGAGACGTACACTGTTCTAATATTTCATCCATATCATGAGAAATAAACACCACGCTTTTCCCTGCGATAGCAAGACGGCGAATAATATCATAAAGAATCTTTCGGCCATCAACAGAGAGTGCAGTTGATGTTTCATCCACCACAAAAACCTTCGTTTCCGCAACAACACAACGAACAATTTCTATTAGCTTTCTGTCTTCAAAATTATATTTATCAATTATGTCGGCTGCTTTTATTCTGCTAAGTCCAAACCCATCAAGCCTTTTTTGCGCAGCTCTATTCATTGCTTTAGTATTGACAATCCCAAATTTCGAAAAACTTGCTAAATCTCCAGCAAAAATATTCTCGGCAACGGTACATCCAGAAATGGTGTTCGCCTCTTGCAGAATCATACTGATTCCGTTACGTTGAGCGTACGCCATACTTTCAGGTTTCCACTCTTTACCGTCATATATCATGCTGCCGGAAGTTGGTTTTTGCATTCCTGCCATAATTGAGGTTACGGTAGACTTCCCACTCCCATTCTCCCCAATAAGACCGCGGATTTCACCTGGGTAAAAGTCTAAGTCGACATTCTTTAACGCAACCGTAGGACCGAAATTTTTATTCATTTTACGAATTTGAACAATAGCAGGCTGTTTCATAATTTCTCCTCGAATCGTTAATCTTTAAGTCCATTATATATATT
>CDZQ01034995.1_pt1 | contig 37594 bp, 35 predicted proteins | sample 554831 | NCBI WGS metagenome assembly CDZQ01 (sample SAMEA3182112, study PRJEB8094) | gut metagenome | biome: human; feature: gut; material: Stool; isolation source: human stools | place: Canada | collected 2013-05-06 | reverse complement strand
CCCGCTTTTCCTGTTTATTCTGGAACATTCTTTTAAAATTGTCTTGGGCGCAGTTCGCCATTTTGAACTGCGCCCAAGTAATCTATATTCTGCATAAGGATCAGTACGGCTATTGGCATTGCGCTGGCTGTCGGCTTATCCGCAGCGTCCGCCGCGGCATCAGGCAGCGTATAGCCGGGAGATAGTTCGCTCCAGACTGATGTGCTCCTTGTTGAAGATAGCATACCATACCCCCGGTGGATAGTGTTGAAGAAACTATCAACGTCTTATGAAAGAATTGTGAATAATTCCAACCTGCTCCTTGTGCGCATGAGGGATCCCTCTCGTTAAACTGGAATATATTACCTCTTGCAATTCTGCCCGCCTGGTGATATGATAAGTCGAAATGTGGAAGGAGAGGGTCAACATGTTTGCATACCGGCTGGAGTTTGAAAACGGTCTGTTGACCATGGAGCCTCTTTTTCCCCGGCTGGGGTAAGACAATCGCCATTTTGGTGGTTGTCTCTTTTTTTGCCCGGCCAAATGAGAGAAAGGGAGAGAGAATATGAACAGCCAAGAACCCATCCGCGACGCGCGGAAACTGGGCACGCCCAAGATGCTCCTACTGGGACTTCAGCACATGTTCGCCATGTTCGGCGCCACTGTGTTGGTCCCCATCCTAGTCAATTCTTACGGTCTGCCCCTGAACATCCAGACCACCTTGTTTTTCGCCGGCCTCGGCACATTGTTCTTCCACGTGTGCACCAAAATGAAGGTACCCGCCTTTCTGGGTTCCTCCTTCGCCTTCCTGGGCGGCTTTGAGGCGGTAGCCAACCTGTCCTCCGGCAAGTATGCCGACATGGCCGCCTCGGAAAAGCTCCAGTACGCCTGCGGCGGCATCGTCATCGCCGGCCTGCTATACGTCGTCCTGGCCGCCATCATCAAGGCCGTCGGCGTGAAGAAGGTCATGCGCTTTCTGCCCCCGGTGGTCACCGGCCCCATCATCATCCTCATCGGCCTGAACCTGGCCCCCTCCGCCGTCAACAACGCCAAAACCTGCTGGTGGCTGGCCCTGGTGGCCATGGCTATCATCATTGTAGCCAACATCTGGGGCCGCGGCATGATCAAGATCATCCCCATCCTGCTGGGCGTGGTGGGCGCGTACATCGTGGCGGTCATTGCCAACGCGCTGGGCGCCACCGCCCTGGACTCTGCAGGCAATGTGGTGCCTCTGATGGACTTCTCCGGCTTGGCTGGAACCGGTATCGTGGGGCTGCAGCCCTTCCTTACCGACTTCGGCGGCTCCGTGGCCAAGTTTGACCTGACCTCCATCCTGGTCATGGCCCCCATCGCCATCGCCTCCATGATGGAGCACATCGGCGATATGTCCGCCATCTCCGCCACCGTTGGCTCCAACTTCATCCAGGACCCCGGCCTGCACCGCACCCTCATCGGCGACGGCATCGCCACCTCCCTGGCCGGACTGTTCGGCGGCCCAGCCAACACCACCTACGGCGAGAATACCGGCGTGCTGGTCCTCTCCCGGGTGCATGACCCCAGGGTCATCCGGCTGGCCGCCGTCTACGCGCTGGTTCTGTCCTTCTCCCCCGCCTTTGCCGCGGTGGTCAGCTCCATCCCCTCTGCCATCATCGGCGGCGTGAGCTTCATCCTCTACGGTATGATCTCCGCCATCGGCGTGCGCAACGTGGTGGAAAATCAGGTGGACTTTACCAACAGCCGCAACCTCATCATCGCCGCCGTGATTCTTGTGTGCGGTCTGGGCTTCTCCGGTGGCTTGACTTTCACCATCGGTTCTGCCCACATCACTCTGACCTCTCTAGCTATCGCCGCTATCGCCGGCATTGCCTTGAACGCCATCCTGCCTGGAAAAGACTATGAGTTTGGCGTCAACCCTGAGGGGGACAAAAACCAGGGCATCGCCATCGATCCCGCCGGTGACAAGAATCAGAGCGCCGACGAATCCGACGAAGAGAATTAAGCCAACTTCCGGCGACGGCCGGACGGCTCTTCTTCTGTCCCACAGAGCTTCTCGACAGCCGCGGCAGACGGGAATATTCCCGTCTGCCGCGGCTGTTTCCATTTCTCAGCCAGGAATCCCTCCGCGGTGCCCTCCCAGGTGCCCCACGCATAGGATGACATGGGATCTCAGTCCCTAGAAGGAGGAAATCATATGGGTGTAACCAACTCCAACAAAACCATCAGCCCGAACCAAATCGCTTGCGATGGCTCTCTGCTGGTCACATTGTCCCTGACCGCAGCGCCGGATATTATCACCGACCCCACTGACATCGTCCTGACTCTGGACCGTTCCAGCAGCATGCAGGGCGATCCCCTGGCAAACCTGAAGCTGGGGGCCAAAACCTTCATCGACATCATCGCCGACGCCACTGGTGGCACCGCCTCCGGCCAAATCGGATACGGCAGCCGCATCGGCATTGTCAGCTTTGCCAGCGCTGCTGCTGTGGACACCCAGCTCATCACCGATGTGAGCACTCTGAAAACCGCCGTGGACACCCTCGCCGCTGGGGGCAACACCAACCACGCTGACGCCTTCACCCGCGCCGACGCGCTGTTCGACCCCACATCCACTAACACGAAGGTCATTGTCATGTTCACCGACGGCAAAACTACCGTTGGAGCGCCTCCCGCACCTGTGGCAGAAGCCGCTAAGGCCCAGGGTGTCATCATTTACTGCATCGGCCTGGTGGGTACGGACGGCGTAGACGTGGACGCGCTCAACCAGTGGGCTACTGCTCCTGCCGACGCACATGTGGCCGTCACTCCGGATGCGGCCGATTTGGAAGAGCTGTTTGCCGAGCTGGCCCGGAACCTCTCGAAACCCGGAGCCACTAACATCGTCATTGAGGACACCGTGACGGACGACTTTGTCATTACCGATATCTCAACACCCAGCAAGGGCACATCCGTATCCACAGGTGAGCGTTCTCTGCGCTGGTCCATCTCCCAGTTGGGGATCGACGCCAGTGAAACGGCCCAGCTGCAGTTCACCGTCCGGCACACAGGGCAGACCTCTGGTTTCAAGCCGGTAGACCTGTCCATCACCTATTCCGACGCGGAAGGCAATGTGGTCTCCTTCCCCTCGCCTTCGGCCAGTGTAGACTGTTCTGCCCCTCCCGGCCCCTGTCCCTGTCCGGATCCTGTGGAGTTCACCGTCTCCCAGTGCGATAACCTGGTCCATGAGGACGTGGGAGACATCTATCTGGATCAGCAAGGGCAGATCGTCCAACTGAGCGCCACGCTGAAACATGTCTGTCCCGGCAAACGGGTAGCCCTGGCTGTTGTCCTGACGGAGCTTGCCCAGGATGGCACCGAGTATCCCCGCGGGATGCAGACCATGACCGTTCCGGCCCACACCGGTACAGCCTGCCAGGATGTGCCGGTATCCTGCATTCCGTTTGTGGTCCCAGGTGACGCCAGCCTATCCGGTATTACCTCCGGATGCGGGCAACGCCGCTTCCAGGCCCGTTTCCTGGCCCACTATATGGACACCGACCTTCTTTGTCCTCAGCCGGGCACATCCTGGTTCTGATCCGCTTTTCCCACCGCCGGCCGGCGGTGGGTACATACCCCTTCCCTGTGGCCGTCTCAACAGACGGTCTTTTTCATTGTGGTAGTCCCGGACAGGACCATCCTATTTTTCCATGATAGGCGAGGTTCTTTTTCACATCATACATAAATTTTGGAGGGAAGGGGCAAATTAGCCCTGCTTATGAAAGGAGTGATGGTATGGGTCTGCCGCCCATCGAAATCCGCAGCGAGATCGGCCCCCTCAAGCGGGTGCTGCTCCACCGGCCGGGCCGGGAGCTGGAAAACCTGATGCCCGAGTATATCGAACGGCTGCTGTTCGACGATATCCCTTACTTGAAAATCGCCCAGGAGGAACACGATGCCTTCTGTCATCTGCTCCGCCAAAACGGCGTGGAGGTGGTCTATCTCACTGACCTGGTAGCCGAGTCCTTGGCGGATCCGGCGGTCAAGGATCAGTTCCTCCGAGAGTATATCACCGAGGCTGGCATCTGGGGCGAAAAACGCGTGGGCATGATGCTGGACTACTTCAAGACCATGTCCACCAAAAACATGGTGGAAAAAATGATGGAGGGCGTTCGCAAATCGGAAGTCCGGGGCTATGGGAAGAAAAATCTCACCGACTACCTGGACGACTACTATCCCTTTGTACTGGACCCTATCCCCAACCTTTACTTCACCCGGGACCCCTTTGCCGCCATCGGCTCCGGGGTGTCCGTCCACCGCATGTCCACCGTCACCCGCAGCCGGGAGACTCTGTTCGCCAAGTATATCTTCCGGTATAACCCTCACTACAAGGGCGTGCCTGTCTACTACGACCGCCATGCCAACGCCACGGTGGAGGGGGGCGACATTCTGGTGCTCAGCGACAAGGTGGTGGCCATCGGCATCTCCCAGCGCACCCAGCCCTGGGCCATCGAACAGTTGGCCAAGGAACTGCTGAGTCAGCGAACCGGCTTTGAAAAGGTGCTGGCCATCGATATTCCGAAAAACCGCGCGTTTATGCATCTGGATACGGTGTTTACCATGGTAGATTACGACAAATTTACTATGCACCCCAACATCAGCGCCGACCTGCGCCTATTTGTTCTGGAGCCGGGCCACAACGGCCATCTGGCTATCACCGAGGAGCACGGCAGTCTGGAAAACATCCTCCGGGAGCACCTGCACCTGGACCATGTCACCCTCATTAAGTGCGGCGGCGGCTCCGTGATCGACGCGGCCCGTGAGCAGTGGAACGACGGTTCCAACACCTTCTGCATTGCCCCAGGCAAGGTCATCGCCTACTCCCGCAACTATGTCACCAACAAAGCTATGGAGGACGCGGGGGTTCAAGTGCTTACCATCCCCTCCTCTGAGTTGTCCCGGGGACGGGGTGGTCCCCGTTGCATGACCATGCCCCTGGTGCGCGCCCCTATCTAGACCAAGGCTCAGGATCCCAAGCCTGAAACAAGTACCAATATCCCGCAGAGCCTCCGGCCCTGCCACAAAGGAGAATCGCTATGTCTGTCAATATGAAAGGAAAGTCCTTCCTCACCCTCATGGACCTGTCTGCTCAGGAGATCCGCTACCTGCTGGATCTGGCCCACGACCTAAAGGCCAAAAAGCGTATGGGTCTGTGCGGACAAGCCCTCAAGGGCAAGAATATCGTGCTGCTGTTTGAAAAAACCTCTACCCGCACCCGCTGCTCCTTCGAGGTAGCGGCCAAGGAAGAGGGCGGCAACGTCACCTACCTGGACCCCGGTTCCTCCCAGATGGGCAAGAAGGAATCCCTGGAGGACACGGCCAAGGTTCTGGGCCGCTTCTTCGACGGCATCGAATACCGGGGTTTTGATCAGCAGGTCGTTCTGGACCTGGCCAAATACTCCGGTGTGCCGGTGTTCAACGGTTTGACCGATCTGGACCACCCCACCCAGATCCTGGCGGACATGATGACCATGGAGGAGCATCTCCACAAGCCCCTGAAGGAGTGTAAGGTGGCCTTTGTGGGAGATGTCCGCAACAATATGTCCTACGCCTGGATGTTCGGCTGCTGCAAGATGGGAGTGGACTTTGTGGGCTATGGCCCCCAAGAACTCATCGACGGGGCGGACAAATCCATCCTGGCCGCCTGTCAGGCCGAGGGAGAAAAGACCGGCGCCCATATTCAGCTGTCCGACAATATCGACGATCTGAAAGGGGCGGATGTGCTCTACTCGGACATCTGGGCCTCCATGGGAGAGGAGGAGCTGATCCCTCAGCGGGCCAAGCTGCTGGCTCCCTACCGGATCGACGACAAGATGGTGGAGCACACCGGCAACCCCAATGTCATCTTCATGCACTGCCTGCCCTCCTTCCATGACTTTGAGACTAAGCTGGCCAAGGAGTGGAAGGAAAAGGGGGTGGACATCCGGGAGGTCACGGATGAAGTGTTCCGTGGTAAGCACTCAGTGGTGTTCGACGAGGCGGAAAACCGGATGCACACCATCAAGGCTGTGCTGGTGGCCACGGTATGAGCGGCCCCATGAAAGTCGTGGTAGCCCTGGGGGGCAACGCCCTGGAGGACAAATCTCTTCCCCCCACCGCCGCCTCCCAACGGGAAGTGGCGGGGCGGACGGCGGAACAGCTGGCCCAGCTGTCCTGCGCTGGATACGAGCTGGCCATCGTCCACGGGAACGGCCCCCAGGTAGGCCGCATCCTGCTGGCCAGCGAGACAGCGGCAGAGGTGACGCCTCCCATGCCCTTTGATGTGTGCGGCGCCATGAGCCAGGGCTATATCGGCTATCACATCCAGCAGGCCCTGACTGCCGCCCTGCGCCGCCGTGGGAAACACATTCCTGTGGTCACCGTGGTCACCCAAATGGTGGTAGACCCTGCCGACCCGGCGTTTCAAGCTCCTACCAAGCCCATCGGCCCCTTCTATTCGCTGGAACAGGCAAAACAGCTGGAGCGGGACAAGGGCTACACCATGAAGGAGGACTCCGGCCGGGGCTGGCGGCGGGTGGTGCCATCCCCCAGCCCGAAGCGTATCGTAGAGATCGGCACGATCAAGACCCTGTGGGACACTACAGTTTCCATCGCCTGCGGGGGAGGCGGCATTCCGGTGGTGGAGCGGGAGGACGGCTCTCTGGAGGGGGTGGCCGCCGTCATTGACAAGGATCTGGCCGCCTGCCGCTTGGCCCAGGAAATGGAGGCGGACATCCTCATGATCCTCACAGAAGTGCCCGCTGTGGCAATCCACTTCGGCAAACCAAACCAAGAGAATTTGGGGCATGTCACCGCCGGACAGTTGGAGGAATACGCTGCCCAGGGCCAATTTGGAGCAGGCTCCATGCTGCCCAAGGTACAAGCTGCCATCGACTTTGTCCGCTCCGCCCCAAACCGTACCGCCCTCATCACCTCCCTAGACCTAGGACTGGAGGCTCTCTCCGGCCGAGCAGGGACCAAAGTCACGGCGTAGGAAAGGAGGCGCGGTATGCGCAAGTTCAAGATGCCCACCGCCTTTACCGTTCTCTTTGCCATTATCTTAGTCATGACCGTACTGACCTGGGTCATTCCCGCCGGGCAGTATGACTACCAAGAGGACGGAGAACCCATCGCTGGCACCTACCATGAGGTGGAAAGCCAGAGCCAGCCTCTTTCTGCCGTCCTCATGGCCCCCCTGGAGGGGCTCTACGAGGCCATTGATATCGCCGCTTTTATCCTTATGGTAGGTGGATTTCTTGGGGTAATGGCCAAGACGGGCGCCCTGGACGCCGGTATCGCCAATATTATCCGCCTGCTGAAAGGAAAAGAAAAGCTGCTCATCCCTATTTTGATGTGCGCCTTTGCCCTGGGGGGCACTACCTTCGGTATGGCGGAGGAGACCATTGCCTTCTATCCACTGGTGCTGCCCATTATGGTGGCGGCGGGGTACGACACCCTCACTGGAGTCGCCACTATTCTGTTGGGCGCCGGAGTAGGTGTGATCGGTTCTACCGTCAATCCATTCGCCACCGGCATCGCCGCTGGCTTTGCCGGGGTATCCCTGGGAACGGGCATGCTGCTTCGAGTCATTTTTCTGGTGGTGCTGCTGGCCGCTGCCATCTGGTTTGTCATGTCCTACGCCTCCAAGGTCAAGGCGGACCCAGGCCGCTCCCTGGTGGCGGCCAGTCAGGGGGAATTTACCGCCCATTTCAGCGCGTTGCAGCAGGAGGAACGCCGTCTCACCGGCACCCATAAGCTGGCTCTTACCCTCTTTGCCCTGACCTTTTTGGTGATGATCTACGCGGTCATTCCCTTTGACGATATGGGACTGCCTCTCCCCGCTCTGGGATGGTGGTTTCCACAGCTTTCCGCCCTATTTCTGGCGGCAGCCATCCTCACCGGGCTGTGCTGCCGTCTGGGGGAGGAAAACATCGTGTCCTCCTTTGTGTCCGGGGCGGCGGAGCTGCTGGGAGTCGCCTTCATCATCGGCATCTCCCGAGGAATCACCGTCATCATGAACAATGGCAAGATCACGGACACCATCCTCAGCTGGGGTGAGGATGCCCTGGCTGGAGCAGGCTCTGTGGCTTTTTTGGCCCTAACTTACCTTATTTATCTGCCCCTTTCCTTTCTGATTCCCTCCACCTCCGGGCTTGCTACCCTGACCATGCCCATCATGGCTCCCCTGGCTGACTTTGCCGGTGTGGGCCGTGACCTGGTGATCACCGCTTTTCAATCCGCCTGCGGGCTGATCAATTTGCTCACTCCTACCAGCGCAGTGGTCATGGGTGCGCTGGCCATCGGCCGTGTGCCGTATGACCGCTGGCTAAAATTTTCTTGGAAATTCCTGTTGGCTATTTTTGTGCTGATGCTGGTCCTGCTGTGTCTGTGGGCGCTGCTGGTCTCCATGGGATAGCTTTCCCATAGGCCATCCCCAGGGCTTTCCGTTCAACAAATTGCTGCGCTGGACTCTGCCGCCCCCATACCTTGCCGCCGACGCAGTATGCCGATATGAACACCACAAGGCGCTTCTGGTAAGCCCAGTCCTATCACCTACCACGTTTCCAACCGACAAAAGGACCCGGCCAGACGGAAACCATCTGGCCGGGTCCTTTTTCTCGTGCGAGTGCTTTTGTTTATTACTTCTCAGACTTGCCGGGGCGGTAGGGAGTGACCTTCTTATTGGGATCAAAGGGATTTACCTCCTTACCGGCCTCTACTTCCTTGAACCACTCGAAGGGCTTGGTGCGGAAGCCGGCCCAGCTCTCCCGGGAGGGGGGCTGCTGCATCCAGTCGTGGCAGTAGCGCCAGTCGTTGGTCTGGCTGATGTACTTCTCGTCCTGCTGGCCGGCGTTGGTGTCGCCCAACTCGCCGGCGGCAATGCGCAGCAGGGAGCCGTACTGCTCGGAAACGGTATGCAGCTTCAGGTCCTCCACGAACAGCTTCTTCAGCGGGCGCTTGGCCAAGTTGGACATGATGGTGCGGTTCTCATAGGGCATGGTCTTCCACATGCGGGCGATCTCCCAGGCGCGGTCCATGACTTGATCCTTGGGCACCACTTCGCTGACCATACCCCAGTCCAGCATCTGCTGGGCGGTCCACTGGCGGGCGGTCATCATGTAGTAATTCCCCCGCTTGGTGCCGAAGTAATGCTGAGCCATCAGGCCCATGCCGTCGCCGGGCACCAGGCCGCCATGGGCGTGGGGCACCTCCATCCAGGTATCCTCAGAGGCGATGGTCACATCACACAGCATGGCGGAATCCCAGTGGAAGCCGGGGCCTGGAATGGCGCCGATGGTGGGCACGTCGATGTCGAACACCATGTTCTTGATCAGGTTGGTGTCGTCAAAGTACTGGTGCTGGAACCGCTGGGTGGGCAACTCGGAGTAGGTCTCCCAGCCATTGGGGTCAGACTCGGTCATCCAGCTGTCGCCGATGTGGGTGAAAATGATAATTTCGTTCTCCCAGTCCATACTCAGCCAGCGGGTGAGCTGGCTGATAGCCCGGTGGGACATGCCGCTGTGCTGCATAGGCCCGTTCAGGGTTTTCCAGGTGACCTGGAGAATACCGTCTTCCCGGTACAGGTCGGCAAAATCCTTAAACCATTCCTTGTACTCGTCCAGCTTGGGCAGTTGGACATAGTCTGCCAAAGGTTTCGACATGATTGAATCCCTCCAAAAGTATAAAAATTTCAGATAGGCTCCCGCCTATTTATTCTGACTGTGCAGCTTGTCCCCTGTCCGCCTGGGCGGCCTGGCTTCCGGAGACATTGCGGCAGATCGCCCGGAACACATGGCCCGCCGCCTCCAGTTCCTCCTGGCTCAATCCGGCAAACACCTTATCCGCTTCCTGGGGCATATAGCTGCGCAGCGTGTCTGCCATGGCCTTTCCCTGTTCGGTCAGAGAGATCTGATTGCGCTTTCCTCCCTCTTCCGAAGGAATACGGCGCACCAATCCGCGGTTTTCCATCCGGCCCAGCATCACGCTGATGGTAGCCGGGGAAACTTGCCGGAAATCAGCCAGTTCCTTTTGGCTGCAAGGGCCCAAAATGTCCAAAGCGGACAGCAGAGACCCCTGCCCGCTATGAATCCCCAGTTGGGCCAGCTGCCGCTCCACATAGTTGACGTATAACCGGCTGGCATCGGTCAGAATATCCAACAGCTCTGCCCGCTCCATGAGGTCACCGCCTTTCCAATCGTTTGTTAGCTGGCTAACTTACACGCACAGTATATCACACTTCCCATGGTTGTCAATGGATTTTTTCAGGAAACTGTGAAAAACGCCATATCTCCTTTGGGGATATGGCGTTTTTCACAGATAAAATAAATCGTCTGTTTGCAAGGCTTTCCGCCTACCAGGCACCTGGATATTTCCCGTTGGAAGAAAAAAGTTCAGGCAGGTCGCCAAACCGTGCCGCCCTGAACGGCCGCAAATGGGGACTGCGTCTGGTATCATCTTCTGCGCCGGTGCGAAGTCTGCCTTTCTTCCGCCTTCCAGTAAACGCGCCTGGACCTTCCTTAGCGCCCCCTCTCCCCGAAAAGCTCCGCCTTTACGAAATCGCGGGCGGCCAGTGAGTCCTCCTCTGTCAGTTTTTCAGCCGATCCAGCTCAGACAGCCAAAGACCAGCCGCCGCGTCGCTGGGCATCCGCCAGTCACCCCGGGGTGAGAGGGTGAGGGTTCCCACCTTTGGCCCGTCAGGCAGGCAGGAGCGCTTGAACTGCTGGGCGAAGAACCGGCGGTAGAAATTCTCCAGCCATCTCAGTAGAGTATCCCGGTCATACCGGTCTCCCAAGGCATATAGAGCCAGCCGGAACACCTTCCGGGGAGAAAAGCCCCAGCGGACGGCATAGTACAGGAAGAAGTCGTGAAGCTCATAGGGGCCCACCAAGTCCTCCGTCTTTTGGGCGATCTGGCCGTCCTTGGGAGGGAGCAGCTCAGGGGACACCGGGGTGTCCAGGATGTCCTGGAGGACCCGGGCCAGCCGCCCGCCCTTATCGTCGGCCACAAAGGCCACCAGATGGCGCACCAGGGTCTTGGGAATGGAGGCGTTGACGCCGTACATGGACATATGGTCGCCGTTGTAAGTGGCCCAGCCCAGAGCCAGTTCAGACAGGTCCCCGGTGCCGATCACCAGGCCGCCCCGCTGGTTGGCCAGGTCCATGAGCACCTGGGTTCGCTCCCGGGCCTGGGCGTTTTCAAAGGTGACCGAGTGGTCATCCATGGACTGGCCGATGTCGGCAAAGTGGCGGCGCACCGCCTCCCCGATGTTCACCTCCCGGAAGCTGGTTCCCAGCTCTTCCGCCAGGATCTCCGCGTTGGAGCGGGTGCGGGCGGTGGTGCCGAAGCAGGGCATGGTCACCGCCAGAATCTCCCGGTGGTCCCGGCCCAGCAGGTCAAAGGCCATGGCGGTGATGAGGATAGCCAGGGTGGAGTCCAGTCCGCCGGACAATCCGATGACCGCGCAGGCGGCCCGGGTATGCTCCAGCCGCTGCTTTAGGCCCAGGGCGGCCACGCGGAGGATCTCATCGCACCGTTCCGCCCGGTCCCGCTCTCCCTGAGGGACAAAGGGGCTGGGAGATACAGAGCGGGTCAGCTCCGTGTCCGACGCCTCCAGGGAAAAGGAGATACGGGATACTCCAAGGGCGTGGGCCCGCTCCATCGGCGTGGTATCTGGGGGCGTAAACGTGTTCATCCGACGGCGCTCGTACACCAGCCTGTCCACGTCGATCTCACTGATCGTCAGCCCGGTATCAAACCGCGTTTCCGCCAGCAGGGTTCCGTTTTCCGCAACCATATTGTGCCCGGCGAACACCAGGTCGGTGGAGCTCTCCCCCGCCCCGGCGTCGGCGTACACATAGCCGCACACCAGTCGTCCGGACTGCCCCCTCACCAGATCTCGGCGGTAGGCAGCCTTGCCCGCCACCTCGTCCGAGGCGGACAGATTCAAGATAAGGGTTACTCCGCTCCGGGCGAGGGTACCAGAGGGTGGCTGAGCTGCCCACAGGTCCTCGCAGATCTCCACTCCAAGAACTAGGCCTGGCATAGTCTCGCAGGCCAGGACACAGTTGGGGCTCATCCAGACCTGCTGGCCGCACAGCTCCACGGTCACGTCCACGTCCTTCCCCGTGGCAAACCACCGTGCCTCGTAAAATTCTCCGTAGTTAGGAATATGCGTCTTGGGAATCAGGGCCAAAATCTCCCCTTTTTGGATCACTGCCGCGCAGTTATAGAGTTTGTTGTCCCATGGATTCCGTACCGGCAGTCCCAGGGCGGCCACCAGGTCCAGCCCCGCCGTCTCCGTCAAAACGCAGGCCAAGGCCTCCTCCGCCCCTCGGAGCAGGGTGTCCTGCAAAAACAGGTCGCCGCAGGTATACCCGGTGAGGCACAGCTCAGGCAGGGTCAGCACCTTGACTCCCCGGTCTACCGCTTGGCGCATCAGGGTGATGATCTGTTCGCCGTTGTGGGCGCAGTCCGCCACCCGAATTTTAGGCGTGCCTGCCGCCACCTTCACAAAGCCGTCTTTCATGAAGCGACCTCCTTGTATCGTTGCTGTCTTATGAGGCGTTACCACTGTGATATAAGACATTGCCAATTGGTAATCATGATATCCCAAAACCGCGGGGATTGCAACAAAAATGCACGGTCAGGACAGAGAATATTATTAAAAAACCAGGTCCCCGGCACATGCTGCCATGTGCCGGGGACCCAGCGTCTCCATTCCCTCTTATTTTGTCGCCCAGTTGCCTGTGGCGGCGGCGGTGAGGTAGGCGTTGATGAACCCGTCCAGGTCGCCGTCCATCACACCGTTGACGTTGGACGTCTCATAGGCCGTACGGTTGTCCTTCACCAACTGATAGGGCATAAACACATAGGAGCGGATCTGGCTGCCCCACTCGATCTTCAGCTGGGTGCCCTTGATGTCGGAGATCTTGTCCAGGTGCTCCTGTTCCTTAATCTGGATGAGCTTGGAGCGCAGCATCTTCATACAGGTGTCCTTGTTCTGGAACTGGCTGCGCTCGGTCTGGCAGGCCACTACGATGCCGGTGGGCTTGTGGATCAGCCGGACAGCAGAGGAGGTCTTGTTGATGTGCTGGCCGCCGGCGCCGGAGGAGCGGTACACCTGCATCTCGATGTCCTCGGGGCGGATGTCCACCTCCACGCTGTCGTCGATCTCCGGGGTGACCTCCACCGCGGCAAAGGAGGTCTGCCTTCTTGCGTTGGCGTCAAAGGGGGATATCCGCACCAGCCGGTGTACCCCGTGCTCGCTCTTGAGATACCCATAGGCGTGGGGCCCCTCAATCCGGATGGCGGCGGATTTGATGCCTGCCTCATCCCCGTCCTGGTAGTCCAAGATGGTATAGGTCAGGCCGTGGCGCTCCGCCCAGCGGGTATACATCCGGTAGAGCATTTGGGCCCAGTCCTGAGCCTCAGTACCGCCGGCCCCGGCCTGCAGGGAGACGATGGCCGGGTTGTCGTCGTACTCGCCGCTGAGCAGGGTCTCCAGCCGGGCGCTCTCCATATTCTGGAGCAGGGCCTGATAGCCCTCCTCCACCTCAGCCACGAGGGATTCGTCTTCTTCTTCGTTGCCCATCTCGCACAGCACCATCAAATCATCCCAGCCAGCCAGGCGCTTTTTCTGAGCGTTGACCTTGTCCTCCAACTGGCTGATGCGCTGCTGGACTTTCTTTGCCTTATCCACATTGTCCCAGAAGCCGTCGGCGGCGGACTGGGCGTGAAGCATATCCAGCTCCCGTTCCGCCGCATCCAGATCCAGAGCCCGGCCCAGCTTCTCTAGCTCTGGTTTGAGGTTGTTAAGCTTCACCTTATATTCATCGAATTGCAGCATATGTTTCATCCTTACTTTCCGTCCCAAAAGGGCGTAAATTCGTATGGTCTATTATATAAAACCAGAGGGCGGTTGTAAAGGAAAATATCTCCGTCCCGGCTACCGAAAAGCCGCCAGGGGCTTGGGGTTCTTTCCCTCTGCCCTGGCGGCTGCCCTCGCCCGCAAAGCGTCGGCGGCTCAGCGGTCGCTGATGTAACCGATCTGTCCGGTAAAAATCAGGTCGTCCACGTCCGGCTTGGGGACGGGGGGCGCCGGTGCCGTGGTGCCCTGGGCAGTTTGTTTTTCTTCCATATCCTTCGCTCCTTTTCTATATGGCCTGGGTACTGATATGCCGGATACATACCAGTATATGCACACTCTTGTGCAACCATGCCCAGCTGGGAGCGAAAATTTTTTCAATCGTTGCGTCCTTGTCCTACCCGAAGTATAATCGGGTCTCCTGAGCGTTTTTGAGAATAGCCGTCTTGAGCTCGTCAATAGAGCCAAACTTCCGCTCCGGCCGCAGCTGCTTATAAAACTCCACCCGGATGTTCTGGCCGTAGAGGTCGCCGTCAAAATCCAGGATCCAAGGCTCCACCGTCACTCGGTCGGTGTTCTCTACTGTGGGACGCACCCCCACGTTGGTCACCGCCAGATAGCCCTTTCCTTCAATCCACACCCGGGTGGCGTACACCCCAAAAGCAGGCATGAGCACCCCCTGGGGGACCACCAGGTTGGAGGTGGGGATTCCGATGGTCCGCCCCAGGCCCTTGCCGTGGACCACCGGGCCAGACAGGGTGTGAGGATGGCCCAGAAAACGGGCCGCCCGCTCCATGTCTCCTTTCTGGATGAGGGTTCGGATATAGGTGGAGGACACGGTGATCCCGTCCAGCTCTACTCTGCCGATGATGTCGCAGCCCACTCCCAGCTCCCCGCACAGCTGCCGCAGCCGCTCCGGGTCGCCCTGACCCTGATAGCCAAAATGGTAATCGTGACCCGCCACCAAATGGGCGGCCTGATACCGTTCTACCAGCAGATTCGTCACAAAATCCCGCCAGGGCATCTCCCGGGTGTGCTCGTCAAAGGGGAGCACCATCACCTGCCGGATGCCGTACAGCCGGTGCATCAGTTCCTCACGGTCTGCCGGGGTATTGAGCAGGGGGATATGCCCCGCGCCGGGGATAAAATCCTTTGGGTGGTGGTCAAAGGTAAGGGCTGCGGGGAGATACCCCTCTCGCCGGGCGATCTCTCCCACCCGGCGCAACAGCGCCCCATGTCCGATATGCACCCCGTCGAAAAAGCCCAGGGCGATGACCCGTTTTGTCTGTTCCATGCTCGTCTCTCCCGTATCGTCAGTTTGGTCCCTGGTCGGGTCAGCCCCCGTCCTCGGGATGGAAATGGCGGTATACCGCCAGGGCGGTGTTTTTGGGGACTGCCTCCATCAGCTCATCCAGGCTGGCTGCACGCACCGAGCGGACATTCTTGAAGTGCTTGAGCAGCGCCGTCTTGCGGGCCGGGCCTACCCCCTCGATGCCATCCAGGGCGGAGTGGCGCAGATGGCTGGCCTGCTGCTGTCGGTGGAACTCGATGGCAAAGCGGTGGGTCTCCTCCTGGATGCGCCCGATGAGGGAGAAAATCGCCTGGTTCTGCTGGATACCGATCTCCCGGCCCGCGCCGTCCACTAAAGCCCTAGTGCGGTGCCGTCCGTCCTTGACCATACCGAAAGCAGGCACCGACAACCCCACTTCTTCCAGGGCAGCCTCGGCGGCCTTCACCTGGCCCGCGCCGCCGTCAATGAGCAGTACATCAGGCAGGCCGCTGAATCTCTCATCGCCGTCCAAATAGCGGCGGAACCGCCGCTCAACGACCTGCTTCATGGAGGCGTAATCGTCCGCGTGGGGCATGTCCTTGAGCTTGAAATGGCGGTAGTCCCGCTTCAAGGGCTTTCCGTCCACATGTACGGTCATGGAAGCCACAATGTCAGACGATCCGGTATTGGAAATGTCGAAAGCCTCCATCCGGTGGGGGGGCTGGGGCAGGCCCAGCAGCCTGCCCAGCGCCTCCATCAGCTTGGAGCGCCGCTCCTCGGCGGTGGTCGCCCGGCGGACCTCTTCGGCCGCGTTCTCGTTGGCCAGTTTGACCAGCTCCACCTTCGCCCCCCGCTGGGGGGTAAGCAGCTCCACCTTCCGGCCCACCGACTCGGTAAGCATCCGCGCCAAGTCCACCCGGTCCTCGATGTCGCAGGGCAGAAGGATCTGCCGGGGCAGGCTGGTCCGCCCGGCATAAAACTGGGCGGTGAGGGCGGACACCGTATCCCGTTCGTCCTCCTCCATAGGATCGGCCAGCAGCTGCCAGTCCTTAGCCGCCAGCTCTCCGTCCACATAGTGGAGCACCACAAAGCAGCTCTTGGCCTCCCCCCGGTTCCAGCCCACCACGTCCGTGTCCGCCAGCGACCCGGCCACCGCCTTCTGCCGCTTGGCCAGCAGCTGGATGGCTTTGATTTGGTCCCGCAGCTGGGCGGCCCGCTCGAAGCGCAGATCCTCGGCGGCCAGATTCATCTCGTCGGAAAGCTCCTCCACCACCTCGTCCAGCTTTCCCTCCAACAGCCGTACCGCTTGGGCGATGGCCACCGGATAGCGGCTCTGATCCATCTCCCGGCGGCAGTAGCCGTCGCACTGGCCCATGTGGTAGTTGAGGCAAGGGCGCTCCTTTCCGATGTCCCGGGGGAATTTTCGGCGGCAGGAGGGCAGCTTCAACGCCAGCCGCAGCGCGTCGATGACACCCTGGCTGGCCCCCCGGCTGCCATAGGGGCCGAAGTACCTGGCCCCGTCCTCCGCCGCCCGGTTGGCCAGAGAGAAGCGGGGATATTCCTCCTGGACAGACAGCCGGATATAGGGGTAACCCTTGTCGTCTTTCAGCAGGATGTTGTAATGGGGCTGGTGGCGCTTGATCAGGGCGCACTCCAGCACCAGGGCCTCAAACTCCGACTGGACCACAATCACGTCAAAGTGGTCGATCTGGGACACCATGGCCCGGGTCTTTTCGTTGTGGCGGGCGGGGTCCTGAAAATACTGGCTCACCCGGTTTTTCAGTGCCTTGGCCTTTCCCACATAGATGACCCGACTCTTGGCGTCCTGCATGATGTACACGCCCGGCTTCAGCGGCAGGGAGTGCGCCTTGTCCCTCAGTTCTTCCAATGTCACGCTTTTCCCTCCCTGTGCCAGTACCGCACCATGTTACGGCCCTGCCGCGTGAGCGCAGCGAACCGCGCCCCGGCGCGTCCAAGGGGCTTGTGGAGCAAGGCCCTTGCCGCAGGCGGAATTCACTTCCGCCGAGGATGTGGATCCCCGGGTCCCCAAACGCCCCGGGGCGTTTGGGACAGAGAGTGCGCCTTGTCCCTCAGTTCTTCCAATGTCATGGTCTCTCCTCCCGCATTGTGTCACATTCAAGGCGGGGTCATACGTCGAAAAAGCTCTTTACCGTGGTCAATTTCTCCCCGTCCGTCTGGACCAGGGCCAGAAATTCCCCGCCGGCCCCGTAGGCCCGGTACTGCCCTGGCCTGCCGGCATAGGTGAACGCGGTGCCGTTACGCACTCGCTTCTCCTGGGCGGCGGTGAGGGCCAGGGCGGGCAGGTGGGCAAAGCATCCGTCCACCGGCAGCAGCAGGGCCGTCGGATCGTCGGCGGCCTGGACCTGCTCCAGCGTCACCGCCCGGTCCAGTCCGAAGCCCGCCACCCGGGTGCGCCGCAGGGCGGCCATGGTGCCGCCGCAGCCCAAGGCCTGGCCCACGTCGTGGCAGAGCGTCCGGACATAGGTGCCCTTGGAGCACACCACTCGCAGCTCAAAGTCAGTCCCGCTCAGCTGCCGACCCAGCTCCAGCTCCCGGACGGTGATCGGCCGGGGCTTTCGCTCCACCTCCCGTCCCTTCCGGGCCAGCTCATAGAGCTTTTTCCCCTCTACCTTCAGGGCGGAGTACATGGGGGGCACTTGGAGGATATCCCCCCGGAATGCGGCCAGCGCTTCCTCCAGTTCCCGCGCGGTCACGGACACCAGGCGGCGCTCCAGCACGGTGCCGGTGACGTCTTGGGTATCGGTGACGGTACCCAGCCGGAGCACCGCCCGGTACTCCTTCTCCCCATCGGCGGCGTACTGCACCGCCCGGGTGGCCCGCCCGACGAACACCGGCAGTACCCCGGTGGCCATGGGATCCAAGGTGCCGCCATGGCCCACCCGTCGCTCGTGGAGAATGCCCCGCAGCTTGGCGCATACGTCCATGGAGGTCCAGCCCTCCGGCTTGTCAATGATGAGTACGCCGCCTGGCATCGGCATGACCTCCTTTTTTAAAAGCTTTGTCAGTCACCGCCGCTGTCCCCTGCGGCTGGTCACAGCCCGGTCCGCGCCTGCTCCGCCAGCTGGGCATAGATGGCCTCCAGAATGGCCGTCTCAGCCTCGTCCACCGTGCCGCGCACCGTGCATCCTGAGGCGGCCACGTGTCCCCCGCCCCCCAGCCGGGCGCAGGTGGCGGTGGCGTTCAAGTAGTTGGGGTTGGTGCGCAGGGAGATCTTGCATTCCCCGGGGCGCAGTTCCCGGATGGTGGCGGAGTGGAGTACTCCCTCGATCTGCCCCAAAAAGGCAGCGATGTCCTCCGCATCGTCGTCGGTGGCGTTCGCTTGGGCCATCATGGCCAGAGAGATGGGGGCCACTGCCACCGTTCCCTCCTGGTAGAGCTTCATATTCTGTAGGATAAGGCTCTCCAGCTTCATCCGGCGCAGGCTCTTAGTGCGGAAATGCCTCTTATTTAAGGCTTGGTAGGGGATATCCTGTTCCATCAGGGCGGCGGCCACCCGGTGGGTGTGGGGGGTGGTATTGCCGTAGACGAAGCAGCCCGTGTCGGTAGCCACCGCCACATACAGCGGCGTGGCAATGGCGCTGTTCATGATGCCTAGGTGGTCCGCGATCTTCCAGATGATCTCGCCGCAGGCGGCTTTGTCCGCTTCCAGGCAGGTTTCCTGGGCAAAAAACTCGTTGGACGGGTGGTGGTCGATAGCCAGGTCGATGCGCCCCTGATAGGGAGCCGCGTTGGCAGGCAATAACCCTAAACTGGCCACGTCCACGCTCACCACGGTGCCGGGCGCAAAATCCGGCGGAGCCTGGCGCCCCTGAAGATAGTCCTGAAAGACCTTCGTAGCGTCCAGGCTGGGCAACAGCCAGGCCGTCTTGCCCATGGCCCGCAGCAATTCGCACAGGCCTACGGCGGAGCCGATGGTGTCCCCGTCGGGCCGCTTATGGGTGAGCAGAAGATAGTTGTCATGGCTTTTGAGAAATTCCGCCGCTTCCAGATAGGTCATGGCCAGTCCTCCTCATCCAGCACGATGTGCTCGTTGGCCGGGTTAGCGGGCTTGACTACCTCCGGGTCCCGAAGCATCTCCAAAATATGGGCCCCCTTGTCAATGGAGTCGTCCTCTACGAACAAAAGCTCGGGGGTGTAGCGCAGGTTCAGGGCGCGGCCCAGCTCCCGACGGAGGTAGCCTGCGGCGGACTTCAGCCCCTTGACCACTTGAGCGGCCGAGGATTTGTCCAGCATGGACACATAGACCTTGGCCCAGCGCAGATCCGGAGTGGTCTCCACCGCTGTCACCGAGATCATCCCCGTCACCCGGGGGTCCTTTACGTTGGGGATGAGGGAGGCCAGTTCCCGCTGGATCTCCTCATTGATGCGTCCAATTCGATTGCTTGGCATAGTTCGTTCTCCTTTCCGGGCAGCAGTCTGCCCGCGGATTTCCCATCAGATCGTGACCGTCAGCCTGCATTGGCCAGGGCAGTCCCGCTCCACGGGAGGGAAACACAGCTGCTCCAGTGTGTCCAGAGCCAGGTCGGCCAGCTCCCCCTGGAAGTGGGGCACTTGGTCCTCCCGGTCCACCCCCACCCACAGGTTCCACAGCTCTACCTGCTCCCCTGGGCGGCAGTGCCCGGCCAGATAGGCCCGCAGAGCGTTCACATCCTCCTGTGTGGCCTCCAGATCCAGCTCATACTGGAATGGTTTCAGCTCCAGCCCCAGTTCGTCCACCGCGCCCCGGTAATATTCGTGGGGCCGCACGGAAAAACCGTCTGTCTCCACCGTAAATCTGCCTGTACACCTGACCCGGCGAAAGGCCGGTTCCAGCAGGGGCAGCGGCCGGTCCGCCGCCAGCAGGATCACTCGACTCATGGGACGCTCCTTTCCCTCGGTCACACCGGCCTGGCAAACTCCAGCCGTACTTCTTTTTTCTCCACATCCGCCTGGGAGTATGCGGTGAGATCAAAGCCGATGAGGGAAAAGCCCATCTTCCGGTAAAAGCAAATCGCCGGGTCGTTGCAGCTCTGGGTTTCCAGCACCAGCGCCCTGGCCCCGGCGGCACAGGCCTCCTCCACCGCCTTTTCCATGAGAGCGGCGCCCACCCCGTTGCGGCGGCGGCCCTCCGCCACCCACAGGTTGCTCACCCGCATCCGGTTGTTCCACCGCTCATGGCTCAGCTCCACATAGCCCACTTCCCCGCCATAATCCACGGCGGCAAAAAGCCGGGGTTCTTCCAGCCAAGGCTCCAGCAGCTTGTCGGTAAACTGTTTCTCCACCGGGGTGGGAAAGGGCCTGCGCTCCAGGGAGAAGAAAAAGGTGTTCTCCCCCTCCCGAGTGGAAATTTCGTAATAATGCTCCGTCCGGTAGCGAAAGACCAGCTCTCTTCCCCGGTAGGAGTCGTTCAGCCGTATGATCTCCAAACATGCTCCCCCTTTCCGGGAAATTCAGACAGAGGCCTGGTCCTTCTAACGACCAATGCCGCAGTCCCTCTTTTCCAGAGGGCATTTCATCAGGAGCAGATAGCAGCAGGAGCGGGCGAAACCGCCCGCCCCTGCTGGTGATTCGATCTCTTATACCTCGATCTGTTCCATCTGGAAGGCCTCGATGATATCGCCCGCCCCACAAAATCCTTGATTTTGTGGGGACCCTGTTTCATCCTGCTCGGGGCAAGTGAATTGCCCCTGCGCCAAGGTTTTCGCCTCCGGCGAAAACGCTTGTACGGCGCTTATCGCGCCGCCCCATCTGCGATGAGGCCCCAGTCGGGCTCAGACCTCAATCTGCTCCATCTGGAAGGCCTCGATGATGTCGCCCTCCTTGATGTCCTGGTACTTCTCGATGGTGATGCCGCACTCATAGCCCCGGGCGACCTCCTTGACGCTGTCCTTGAAGCGCTGCAAAGAGCTCATGACGCCCTCGTGGATCACGATGCCGTCCCGCACCAGACGCACCTGGGCGTTGCGGGCCACCTTGCCCTCGGTGACATAGCAGCCAGCCACGATGCCCACGCCGGTAATCTTGTACACTTGGCGCACCTCGGCTTCACCCAGGGCCACCTCCCGGAACTTGGGAGAGAGCATGCCCTTCATGGCGGCCTCGATCTCGTTGATGGCGTCGTAGATGACCCGGTACATGCGCATATCCACATGGTTGCGGGCAGCGGAGTCTGCGGCGTTCTTGTCCGGGCGGACGTTGAAGCCCACGATGATGGCGTTAGAGGTGGTGGCCAGCATCACGTCGGACTCGTTGATGGCCCCCACGGCGCAGTGGATGACACGCACCCGGACTTCCTCGTTGCTGAGTTTTTCCAGGCTGGCCTTCACCGCCTCGGCGGAGCCTTGGACGTCGGCCTTGACAATGAGGTTCAGGTCCTTCATCTCACCGGCCTGGATCTGGCTGAACAGCTCCTCCAGGGATACCTTCTGCTTGGCCGCGCCAGTGGTGGCATTCTTCATCTCCTGCTTGCGCTGCTCCACCAGTTCCCGGGCCATGCGCTCGTCGGCCACGGCGTGGAAGTCGTCGCCCGCGCCGGGCACCTCACCCATACCGATGATCTCCACGGGGACGGACGGGCCGGCGGAGGTAACCTTGTTGCCCTTGTAATCGGTCATGGCCCGGACGCGTCCCACCGCCATGCCGGCGATGATGACGTCCCCCTGATGGAGCGTACCGTTCTGGACCAGCAGGGTGGCCACAGGGCCCCGGCCCTTGTCCAGCCGGGCCTCAATGACGGTGCCGTGGGCGGAGCGGTTGGGGTTGGCCTTCAGCTCCCGCATCTCGGCAGTAAGGGTGACCATCTCCAGCAGGTTCTCAATGCCCATGCCCGTCTTAGCGGAGATGGGGCAGATGATGGTCTCGCCGCCCCACTCCTCGGGCACCAGCTCATACTCGGTGAGCTGCTGCTTGATGCGCTCGGGGTTGGCCTCGGGCTTATCCATCTTGTTGATGGCCACGATGATGGGAATATTGGCCGCCTTGGCATGGTTGATGGATTCCACGGTCTGGGGCATGATGCCGTCGTCGGCGGCCACCACCAGGATGGCCACATCTGTGACCATGGCGCCCCGGGCGCGCATGGCGGTAAATGCCTCATGTCCGGGGGTGTCCAGGAAGGTGATGGGCTTTCCGTTCACCTCCACCTGGTAGGCGCCAATGTGCTGGGTGATGCCGCCGGCCTCGCCGGACACCACGTTGGCGTGGCGGATATAGTCCAGCAGGGAGGTCTTGCCGTGGTCTACATGGCCCATGACCACCACCACGGGGGCACGGGGCACCAGGTCCTCCTCCTTGTCCTCGGCGGTGTCAATGAGCTTTTCCTCAATGGTGACGATGACTTCCTTCTCCACCTTGCAGCCAAGTTCCATGGCGATAAGGGCGGCGGTGTCGTAGTCGATGATGTCGCTCAGGGAGGCCATGATACCGTTTTTGATGAGACACTTGACCACCTCGGCGCCGGTCTTTTTCATCCGGCTGGCCAGCTCGCCCACCCCGATCTCATCGGGGATCTTGACGGTGAGGGGGGTCTTTTTGGCGATCTCCAGCTGGAGGCGGCGCATCTTCTCGGCCTCCTCCTGCTTGCGCTTGCTGCCGAAGTTCTGGCCCCGGTTGCGGTTGTTCCGATTCTGGAACTTCTGCTTGCCGGTCTGCATCCGGTTGGCCTTGTCCGGAGCCAGGTCCTCCAGCCTCTGGTCATATTTCTCCAGGTTTACCTGGCCGCCCTTGCGGGTGTCCACCACCTTTTTCTGGGGCACTCGGCTGGCCGGAGCAGCACTCTGCTGGGGCTTGCCGGCGGCCTGCTGCTGGGTCCCAGCGCTCTTAACCGCGGTTTTGTCTCCGGTGGTGTGCTGGGGCTGGGCCGGCTTGCTCTGAGGGCCCTTGTCCGCCGTCTTGGGGGCAGGGGCCGCCTCCTTCTTGGGCTCATGGTAGACGTCGGCATAGATGGACTCGATAGAGTCCACTTGGTTGTGCTGGGTCAGATACTCGAAGATCAGGGTCAACTCCCGGTCGCTCAAGGTCTTGGTGGGAGACACGGTCTCCTTGGTGTGCTCGGCCAGGATATCCGTGATAACTTTGGCTTTCACGCCAAAATCCTTTGCCACATCGCGGGCGTTATATTTCGCAAGGCTCAAACAGGCCACCTCCTAATTCACACTTCCATGTTTCGCTCTCTTCCCCGGTTCGACCGGGACGGGTTCTGAGGGGCTGGGCTTTCGCCGTCCGCTTTTTTCACGGGCCTGCCGCGCCCGCCCCTCCAGCAGCGCCGCCACTTGACCGTACCGCGCTTTCTCCTCTTCTGCCAGTCTGGACAAAACCAGCGCCGCCAATCCCGGCTCGGTCACCGCAGCCACCGCGCAGCTGGCGCGGCCCAGGGCAAACCCCACCTGGCTCTTGTCACGGGGCAACGGCACCAGGGGGACATTCTCCCCCGCCAGGCGCGTAGCCCGGCGCGCCGTGTTGCCCGCTGCGTCGGAGGCCAGCAGCACCACCCGGGCCTTTCCGGTCCGGCAGGCCTCGGCCACCGGCTCCTCGCCCACAGCCAGATTCCCGCCCCGGAGAGCCAGGCCCAGCGCGGCCAGTACCGTGTCCGTCACCCGCCGTCACCTGCCTTCATCTGCTCGTCCAGGGCCTCGTACACCGCCGGGTCCACCTGGCAGGAAAAGGCCCGCTCCAGCGCCCGGCTCTTTTTCACTTTGGCCAGGCAAGCCGGGTCCGGGCAAAGATAAGCTCCCCGGCCGGGCTTTTTTCCCCGAAAGTCCAGTGAGATCTCCCCCTCAGGGGAGCGCACCACCCGGATCAGCTCATTCTTGGGCTTATGCTCCCGGCAGCCCAGGCACTGGCGCACAGGTATTTTCTTTGGCATGGACGAACACCACCTTTTGATTCAGCGTGGAACGTTGATGGTTAATTGGATGCGTCTGTGGCGCTTCAAGGAGAAACCGTCAGGTCTTTCACTCTTCTACAAGCGTCTCTTCTACGGCGCTCTCTTCCTCTGTGAGAGGCTGCACCCCCCCATCCAGCTCCTCCTCCGGGGGTTCCGGGGCGCTGGCGGGACGGATGTCGATTTTATACCCGGTGAGTCGGGCGGCCAGTCGGGCATTCTGCCCCTCCTTGCCGATAGCCAGGGACAACTGGTCGTCGGGCACCACCACGCGGCAGCTCTTGCCCTCCCCCAGCTCGGTGACACTGAGTACATCTGCGGGGGCCAGTGCGGCGGCTACATACTCCGCCGGGTCCTCGCTCCACTTGATGATGTCTACCTTCTCGCCCCGCAGCTCCTCCACAATGGCGTTCACCCGCTGGCCCCGGGGGCCGACGCAGGCGCCGATGGGATCCACATTGGGGTCCTCGCTCCACACGGCCAGTTTGGTGCGGCTGCCCGCCTCCCGGGCGATGGACATGACCTCCACAGTGCCGTCATAGATCTCAGGCACCTCCAGCTCGAACAGCCGCCGGACCAGGCCGGGGTGGGTGCGGGAAATGAGCACCTGGGGTCCCCGGGTGGAGCGGCGGACCTCCACCACATACACCTTGACCCGGTCTCCCTCGTGGATGACCTCTCCCTTGACCTGCTCACCGGCGGACAGGTAGGCATCAGTGAACTCACCGCCGGAGGTCAGGCGGATGGACACCGAGCCGGTGCGCTCGTCCACCCGGGTGACGGAGCCGGTGAGGATCTCGTGCTCCTTGGCGGAAAACTCGTCGAACACCATGCCCCGCTCGGCCTCCCGCATACCCTGGATGATTACCTGGCGAGCGGTCTGCGCGGCAATGCGTCCGAAGTTCTTGGGCTTGATCTCGATGCGCAGCACATCTCCCAACTGCGCCCGGGGCAGCGCCTTTCGAGCGTCCTCCAGGCTCATCTCGGTATGGGGATTGTCCACAGTCTCCACCACGTCTTTTTTGACGTACATGCGGACCTCGCCCTTTTCCTCGTCGGCGTCCACCGTCACGTTGTCGGTGATGCCCTCATGGTCCCGCTTATAGGCGGCCACCAGCGCCTGGGTGATCTTCTCGATCATATATGTCTTGGGGATGCCCCGTTCCTTCTCGATATCGTTGATGGCCGCGAAGAACTCCTTCGCATCCAGCTCCGTGCTCTTGGCGGCAGTCTTTTTCTTGGCCATTGTCACCTACTCCTTCTTAAAACGTCACGTGCAGCCGCACCAGGGCGACCTCTCCCTTGGGAAAACGCCGCCCGTCCACCGTCACGTCTCCGTCCTCATAGCCAGACAGGACGCCGGTGTATTCCTTTCGCCCGTCCACCGGACGGTAGAGACGCACATCTACCTGCTGCCCCATGCACTGGGCAAAGTGCTCCGGGCGGCGCAGAGGCCGGTCCAGGCCGGCAGAGGACACCTCGAAGGTGTAGCTGCCGGCAATGGGGTCTGCTTCGTCCAGGGCGTCGGACAGGGGCCGGGAGACGGCCTCGCAGTCGTCGATCGACACGCCGCCCTCCTTGTCGAGATACACCCGGAGAAACCACTCGCCCGCCTCCTTGATGTACTCCACGTCCCATAGGGTGCAGCCTGCCTGCTCCACATAGGGCCTTGCCAGTTCGGCCACCGTGTCGGTCACCTTTGCCACAGTCCCACTCCCTTTCCAAATTCCGTTAAAAAAGAGTGAGGCGCAAACCTCACTCTCACCCTAATACTAACATCGTGAAGTAGTGTACCACAAAAAGCAGGGAATTGCAAGGGGAAAAGCAAATTTTTCCCCATCTTTTCCCGCTCGTGCAAAAACTTTTTCCAGCTTTTCCTTCGCCTGGTTGTTTTTCCGCACCAATCACGTTATAATAGAAAAAATGAGACTGGTACCTCCCTTTGTGGGCCAGTCATCCCCGGGCGGGCTTTTTGCGGATATGGACGGACGCAAAGCAGGACGGAGCATGCCTCCGTATTGAACCAGCCGGCCAAACCTGGCCCGCCCAAGTTTCACAGCCAAAGGAGAGCGACTTATGTCCAACATCTGGCACGACATTGACCCTAAGCGTATCACCCCGGAGGACTTCATCGCCGTAGTGGAGATCCCCAAGGGCAGCAAGAAAAAGTATGAGCTGGACAAGGAAACTGGCCTGATCATCCTGGACCGGGTGCTCCACACCTCTACCCACTACCCGGCCAACTACGGCTTCATTCCCCGCACCTATGGGGACGATGGCGACCCCCTGGACGTGCTGGTGCTATGCTCCGAGGCGCTGGACCCCCTGACCCTGGTGCGGTGCTATCCCATCGGCTATATCTCCATGCTGGACGGGGGAAAGAATGACGAAAAGATCATCGCCATTCCCTTCACCGACCCCGGCTACAACGGCCACCGGGAGCTGACCGACCTGCCCGCCCACATTTTCGACGAGATGGCCCACTTCTTCGCCGTGTACAAAGCTTTGGAGGGCAAGGAGGCCGTCCCCGGGGACGTCAATGGCCGGGCCGCCGCTGTGGAGGTCATCCAGCGGGCCATTGACCACTATGTGGAGAGCTTCTGCCGTTAAGACAAGATTTCATGAAATCTTAAGGGCCTTTGCCCTTCCCCTTTTCCCCATCCTATGATAGACTGTATCCAGCTAAAAACAGTAAAGAGAAAACGAGGTCGTTTCCCTATGGCTCACTATGACGCATTGATCATCGGCGCGGGCTTTGCCGGCGCCGTCACCGCCCGCCGCCTGGCGGAGGACGGCGGCAAACGGGTGCTCGTGCTGGAACGCCGGGGCCACATCGGCGGCAACGCCTACGACTGCCCCAACCGGGCGGGCGTGCTGGTTCACCGCTACGGTCCCCACATCTTTCATACCAACGACCAGCGGGTGTACCAGTACCTGTCCCGGTTCACCAGCTGGCTGGATTACCCCCACAAGGTGGTGGCCAATATCCCCAACGGAACGGGCGGACGGGTTCTGTTCCCTGTTCCCTTCAACCTGGTGTCCCTGGAGGTGGTTTTCGGCCCCCAGGAGGGCAAACGGCTGGGCGATAAACTCATTGCCGCCTACGGAGCAGAGAAAAAGGTGACAATCCTGGAACTGCGCCAGAACCCGGACCCGGAGATTTCCGCCCTGGCCGATTATGTCTACGAGCATGTGTTTGTCCATTACACCATGAAGCAGTGGGGCACCACTCCGGAGCAGATCGACCCCAATACCACCGCCCGGGTCCCCGTATTTCTCAGCCGGGACTGCCGCTATTTCCAGGACGCCTACCAGGGCATGCCCCTGAGCGGCTATACTCCTCTGTTCCAGCAGATGCTGGAGCACCCCAACGTCGAGGTGCGCCTCAATGTGGATGCTTCCGACCTGCTGGACCTGCGGGGCAATGAGATTCTCTTTGAGGAGCAGCCCTTCTCCGGCCCGGTGGTGTACACCGGCGCCGCTGACGAGCTGTTTGGCTGCGTGTTCGGCCGCCTGCCCTACCGCACCCTGGATTTCCAGTTTGAGACGCTGCCCACCGACTGCTTCCAGACCCACGGCACCGTCAACTACACCGTGGACGAGGACTTCACCCGCATCACCGAGTTCAAGCACATGACCGGCCAGCGCATGCCCGGCGTGACCACCATCGTCCGGGAATACTCCAAACCCTACACCGGCTCCATTCAGGAGACGCCCTATTACGCCATCATCAACGAGGAAAACAACGCCCTCTACGCCAAGTACGCCCAACTGGCCGCCCGGCACGCGAACCTGCACCTGCTGGGCCGGCTGGCAGAGTACAAATACTACAATATGGACGCCATCGTGGCCCGCGCCCTGGCTCTGTCCGACGAACTTTTGAAGTGAGGTAACATCCCATGGAAAAGCTCATTACCTTTGCCGTCCCCTGCTACAATTCCGCCGACTATATGGACCACTGCGTGGAAACCCTGCTGGCCGCTGGGCCGGAGGCGGAGATCATCCTGGTGGATGACGGCTCCACCAAAGACGACACCCCAGCCAAATGCGACGCTTGGGTGGAACGGCACCCGGACATCATCCGGGCCATCCATCAGGAGAACGGCGGCCACGGCGAGGGCGTCAACCAGGGCATCCGGCATGCCCAGGGTCTGTACTATAAGGTGGTGGACTCCGACGACTGGCTGGACACCGCCGCTCTGACCAAGGTTATGGAAAAGCTGCGGGAGTTTTCCAAGCTGCCCGCCCCGGTGGATATGGTCATCGCCAACTATGTCTACGAGCATGTGGAGGACAATACCCATAAGGCTATGGGCTACCGCAACGTGTTCCCCACCGGGCAGATCTTCACGTGGGACGACATCGGCCATTTCCGGGCCTCTCAGTATCTTCTGATGCACTCGGTCATCTACCGTACCCAGCTGCTGCGGGACTGCGGCTTAATCCTGCCCAAACACACCTTCTATGTGGACAACATCTTCGTCTACCAGCCTCTGCCCTATGTCAAGACTATGTACTACCTGAATGTGGACTTATACCGCTACTTTATCGGCCGCTCCGACCAGTCGGTGAATGAGTCGGTGATGGCCGGGCGTATCGACCAGCAGGTCCGGGTAACCAAGATTATGATTGACGCCCATGATCTGTCCCTCATCCGGCAGAGCCAAAAGCGGCTGGGCCGTTATATGTTCAACTATCTGTCCATGATGATGACCATTTCCTCCATCTTCTCGGTCATTGCCAATACCCCCGAATCTCTGGGGATGCGCACCGAGCTGTGGGAGTACCTGCGGAAAAAGGACCCGGCCCTCTACCGCCGCTGCCGCTACCGCCTGACCAACGTGGGCACCAACATCCCCGGCTATCAGGGGAGGAAGCTGTCGGTCACCCTCTACCGGCTTGCCCGGAAGATCTATAAGTTCAACTAAGCGCCGCGAAAAAAGGCCCGGAACGGTTTAAACTGTTCCGGGCCTTTTTTGTGGTTATCGGCTCATATCTGTCTTTTCTTCCGGGCATCCTTACACGTAATAGGGATTGGGCTTGAATAGCAAGACAATCAAATCGACAAGCACCCCGATCCCCGCCAGCCCAAGGGTAAAAATATACAAGATCCCCATACCGATTTTTCCCTCATAGAATTTGTGCCCTCCCACAATCCCCAGGAACAGGCACAACAACAGCGCGACCCATTTGTTCTTCTCTTTTTTCAGCGCGCCAGCAGCCACATGGACCGTATTCGTGTTCGTATTGGTGATGACGATATTAGGCTGTTCCTTCCCTTTCGTCCCCAACTCCTCCACCTGCCGTCCGCAATGGACGCAGATCACCGCATCTTTCGCGATTCGCTGCCCGCAGTGCTTACAAAACTTTTGTTCCTGCGGCGTTGGCTGTGTGTCCAGGGGTGAGGCATGTTCTTCCTGTATCTCTGTCCGAATCTCCAGTTCGTTCATACCGCGTCCTCCTCTCAATGTAACAAAACGTAACATCCACAGTGTAACAAAATGTTACTCTATTGTCAAGAGGTGGTGATATGATTGGTTTGCGGGAGATCCGTAAGGAAAAACATCTGAACCAGCAAAAAGTAGCCATGGACCTTCATATCACCAGGGAAGCCCTCTCTCACTACGAAAATGGCAGGCGGGAACCTACGCTGGCCATGCTGGTTAAAATGTCTGAATACTTTAATGTCTCCATTGATTACCTTATTACGGGAAAAGACTTTCAAAAAAAGTGACCTGGGCTGCAGCCCAGGTCACTTTTTGCATTACATCGGAACGAATCCCAAGCCTATGGTCACGCGGGGGAAAAGGCATCCTTGCCCAGTCCGCAAACTGGGCACACCCAGTCGTCGGGGATGTCCTCAAAGGGGGTGCCGGGGGCGATGCCGCCGTCGGGATCTCCCACCGCAGGGTCGTACTCATAGCCGCACACGCAGACGTATTTCATGCTTGCACACTTCCTTCGTATCAAGATGGCTCCATCCTATCAGAAGGCCAGAGAAAAATCAAGGGGAAAGCTGAGATTCCGTAAGGCCTGCCCGGCGGGTCCACCGGCCGCTCCGCCAGCGCAGGGCGCACAATACGCCCCGGCAGGTCAGATCCAAAGCCATGGCCAGCCACACTGCCTCCAGCCCCCAGTGGAAGCCGAAGATGAGCAGGGGGGCGATGGTCGCCCGTACCCCCCACATGCACCCCAGGGCAACTCCCATGGGAAAGGCCACGTCACGAGCCCCTCGGAGAGCGCCGGACATAACAATGGACAGGCCGAAGAACGGTTCGGAAAACGCCACGATACGCAGCACCCGGGCGGTGAGGGCCACCACGTCTCCATCCGGGGTGAACAGCCCGGATACCAGCGGAGCCACCAGGAACATGAGCGCCCCGGTGCCCAAACACATGAGAAAGCCCATTCCTCCCGCCAGCTTTCCATAGGACGAAGCATCCTCCCGGCTCCTGGCCCCCACCGCCTGGCCCACCAGGGCGGTGGCGGCAAAGGACACGCCGTAGGCCGGCAGATAGCACATCCCTTCCACAGTGGTGGCGATGTGGTTGGCCGCCAGGGCCACGGTGCCCACATGGGCCACCATGGAGGTCATGAGGATCTGGCCCAGGTTGATGGTCACCCGCTCCCCGATATAGGGCAGGCCCAGCAGCAGGGCGGTCCGGATCACCGCCCCGTCTGGGCGGTATCCCTCCTCCGGGCCGAGGGATACGGGCCGGCGGCGGTTCCAGAACACCGTGCGCAACACCAGCACCCCCGACAGGGTCAGGGATAGGGCAGAGGCCAGGGCCGCGCCCCCCACGCCCAGGCCCGCGCCAGGCATGGTCAGCCCACTGTACCAGGATCGCGTGTCATAGATGAGCAGGTAGTTGAGCACGATGTTCACCACGTTGGCCAGCCCGTTGAGGAACAGAGGCGTCCTGGTGTCTCCGGTGCAGCGGATGATGGCGGAAAACACCGCCAGGGCCGTGGCGAAGGGCAGTCCCAGGCAGTACATCCGCAGATAGGTCACCGCCAGGGGATATACCTCCGGCTCCGCCCCCAGCCAGCGGGGAATGAAGGGGGCCAGCAGCTCCATCACCGCCAGGGCGAAGATGCCCAGCACCGCCACCGCCAGCGCCCCCTGGCGGATGACCTTCCGGGCCAGGGCGTGGTCCTCCGCCCCCACGGCGTTGGCCACCTGGACGGAATATCCCACCCCCACCCCGGCCATAATGCCGTTGATGAGCCAAATGGAGGAAGCCACCACCGACACCCCGGCAGTCGCGCTGGCCCCCAGGGAACCCACCATGGCGGTATCGGCAAAGGACACGGTCATGCCCAGCAGCTGTTCCAAAATCGCCGGCCAGGTCAGATGCCACAGCCGGGGCAGGCGGCGCTGCCGGGCTAGAGAGGATGGTTCTGTCATCGTGTTTCTCCTTTCACACGCCTCTCTGGGCAAGAGGCGAAAGACCAAAGGCTTCGCCTTTGGAAACGAGTTTTCTAAAAACCATTTCTTTATATATGCGCCAAAGGAAACGGTTAGGTTTCGCCTGACGGCGACCTTCTTTTCGCTCGTGCGAAAAGAAGGCAAAAGCCAAAGGCTGCGCCTTTGAGGGACGTGTTTTTCCGACCCCATTTCTTTTGACAGCGCCAAAAGAAACGGTGTCGGACCGCCAAAGAAAAGCGCTGACTGGCCCTTTGGCGCGTCCCTCTATTGACCGGCGCGCAGAGCAGGATGCCCGAAGCACCTCTTTCCGCTGCCGCTCTTCTGGCAGTTGTGGGACTCAGACGGGCCCTCGGTCATGCGCCTGGTGCGGAGGTCACGGCTCGTCCGCAGGTCCCCGCCAGGCGGGGTCATCGGTGATGCCCAGCAGGTAGTCGGATGAGACTTTGTAATAGTCGCACAAAATCAGCAGCTTATCCAGGGTGGTCCCGGTCTTTCCCTTCTCCATGTCGCTGATCTGCGTATGGGTGACACCCAATATCTCCGCCGCCTTTTCCTGAGACAGCTTTGCGTTTTTCCGCAGGGCGTACAGCTTTGCGCCAAAGGCGGCCTTATCGAATGGAAGCATGGCAAATTCTCCTTGACTTTGCAGATAATATCTGCTATGATAATTTTGCAGTAAAAATCTGCAAAATTATCATAGGGGGAAATTGGTATGTCCGGTTTTATGGCAAAACTGGCAATGGTTGAGACGGAGCGCCTCCTCTCGCCCAGGAACAGGGAACAGCGGGAGGCGGATCATCGACGGAACCAGTTGGAGCGGAAACTAGAGGAAACTATGGGCTCCAGCTTTTTGAATGAGTACATCGACGCCTTTTATAGCAGTACCGCCTGGGAGGTGACCGCTGACTTCCGGGCCGGACTTCGGTTCGGCCTGCGTTTAGCCATGGAAGCCATGGCAGAGGAATAAGGTCGATGTCCTATCCCGCCAGGCGCTGTCCGGTAGACCGCTCGCACCAAAACACAGCACAGTGGAGCGGCGAGCGGAAAGCGGCGCTTCAGGCATCCTGCTCTGCGCGCCGGTCCATAGAAGGATGCACCAAAGCATGGTAAGCGCTTTTCTTTGGATTTCAAAAACGTTTCTTTTGGCGCATACAAAAGAAATGGTTTTTGGTAAATTCGTCCTAAGGGCGCCAGCCTTTGGCTAACGCCCTCAAGGACGCAGTCCTTGAAATGGGTCAAGGGTCTCAGCCCTTCTCCATCCAGACCTGATACCGCTCCTCGATGGCCCGGCCATCGGGATTTGGATACACCCGGCACAGCAGGGCCCGGAGCTGATAGGCCCCGTTCACCGGGTCGTGGGGCCGGTCGCCGCAGGTGAGCACATTGACGTTGGACACGTCCCAGTCGTAGCCCGGTCCGTCCGCCTCCGGGTACCACCAGCCCATCTGAGCGTTGACCACCCGGGGATCCATGAGCGGCTCCAGATGGGCCTTCTGGGTGACCCGTCCCCGCTGATTCTCAATCCAAATCCAGTCCCCCTCGGCGATGCCTGCCGCTTTCGCGGTGTCCGGGTGGAGGGAGGCGATGGGGAAGGGCGCCTGCCGCCGCAGGGATTTGATCTGTCGGTTGTTGGAGATGAAATAGGGTTGGATACGCCCGCCGGTGGTGAGGATGAGGGGGTATCGCTCCGCCAGGTCCGGGCGGCTGACCGGACTCTCGGGCACCTCGGTCCAGGTGGGCAGTGGGTCGCCCCCCGCCTTTTCCGTGACGGTGGACCACAGCTCAAACTTGCCCGTGGGGGTGTCAAACCGGCCCCGGCGCTTGTAATTATAATACGTCCGCTGGGGCTGGATGGCTCCCAGGTCCTTGAAACGCTCCCAGGTCAGCCCCGCGTACTCCGGTCTGCGCCGGCCCATCTCCGCCAGGGACTGGTTGAGCAGTTCCTCCTGGCTGTCCGCACCGTAGTCCAGCCCCATACGGCGGCACAGCTCCCGCATGAAGTCCTGGTCGGACCGACACTGGCCTACCTGGATCACCTTCCGCATGGCCAGCACGGCCTGGTCGGCAAACTCCGGCATGCAGAACAGGGAGTCCACCTCCGGCCACAGTGCGGCGGGGAGCACGATGTCCGCCAACTGGGCAGTTGGGGTCATGAAAAAGTCCATGTATACGAAATAGTCCAGGCACTTGAGACACTCGTAGGTGTGCCGGCTGTCGGGCACGGAGATGAGGGTGTTGTTGGCATTGGAAAACAGCCCCCGGATCTGATAGGGCTTTCCTGTTTTCATGGCATCCAGAACCAGATAGGGGTGGGCGAACAGCTTGGGAGACATGCGCCCGTCGTTCTGGGGATAACCTCCCAGCAGACCCTTGGCTGCCATGTCCGGGCTCAGCCGTTCAAAGAGAGGATTTTCCGTGGGGGCGATCTCCATGGACTCCACAAAGCCGCCGGGCACGTCGTAATTGCCCGTCACCGCCGGGATCATGAAGATGGCCCGGCAGGTGTGAAAGGCGTTGGTGGACTGCTCGATGGCGCACCCCCACTCCATGGACAGGGGCTTGAGGGAGGCGGTGAGCCGGGCGGCGGCTCGGATGTCCTCCGCCTTCACCCAGGTGATGGGCTCCACCCGCTCCGGCGTCCACTGGCGGCACCGCTGCCGGAGTTCAGCAAAGCCATGGCACCAGTTCTCACAGAAGTCGTGATCGTAGAGGTCCTCCTCAAAAAGAACGTTCAGGATGGCCAGGGCTAGGGCCCCGTCGGTCCCCGGCCGCGGGCGCAGCCACAGCCGGGCCTGCCGGGCCAGCTCGGTGGGCTGGGGGTCCACCACGATGAGGGGAGTGCCCGCCCGGGCCGCATCCTTGATGTGCCACTGAAGCTCTCCATCTGCGCCGCTCACCGCCGGGTTGGCCCCCCACACCAGGATACCTGCAGGCTTCACCGGCCCGTAGTAGTCCACCCCGGCGAAGTGGCCGGCGGTGAGGTCGCCGGCGTTCTTCCGGGGTCCCAGGCAGATAAGAGCGCCGGAGGAGGTGGCGTTGGGCGTGCCGAGTACGTTGCCAAACCGCCAGAACTGGGCCAGGTGGTGCCGCCCGGTGCCCGAGATAATGGCAAGGGCCTCCGGGCCATAGGTATCCCGGATGGCCCCCATTTTTTCCGCGATCTCGTCCAGGGCCTCGTCCCAGGAGACGCTCTCCCACTTTCCGCTTCCCCGCTCCCCCACCCGGCGCAGAGGAGTGGTGAGCCGGTCAGGGTGGTAGACCTGCTCCATGATAGACATGCCCTTGACGCACCCCCGGCCCTGGTTCAGCGGCCCCTCCGGGTCGGGGACGGCCTTCACCAGCCGTCCGTCCTCCACCGTCAGCAGGTACATGCACCCGCCGTGACACCCGCGGCAAGCCGCCCGCGTCACTGTTTTCATGGCATTCTCTCCCTTTTTGCAGCGCAGAAATTTCCGTTTTTACAGCATAACATATCCAGCAATAAATGTGTATAGAAAACGCAAAAAATCCACATCCTTTTTTCAAAAGCCACAGAATCGAGGTAACGCCATGAAACGCATGACAGCGGCCCTTTTGGCCCTTTTTCTACTCTGCCTGACCCCGGCCTACGCCGCCGGGGCTGAGGCGGAAGCCCAATCCTCCGCCGCCCTCACCATCACCGCTCCTTCCGGTATCCTAATGGAAAAGACCACGGGTACCATTCTCTATGAGAAGGACGCTCATACTCAGTATGAACCCGCCTCCGTCACTAAGGTGATGACCCTGCTGTTGGTAATGGAGGCCATCGACGCCGGGCAGCTGGCGTGGGAGGACATGGTCACCGCTTCCGCCCATGCCATCTCCATGGGCGGGTCCCAGATCTGGCTGAAAGAGAATGAACAGCTGTCCGTCCGGGATATGGTCAAAGCAGTAGCGGTGGTGTCCGCCAACGACTGCGCCGTGGCCCTGGCCGAGCATGTGGCGGGCAGCGAGGAGGCCTTCGTGGCCCTGATGAACCAACGGGCTTCCGAATTGGGCATGGAGCACACCCACTTTCTCAACTGCACCGGCCTGCCCGCCTCTGGCCATGTGACCTGCGCCTATGACATCGCCCTGATGAGCCGGGCGCTCATTTTGAATCACCCTGAGATCCGGGAGTTTACCACTATCTGGATGGACACCCTCCGGGACGGGCAGTTCCAGCTGTCCAACACCAACAAGCTCATCCGCTTCTACGAGGGGGCCACCGGCCTCAAAACCGGGTCTACCGACTCGGCGCTGTATTGCCTGTCTGCCACGGCGGAGCGGGACGGCATGGAGCTGATTGCCGTAGTCATGCACGCCCCCACCTCCAACGACCGCTTTGAGAGCGCCAAGGTGCTGCTCAACTATGGCTTTGCCAACTACACCCTGCTCCCCGTCTACCCAGACCAGGCCCTAGCCCCGGTGGAAGTGCTGCTGGGCGAGCAGGCTACTGTCCAACCCGTCACCAGCCGGGAGTGCGCCATTCTGGTGGAAAAAAGCCAGGCGGGCAGCGTCACTACCCAGTTATCCCTGGCCGACAGCGTGGAGGCCCCGGTGGAGCAGGGACAAAAGCTGGGCGAACTTCAGGTGTATGTGGACGGCCAGCTCCGGGACACCATTGACCTGGTGGCCGCCCAGCCGGTGGAGCGGCTGAGCATGGGCGGTATCTTCAAGGACCTGCTGGGCAAGCTGTTTATGGCGGGTTAAGATCCCTCTTACCAATTTCAGGGACACGGTGCCCCTGCCTGTGCAGGACTGCTCCCCGGCAAAAAGGAAAGTGCGGGAGGCCCATTGGTGATGTCCTTCCCGAAACAACCGAATTTTCCAGGGCAAGAGAGCCTGTCGCAGTTTTTACGGCAGGCTCTCTCCTTTTTATAGTTTATATCTAGATTCGATATTACTGCTGGACCGCTTCTTGCGACATATTGTCAGGCGGCTGCCGGAGCGGCATTCGCGCATATCATCTCCCCATTCAGGTAAAATAGTCATATTAACCAAAGGGGGAGGCTTTCTAAAATGTACGAACACATCCTGACCGAAGAGCGGATTGCGGCCTATGGCCGCAATTTAGCCACAGAAGAACGGAGCCACGGTACCATTGAAAACTACCTGCGCCATGTACGCATTTTTGCCGCGTGGCTGAACGGTACGCCAGCAACCAAGGAACAGGCTGCCGGTTGGAAGGAGTATCTCATCTCCCAAGGCTATGCTCCGACCACCATCAACTCCATGCTGGCCGCCCTCAACGGCTTGTTCCGTTTTCTCGGCTGGGACGAGTGCCGGGTGAAATTTCTGAAGGTCCAGCGCCGCCTGTTTCGGGACGCGGGCCGGGAACTGACCCGCCCGGAGTATGAACACCTGCTGGAAACGGCAAAGGAGCGGGGCCAGGATCGCCTGGTTCTTCTGATGGAGGCCATCTGCGCCACCGGCATCCGAGTCAGCGAGGTGCGCTATATCACTGTGGAGGCTGCCCAGCGGGGCCGGGCAGAAATCTCCCTCAAGGGAAAAATCCGCACCATCTTGCTGCCTAGAAAGCTCTGCCGAAAACTGCTCAAATACGCCAAGAAAAACAAAACCGTTTCCGGCGAGATCTTCCTCACCAGAAACGGGACTTCTTTGAGCCGACGCCAGATTTGGGCAGAGCTGAAACACCTGTGCAAATACGCCGGGGTGGAGCCGTCCAAAGTGTTTCCCCACAATCTGCGGCATTTGTTCGCTACCATTTTCTACAAAGCCTGCAAGGATATTGTGCGTCTGGCCGACGTGCTGGGCCACAGCTCCATTGAGACAACCCGCATCTATCTTGTAACCTCCGGCACAGAGCATATCCGCCAGTTAGAGCGGCTGGGGCTGGTGTCATAGGGACAAAATCAACATTTTGCCATAAAAATCTGGAATGGCTCCATGCTTTCCACTACATATTGCAAGCATATTATATCAGCACATTCCTTGTAATGCAATATTGATCCCTATTTTAAGCGCACAAATCCAAGCCGCAAAAAATTTGACCTTTGCGGCTTGGATTTGTGCGCTTTTATGACCATGTAACCGCAGACGGGGAGTGTTTTCTAGGGCTTTGGGGGTATCTGCTCTCGCCGCTGGTTTACCGGGCCGTATGCAAAATGTTGATTTTGT
>CDZQ01048320.1_pt1 | contig 37684 bp, 28 predicted proteins | sample 554831 | NCBI WGS metagenome assembly CDZQ01 (sample SAMEA3182112, study PRJEB8094) | gut metagenome | biome: human; feature: gut; material: Stool; isolation source: human stools | place: Canada | collected 2013-05-06 | reverse complement strand
CATTAAAGCCGTTTTTGCTTGAGATAGAGTAGGCCGCATCCCTTTCAACCCACTCTGATCAGAAGATTCCCATGAACCTGCACACATGACATGCTCTAAACCATCCCAAAAGGGCATGTGGAACTTTGTCTTTCACTAAAAAGAAAAGCCTCCGCATGTTCCGCTTTAGAGTACGCAAAAATCCAGATCCATTACTTAAATTTACACAAAAGACCGTACTTTTTCAAGATATATCTATCTTTTTCGTATTGAAAACAGAGCTTTATCTTTCATCTGGAACTTACTTTTTCTTCTGGAAGTTAGTTTTTCATTTCACCATAATTAAAAAGCCTCGTTATTTTATAAAAAGCCAAATGACTATAGAAAATCTATAAAATTTACCACTCATGCTGCGCTTTAACCAAATCATAAAAAGAACTGTCTCTAATTGAGACAGTTCTTTTATGAAAGGTTAACGAGCGTTATTCCTGTTCTTTTTTATTGTATATTTTAGCACTCACAATTACGCCGCTACTGATAAGCAGCAGAACCAGCCACAATAATATTTGACTCTCGTCTCCGGTCTTCACAGTCTCATCATCATCGCCTTGTGAAGAATCATTTCCTCCCTGGGATGGATTATCCTGGTCAGATGAGCCGGAAGGCTTTTCCTCGTCCTGCGATGGGTTATCTCCGCCTTGAGACGGCTTGTCTCCACCCTGAGATGGGTTATCTTCATCTTGAGATGAATCACCTGTATTTATCTTTTCTGTAATTGTAAATGTCTTAGTAATGGTGCCTTCATAGCTTCCCATACCTGTAATGGTCACTGTAGCCTGACCAACCTCAGTGTTGTTGCTGTAGGATACGGCATAATCTGTTCCTTCAGTGAGACCATCAATGGTGACTTTCGGAGTATGCGCGCTGCCGGTATACTCAACAGAATCGTATTCAAGCTGTACCTTATCTGCATAATCTGTTATGTCGTAAGTCCCTATATATACAACTTTGTAAGTATCATCACCGAAAGCCAGATGATCCGGGTTGTAGGTCGTCACCTCTACTACGTGCGAGCCGTCCTTACCCTTGTTGTTGAGGAACGGCTGCTCGCCGACAGACTTGATGCTGCTTGGGAACTGCACGGTTTCGAGCAGGGCTTCCTTGAAGGCGTATTTGCCGATAGTTTCCACTCCCTCTTCGATGATGAGCGTTTTCAGCGTCGTCGCCTTGTAGGTACCTTCAAAGGCCGATTCGCCGATTTCCTTGACGTTGCCAGGAATCGTCAGCTCGGTCAGGTGGTGCAGGTGGAAAGCCTTTCTGTCGATCTTCACCACCGACTCAGGAATGGTCAGGGAAGTGAGTCTCGCGCCGGCAAAGGCCATCTCGCCGATTTCCGTAACGGTATCAGGAATGGTCACCTGCTCAAGGCGGATGTTCATGGAGAAGGCGCCCTGCGGGATCTTGGTTACGCCGGCTGAAAGCTTCAGCTCAGTGATATTGTTGGTGGCAAAAGCACCCTGTCCCAGCTCGGTTACGGTGTCAGGCAAGGAAACTGTGGTCAGCTGATTGCCGTAGAAAGCGCTCACGCCTATCGAGGTAACGGTGCTGAAGTCAACCTCTGTCAGAGCGTTCTGCGCGAAGGCTCTGTCGCCGATCGATGTAACGCCGGCCGGCAGCACTACGGAAGTCATGCCGTTTGGCGATTCGATGCCGAACTTGGTGACGATGATCTCGTCGTCCGGAATCTCGAAGGCGTTGTCGCCGATCGCCACGATGTCTTTGCCGCCCGGAGTCTTGTCAGGCAGCACCAGCTCGTGGTTTTCCAGTCTCTTCTGGTTGCCGCTGTCGGACCAGCCGGTGATGGCGCCGCTTTCTTCGTCATAGGTGAAATCATCAGCCGTCCAGCCGGTGCCCACCAGCTTGTCATAAACTACCTTATGGGAGTTGGCATTGGCTGCAGCCGTATTGAATTTTTCTACCTGGTCTTGGTTCGAGGTGTACAGAGTAACAATTCTGTTTCCGTTAGCAAACGCTTTGTCATTGAGCATTGCCACCGTCGACGGGAGATCGACATTTGTCAAGTCGCTTCCGGCAAATGCCTGATTACCTATTGAGGTCAGACCTTCATTAAGGGTCAGGCTTGTCAGAGTCTTATCCAAGCCTTCTTGTTGCACTCTGAAAGCGTAACTGCCAATGCTCGTTACATTTTCAGGAATTACAACGGATGTAAGCTGATGGTTGTTAAAGGCGTAATTACCTATAGTTGTTAAAGTGCTCGGAAGAGTAAGATTCTTTACATGAGCCCCATTAAAAGCTCTAATAGCTATAGTCTCAACGCCTTCAGGTATTACAAGATTCTCGATTTGCATATCCCTATCATCACCGCCGCTGAAGGCATTGGTTGGGATCTCAGTCAGGCTATTTGATAACTTAACGCTGGTCAGAGCACTGCCTGTGAAAGCACCTGCTCCCAGAGAAGTTACGCTGTCAGGAATTGAAATCGATGTTATCGGTGAGTTCTGGAATGCCGTATTTCCAATTTTTTCCAAGCCATTAGGCAATGTAATTGACGTCATTTCTGCTGTCTCATATTCGATCGTCGGATCTGAAGCCAATGCGTAATCGCCTATTTCTTTCAAAGTTGAAGGCAGCATTATGCTTGTCGGAGCATAATTTTTATCATCCTCCGAATGCATGAATATTCCCTTCATTTGGGCACCTGTGCCTAAAGCCGTGATAGCTTCTCCTGTAGGTCCGTTTTCAGGAAGCGTCAAAGCAGCATTGTTCTTAATCTTAGCTTGTCCGGCAGCAGAAAGTCCTGTTATTGTAGTTCCGGCTTCATCATATGTGAAGTCGTTCACTCCCCAAGGAGCTAATTCCGCAGGAATGTCTCCTTCTATCAGGTTTTGAGTATTAGAAGAATTTTTACTGTAGCTATCTATATAGGCGCCTGTCGTATCAGTCTTGTACATGTATACGATGCCGCTGTTGCCATTGTTTTGTTCATTCTTGAATGCAGTACTGCTTGCGCCTGAAACATTATTGACAATCGGCTCCATTCCCGTATTTCGGAAGAATGCCTGGTCTGTTACTTTTTCAGTGTTGGAAGGCAATTGTACAGCCTTTATCTGATTATTGCCAAACGTCATCCTGTCTATGTTCAAGTTGAAGTCAGTTTTTTCCGGAAAATCTAAAGAGACTATACTATTATTGGCGAATGCCTGACTAGCAAGCATCATAATAGTCTCAGGGAATTTGACAGATGTGAGATTGTTATACGAGAACGCAGTACCGCCTATATAAATCACGCCCTCCGGCAATTCCAGAGTAGTCAACTCGTTTCTTCCGAACGCTCTGCTGGCTATAAAGAAGTCACCTCTTTCTGTTACGCCTTTTCCTGAAGTGCTCCAAGTAGAATCATCCCATTCAGTCTTCACGTCTTCAGGCAAAGTCAGGGAAGTGATCCCCATACCATAAAATGCTCCTGAGCCTATACCCTGAATTTTTCTTCCATCCGGGTCTTCTGCCGGAATTACCAGTTCTTTGTTGGCTCCTATCTTCTGTTCACCTGTCTCTGACAATCCTGTAACAACCCAAGCTGTAAAGTTAGGTACGCTGGAATATTCATTGGCAGGATACATCGTAAACGATTCCTCCCCATAAGTGAAGTCTTCAGCTGTCCATACTGAATCATCAGTTAAATAAACCTTTTGATAATCGTTGGAAGGGAAATTGGTCTTGTCATCATACTGTGACTTAAGTGAAACATAAAGCTTAGTTGTAATTCCCACAGTGCTGTCTGAGTATTGTTTTTCAAACGCGTTGTCTGCAATTTCAGTAACTGTTTTCGGAATTTCAACCTCAGATATTACCTTATTTCTGAACGCATAATTACCTATAGTCTCAAGACCCTCGTTAAGAGTCAGCGTACAATTATCCATAAGATAATTCTTCGTTGAAAAAGCATAATTACCTATGCTTTTTACAGAACCAGGAATAACTATCTCATGGAAATTATTGCCCGCAAAAGCATTAACTCCTATGGAAGTTATGCCATTAGGTATATCTATGGATGTAAGCTTTTCCATCCAATTATATCTATCACTGCAGCCGAAAGCTCCCGCCGGGATTTCAGTCAGCGAAGAAGAAAGGCTGATGCGCTCCAGCGTCGGATTGCTGGAGAAAGCTCCGCCGCCGAGAGTGGTCACCGTATCAGGCAGAATCACGCTCGTCAGCTGGTTCATGGAAAACGCGGAAATGCCGATCTCCTGCAGACGGGCCGGGAACTGCACTTCTTTAAGTCCACTGTTCTGGAAGGCGAAATTGCCGATTTTCTGCAGCTCGTTAGGCAGCTCTACGCTCTCGAACTGCTCTTCCTCGGTTGCGAAGAGACCGTTGCCGCCGGCTTCCGCTGCGGCTATCTCGGTGATGTACTGACCGTCGCTGGTCATATCAGGGATCACCAGATCCTTGTGCTCGGCTCTCTTGGCGATGCCGGACGCAGACAGACCGGTGACAACCGTTCCTTCAACGGTAAAATCGTCAATGGTCCAGACCTGATTAGGATTCTGTGTTTCCTCGGAGCCATCGTTGATAACCAGTTTCTGCACGTCGGAATGCTGCGATTCCGTCTCTTTGCCGGTATGATGAATTCTGTCCTTTATCTCCAGCTCGGCGTTGTCGGCATACATATATACGACGCCGGCCTCGTATGTCTTGCCGTCGATGGCCTTATACGTCTTGAGGTTTTTCTGCGCGTCTTCTGCCAGAGGCTCCATGCCTGTGTTCCAGGCAAATACAGTTTTATTAACTACTTCCGTGAAGTCCGGCAATCTAATAGACTCGATGAAGTTGTTGGCAAAAGTCATGCCGTGCATTTCCAGCTGAAAATCGCAGGTCGTCGGGAAGTTGACTTCCGTGATCATATTTCTGGCAAATGCCTGTGTTTCAAGCCACCAGATAGTGCGCGGCAAGCTGACGATCTCGATCTTGTTCATTTGGAAAGCTGACGGCAGAACCGCGATAACGCCCTCCGGCAGATTTACTTCCGTGAGCTCGTTGTTGGCGAAGGCGCTTTCAGCGATAATGAAATTGCCTCGCTTCGTCACCCTGTTGGTGACGGTATCATCGTAATCCACCATCATACCCGTCGGGAAGGTGACTGAGGTCAGGCCCTGATCTCTAAAAGCCCCCTCTCCTACCGCCACGATGGCGTTACCCTCGGTGTCGGCGGCCGGGATGACCAGATCCTTGTTCGTTTCGACCTTAGCGGCGCCGGATTCGGAAAAGCCCGTAATCGCCACACCGCTGATGGTGATCTGTCTTTCGTAATCACAGCCGTACAGCAACTTTTCGTAGTCGCCGTAGGTAAAATCTTCCGCAGTCCATTCGGAGTCTTCGGACTGCACGTCCACGTCTTCTGCTGCGGTTACCGCGTCCGCAGTCAGATTATCGCTATTCTGGAATTGCCCCCCCTCGCTGGCAAAAACAGCCATCGGAGTGGAAAGCACCATGGCGATACTGATCACAAGCGCCAGTATCTTTCTCTTCATTTTTGCTCTCCTTTCAAGTTCTGTATGCTAAAGCTTCTCATGCTCTTATCTATTCTAGCACCCCCATATCGCCCGGTTCAAATTGAAAGTTGCAATGCTTCTGGCAGCAATTATATATTTTTTCTATATATTGCCGGCGGAAGCGACAAAAATAAAACTGTTGACTTCCGGGCCGCGTTTGCATATATTTTTGTGTAGATAAAATTTTGGTATACATAATTCATCAGGGTGGAAATTAATGAAAGACAAATCTTATCAAATCATCATCGCCTTCCTGCTGCTGGCGGCCTCAGCCATCGTCGCGGTTTTGTGCCTCGCCCACGGGGAAGGCTTCGTCTGGTACTGGGTGCTGGGGCTTGCTTTCGGCTATGTCATGCAGCGTTCGGCGATCTGCTTTAACGCCATGGCTAACGAGCCGCTTATTGTCGGCTTTACCTCGCAGTTCCGCGCCATACTGATAGGTATTCTCGTCTCTTCGATAGGCATTGCGGCACTGAAATATCTTTCCGGCGGCATGCTGGACTTTACCGGCGTTTCGACCATCAGCCTCCCTCTGGCCGTTGGCGCCTTTATTTTCGGCATCGGCATGATACTGGCCGGCTGCTGCACCTCGGGCATGTTCATCCGCATGGCGGAAGGTTTTACCGTTCACATCATCACGCTGGTATGCGTCGTGCTCGGATACTTGTTCGCCGGCAGCCACTATCAGGAAGTGTGGTCACGCTTTGTGATCGACGCTCCGGCCGTCTTTCTGCCGGACAAGCTGGGCTGGTTCTGGGGCGTAGCAAGCCACATCGCGATCATCCTGCTGCTCTATACGGCGGCTGTTAAATGGGAAAAGAAAAAGCTGGGTGAGTAGCCATGGAGGTATCTATGAATAAACTTTTGCAAACAGTGCGCAGCGTGCGTCAGCATGAGCGCTACAAAAAAATCATCGCCAGTCCGCTTACATACCTGACGGGCGCGGTGCTGCTCGGCATCATCAATTTCGTACATTTTCTCACGCTGGACTCGGGCTTTTCTGTCACCGGCGCCTTCTATCTGTTTACAGACGGGGCCAATTCTGCTACAATAGGAGCGACGCTCCGCAACGCGGGCCTGTTCGTAGGCGCTTTTATTGCCATTCTGGCCTGCAGCAAATTTAAGTTTATCAAGATCAGGTCTGCCAAGCAGGTGATAGGGGCTGTGGCCGGCGGGCTGCTGATGGGCTACGGCGCAGGAATAGCCGGTGGCTGCAACATCAGCGCTTTCTTCGCGGCGGCGGCTTCGCTGTCGCTTTCTGGCTGGGTTTTCCTGCTTTTCCTCTTTGCGGGGACCTTCGTCGGCATAAAACTTTTGTCGAGATTTTTTGTTGATTGATATATGACGGGCGGCATGACCTCAACGGCAACAGGCGGATTGCCGGGATGGCCGGGATGGCCGGATTTTTACGCAGCATAGCGGGCGCGGCGTGTGCCGCCGGCATGGGAGATATATAGCATGAAAAAGAAAGTTTCCTTTAAGGAACAACTGAAGAGCATTATCAGAGGAACCAGCGTCTACAAAAAAGAGCAGCACGTGCTAGCTATCGCCGTGCTGTGCTTTGTCGTGTGCGGCGCCAGCCTGCCTCTTGTCAGAAATTCGGGCGCGCTGGCCGGTATCCTGCCGGAAAACAGCGGCGATTACGGGCAGTATTACGATGACGGCAGCTTGGAAAGCGGCCTTGCCGGCGGCGGTGAGCTGAGCGGCGGCGCGGCGGCTTCTGCGGATAGCGGTTCCGCCTTGGGCAGCGGCGATAATGGGGAAAGCGTAACGGCCGAAAGTGAAAATGGTGCTTCCGACAGTCAAGGCTCCTCTGCGCCAGACGGCTATCAGGGCAGCGGAACGACAGGTTCATCCGGCGTCGTCTCCGGTAGTGCAGGCAGCGCAGGCGGTGCGGGCAGCTCCGGCTCTGGCTCCAGTTCCGGCTCGGGCACAGGTGGCTCGCAGAGCTCAAGTACAGGCGGTTCCAGCTCTGGCTCGGGCTCTGACAACTCGCAAGGCGGCCATTCTAGCTCCGGCAGCACAGGCAGTTCCGGCTCTAGTTCCAGCTCAGGAGCAGGCGGTGCGGGCAGCTCTCAAGGGTCTTCCACTGGTGATGATAAGGTATGGGTCCCGCCTGTGTATGAAACCATTCATCACGAAGCGGTTTATGAAAAAGTGCGCGTTTACGTATGCACTTATTGTCAGGCAGAATTCGCCAGCGCCGGCGAGTTCCAGGTCCACAAGGACGCCAACGGCGGCTGAGCAGGCTTGCACAAGACTTGCCGTGTAGTAAGTAAACAAGTTTTAGTTCAGGAAGCCTGGGATGAACAAGTCCTCGTTTCTGAAGGATATTGGGAATAACTAGAAAACCGTCTGTTATTTAAAATAGACGGTTTTTTCAAAAATATCATAACTTATAGAATCATCACTGAAAGAATAATCATGCCAATTACAAAAACATTTTTGGAATGGTGCAGCGAAAACGGAGCAAACGAGCTGCTAGAATGCTATCAAAACGGTCAAAACTCAACGCCTGCCGATAAAATTGGATTTTCTTCTTCATCAAAAGTGAGTTTTCTTTGTCCTTCCTGTAATTATCAATGGTCCCGCTCGCTCAATAAGGCTACAAGAAATGGCTCTTTTCTGAAATGTCCCGCTTGTAACGGCCGAATGCCTTGGGGCGATAACATTTGGACAAAAAAATATCCTTTGCTTCTTGCTCAGTGGGACTATGACAAAAATCAAGGTAAACCTGAAGATTACAGAATCACCAATAAACCGATATATTGGCACTGCAAGAAATGTCGTAATAGATGGACGGCAACCTTAAAGGACAGAATTCGCTCAGCCAAGCTGGTAATGACAAAGGGCGGCGAGTTATGCCCTTTTTGCAGCGGTCAGCGGATTTCACCTCAATACAATCTTTCTGTGTGTTATCCCGATATCGCGCGGCAATGGGATTATATAAAAAACGGTAATTTGCTTCCTGATAACTGCTTCCCTTCTGGCAGCAAAACCGTATGGTGGCGATGTGATTTTAACCCAGCCCATAGTTGGCGGGACAGAATAAGCAATAGAACGTTACTTAGGCGAGGATGTCCCTACTGTACAAAAACTTTTAAAATGACATACACAAGTCGTGTGCTCTTTTATTGTCTTCGCCAAATTTTCCCTGACTGTGCATGTGAATATCCAGAAGGGCCATATCATATAGATATATGTATTCCTTCTTACAAAATAGCCATAGAACATCACGGATATACTCACAATCAAAGTTCTTCGAGAGAAAGAGATTTATTACGAAAAAACAAACTTCTAGACAAAGGGTACAGGCATGTGCTGTGGATTGTTGAAAATCAAACACCTACAAACAATGACCTCATAGACAAAGACTGTATAGATAAAGATGTTTTACAATATTATGACCCGGCCCCTTACGCTAAAATGAACGAGCTCATATGCACAGTGATAGAATGGCTCATCCCGCTTGTGGGTGAAAACGTAAGTTTTGATAAACCTGATTTTGTACGTGATCACTGGAAAATTGAAAGAGCATATTACCATGAATGTAAAAAGCGCACACTTGCGGTTCAGCGTCCTGACCTAGCTCTGGAATGGAGTGAGAAAAATAAAATAAGACCTAATACCGTAACCACAGGTCTATCAAAAAATTTTTTATGGAATTGTCCTGATTGCCACAGAGAATATTACGCCACTATTCACAATCGGGTAAAAAATAATTCTGCCTGCCCTTACTGTTCAGGGCATCTCCCTACAGAACAAAATAACGCAGCAATACACTATCCTCATTTAGTTAGCGAATGGGACGAAGAAAAAAATGATAAATCCCTATCTGACCTTCTACCAAGTACTAAATATATGGCTCATTGGATATGCCGAGTCTGTGGCCATCATTGGCAAACAATGCTTTATAACAGAGCAAAACCGTCAGGCAGCGGCTGCCCTGCTTGCAAAGAAAAGAAGCAGCAGCTCAAAGGGCAAAATAAATGATGATAGTAGACCTACAATTAAAATGATCATCTTCTATCAGCGCAGTCCATCCAATGAGATACAAAAAATCCTATAGCGAAACATCCTATGGCAAGAAGTATTTCATATGACGTGCTAAAAGTTACAGGGATTATCATCAAAACCGATGATATCACAAAGCCTAAAATAATCTTTGAAAGTATGGCATAATAGCGTTCCAGCAAATAATTGACTATTTTTGCAGTAGCTGCAATGGCAGCAAAAAATCCTATCATTAATGGTATTAATACATTAAAATCTAAATCGCCTATTCCCTTAGCCATAGGCTGATATAAACCCATAAAAAGTAAAATAGAAGATGAGCTCAAGCCCGGCACAACCATGCTTAAGCCCCATATGATACCACAAAATATGTACCATCCGAAATTAGCTTCAATGTGTCCCCCTATTCCCTGAGCAAGGATATTGAAAAAAGCAAAAGATACTGCTAACGCAATAATAAAATGGGGCCATCCTTTGTTAGGGTCTGCCGCATTGGATTTTCGTACCAAGGAAGGCACTGTGCCGCAAATAAGCCCGCAAAACAAAGACATTGCAGCGATTGCTGAAGCAGAGAGAAAAAGTTCCACAACCTTGGCAAGCAAAACAAATCCCACCGCACCGCCTATTATAACAGGCAGCAATATCTTAAAGTTTCTTTTAAACGAACTAAAAGGGTGCGCCAGAAAGGACATCATAGGCTCGTAAATTCCGAAAGCCACACAAAGAACTCCTCCGCTGACGCCAGGCAAAATAGCGCCTGTTCCTATTAATGCTCCTTGAAAAAATAGCAATACCGACTTTCTTTTTGTAGAATTCATAAAAAGCTCCTTTAACGGATCTGTACTTGACGTTGGGATTTCAATCCAATCAGATTTTTCTCCTCTAAGCAAACACAAGCCGGAACGCCAACAATGCTTCCGGCTTCGTATGGAAAACCCTATAAAAATATTATTAATTATTTTTTGGTGGAGATGGTGGGAATCGAACCCACGTCCTAAAGCATTTCCACGAGACTTTCTCCGAGCGCAGTCAGCGATTTTTATCTTCACCTAGGACGGCGCCCACTGACAGGCTACGCCTCGGCTATCCCGTTGTTCCCCTGCGCTACCGGGAGCTCACGCAGAGTTTTCCTGTATAGTCGATGCCGAACATCCAGCCTACAGGTAAACCGGAGTCGACACGCACAGCTTATGACTGACTAAGCAGCCAGAGCCATTGGTGCGAAATTATTGTTCTTTTTAGCGTTTATATTTAACGTGCCTTTTTTAGGTAGACTGGCAAACTACCGCTCGCTTATCTCGATTCTACACCCCAGTCGAAACCTTTACACCCCCATTATTATACTATGTAATTATTCATTATAGATTGCCATAATTAATTTGTCAAGAGTGCGGAATTTCAACGACTGATCAGGTTTGAAAGGCCGACTTGACCTGATTGACTTAGCGCCGTATCGTATTATAATATATTTTACTAAAACATATAAAATTTTATAAAGGAGATTCTGTTATGGACGCGATTTTCTATAATGGTATAATTCACACGATGGACAAAGCTGTTCCAAAGGCTGAAGCTGTCGCGGTGAAAGATGGGATTATCATTCGTGTCGGTTCCAATGAAGATGTCCTAAAATTGCGCACTGAAAGCACCGCCATGTATGATATGGACGGCAAAACCATGCTTCCGGGATTTTGTGACAGCCACATGCACCTTCTCAGTTACGGGTACAGTTTGGAAAAAGTCAATCTGTACAGCGCAAAATCCATGGATGACCTTATAAAGCTCGGGCAAGATTTCTTGAAAGAGCATCCGGGACTTACATGGCTGCAGGGAAGAGGTTGGAATACTGACGACTGGGAAGATAAAAGGTATCCAAACCGATATGACCTTGATAAAATAACTACGGAAATTCCAATGTTTTATACCAGGTCTTGCGCCCATATAATCTCTGTAAACAGCAAGGCCCTGGAGGTAATGGGCGTAACAAGGGATACCCCTCAAGTTCCGGGAGGCAGCATAGAAAAAGATATAAACGGAGAGCCTCTCGGGATTTTTGCAGAAGCTGCCCGCGATTTGATTTACAATGCTTTGCCGAAATTGACGGTATCAGATATAAAGCGATTGATCGTAAAAGGCGCAAAAGAAGTTCTATCGTGCGGCATAACAACAGTTCACACCGATGATTTTGAAGCCATTGCCGCCGGAGAATATCAAAAGGTTCTGGATGCTTATCATCAGCTGGAACAGGAAGGCAACCTGCCTGTAAGAATATATGAACAATGTCTTTTGGCCTCGGTTCCGCTGCTGAAAAAGTTCCTCAACGAAGGGCATCATACCAACGAAGGTTCTCCGATGTTCAGAATAGGCACCCTCAAGCTGTTGGTGGACGGCTCCCTCGGGGGAAAAACCGCCTTTTTAAGAAAGCCATATAAAAATGATCCTTCCACAAAAGGGATAGCAACTTTTACTCAGGAAGAGCTGGATAAATTAGTATCGATGGCACAAGCAAGCGGCCTGATGATTTCGCCTCACAACATCGGCGACGGCGCCATGGAGATGGACCTTAATGCTATCGAAAACGCTCAGATACAATACCCAAGAGCCGACATGCGTCATGCTCTCATTCATTGTCAGATTACCGACTTGGATCTGCTTAAACGATGCAGAGACCTTAACGTAGTAATGCATGTTCAACCTGCTTTCATTGATTCTGATATGCATATAGTAAAAGACTACGTTGGAGAAGAGTTAGAAAAAAGTTCATATGCTTGGAAAACCATGATGGATATGGGGCTGCCTGTGGCCTTTGGCTCCGATGCACCGGTTATCAGTTTCAATGTAATGGAGGGCATTTATTGTGCTGTCACCAGAAAAGATTTAAAAGGATTCCCTGAGTCAGGCTGGCTTCCCGATCAAAAAATGTCTGTTTATGACGCAGTATATGCATATACTATGGGCGGCGCTTATGCTTCTTACGATGAAGGTAAAAAAGGCAGCATAAGGAACGGAAAATATGCCGACTTCGCAGTGTTGGATAAGGATGTTTTCTCTGTCCCTGAAGAAGAAATAAAAGACATAAAAGTATGCATGACCGTGCTTGACGGCAAAGTGGTCTACGAAGCTTGATGCTGTAGCTTGCTCAATGGTATGCTGACAAAAAATCAAATTTTTTAAAATTTTTACAGCAACAGGGGTCAAACCCATATCGAAATTTGTCGAAAATGTTTTGCAGACTTTTTTCCTAATTTTCATGATTTTTTACATTTTTGAGGGATGTTTTGCTCGAGAAATTCCATTTTATGTAAATTTACTGACAAAATTGCGAAAAAAAGAAAATTTTGTCAGTACTGCTAAGTTCATATCAGCTCATGTATCTTTGCTCCGCTTTTACTGTAAAAAAAGACAGCCTGCGGTCTGTTGAATCAACAGACCGCAGGCCTCATTGCTAAATCAATATTTTTGTTTCATAGCCTGCTCGGCTTTGCGCTGAGCATCCCTCTTAGCTGTAGACTCACGTTTGTCATACAGCTTCTTTCCTCTGGCAACTGCCAGTTCCATCTTGGCCCTTCCGTCTTCATTTATATACATGCTTAAAGGGACTAAAGTTAAGCCTTTCATGGTCGTATATCCTATCAGCTTTCTTATCTCCCGTTTATGTAAAAGAAGTTTTCTCGGTCTGAGGGAATCTACATTGAACCTGTTTCCTTGCTCATAAGGGCTTATGTTCATGCCATATATGAACACCTCACCTTTTTCTATCTTGGCATAGCTTTCTTTAATACTGACCTTTCCCTGTCTTACGGATTTTATCTCTGTTCCCGTCAACACTATGCCCACTTCATAAACTTCTTCTATAAAATAATCATGCCGCGCTTTTTTATTTCCTGCGACAAGTTTCTTTTCTCTCTTTGGCATAATCCCATACTCCCATAATCTTAAAAAACAATCACTTTCCCCAGAATATCCTCAGAAGCCACGGTAAACTTATCTTCATCCGTTAAGGCAGTATCGCTGACCAGCTTCATCTCGCCTTCTTCCAAGCTGTCAACCCGTTTCACCATAGGCCCTCTGCCTCCGTCAATCTGATAAAACGGCGGATAGTAAGCTACCAGGTCGCCTTCTTTTATTTCGGAGCTATCCTCGAGCAAAAAAACCAATACACGTTGGTCCGGCTCCAGCGTAGGCAACATATCGCTGCCGTCTATCTTAACTATCATAAAGCTGCAGTGCAAAATAACAGCAGCTATTATTCCTATAGCTCCACTGAATATCCCAAGTAAAATTTTCCTCATCTAAAACCTCTTGGCTTAGAATGTTTCTATGCTGTCAAACGGATATATCCGAAGTACTACTTTGCCTACAATGGAGGATTCTTCCACCTGTCCCAGTTCCGGAGAGCGACTGTCCTGGCTGACCCTTCTGTTGTCGCCCATGACAAACATCTTGCCTTCTTCTACAGTTACACTGCCCATTTCACCGGATATGCCTTCTTCAGCGACATAAGGCTCATCCAACATTTCTCCGTTGAGATATACATACCCGTCCCTTATTTCTATAGTGTCTCCGCCTACAGCGATGACTCTCTTGATTAAGTGTTTCTGTTCTCCATTTTCGTCCACCAGATCAGATTTGAACACTATCACATCGCCTCTTTCCACATCGCCAAACAGATTATACGCTTGTCTGCTCACTATGACATAATCGTTGGAATAAAACGTAGGCTGCATGGACTCCTGCTTAACCACTATAGGTTTAAAAAACAACAGTATAGTTCCTGCTATAAGCAGTGCTATAATAATGTCTCGTATCCATTCATAAGCTTCTCTCATTTATTGTCTCCAAAAATTAATTTTGCCAAAAATATCTTCTTTTATTCTGATAAACATCTCAGACGGAGGGCATGTAATTTCTCTGCCGTTTAAATAAGACAGTACCCCATCTTCTCTGCAATCATTAAATACAATCTTTCCTGCGTGCAGCAAATGGGTGGTAAGCTGATACCGTTGTTTTACCACATGGTTGGTACGTACATTTCCATACTTGGTATCACCGATAATCGGAAATCCCGCCTGAGCCAGCTGAGCTCGAATTTGATGTGTCCTTCCTGTATTTATTTTGACTTCAGCTAAAGTATACCCACTATCTTTGCTGCTTATGGCTACAGGAAACACTTCCGTATCCATAAGCTTTGCTTGTTTATCGTTTTGATTTTTAATTTTATTTTTGCTATATGAACTGCTTGTATTTTCTAAGCCGTCTGAGTTCTCTGAACTGTCTGTTTCCGCGATTATAAGTGTCATGTTTCTTTTCTCATCTTTAATCATCTCATCTTTTAATCGCAATTCTTTTTTTATACATCCGGCAGTAATGGTAAGGTAAAATTTTTCAATTCCTTCCCTCTCTCTAAGCATTTCGTTCAGTTCTTTGAGAGCTTCTGCCGTCTTACCAAACAGCACTATACCTGTGGTGTTTCTATCCAACCTGTTGGCCGGAGACGGTACAAAAGTCTTCTCCGCCATTGGTAAATAATCTCCTTTGGCAATAAGATAATCAAGCACCTGGTTGGCAAGATGATTCTTTTTTTCTCTCCCGTCTCCATGGGTCAATAATCCGAAAGGTTTTTCAACAGCCAAGATATTCTCATCTTCGTATAAAACAGTAAACTGCTTTTTTGTACGTGGAATTTCTTTCTGCCTTTGTAACGCCGAAGCCTCTTCCTCCGACATGTATACAGTCAATTGATCACCTACAGAAAGAATCGTTTCGGGCTTTGCTCTCTTGCCGTTAAGCTTGATATCTTTGCGTATCAACTTATATATGTGGCTCAGTGACGCTTTGGCAAAATACTTTTTTAAAAACCTATCGAGTCGCTGATTTCCTTGATTTTCTCCAACTGTAAATTTTATCATATCACATATTATACACCAAAACACCTTGAGAAAAAAGAGTTTATCTGTTAAAATATATCCGTAAACCAGTTTGGAGGAGATTATGAAAAAGCTCAAAGATATTTTGTATGATTATAATGATATATTGATAGCTTTCGCTATTCTTGCCATGGCCGCCGCCCTAATAGTATGGCGCATAAGCGCTATAGTGGAATATCCTAGAGATTTTATCAGTGCCAGCAGCGGAGGTACAGAAGTTTCGGAGCCTTCAGGCAGCGAAAACAGTGGTGAAGGGACATCGTCTTCTTCCGGCGAAGGCGGCAGTGAGCAAACACAGCCTGCCGACGGCAGCGATACTAACAGCGATAGTCAAAATAACGATGATAGTTCGTCATCTAATAGTTCTCAAGAATTATGGGTTGACGGAGCTTTAAGCAGAGATGTAGATGTAACGGTTTCCGGAGATAGTGCGACAGCAGCTATTCAAAAATTAGTAGAAGCCGGACTCTTTGAGGACTACGCCGAATATCAAACAGCTTGTGACAATCTTGGTATAGACCACCAAAAAGTAAGCGCAGGTAACTTTACATTTGAAAAGGGTTCTACAAAAAATGACATCGCGCGCATGGTCAACTGGAGCTAGACATATACAATTAAAACATTCTAATTAATAGCGATATGATTCAGGGTGTCCCAAAACCACGATAGGTAAAGTTAAGGGGCACCCTTTTTCTGTTACTTTTGTAAGAGCTCAATCACTCTCTGCAGTCTTGCCCTTTGTGCCCCATTCATTTTGGGAGCCAAACTCTTTAACATGCTTATCTGCTTTTCATAAGTAATATTATTTGCTCGCAATTGTTCCTTTATTTTCAAGATTTCTCTTTCCAACTCTGCATCACTTTTGTTTTCCAACTTCCGGAGGATATCCTGGCCATTGTCTCTTCCTGGTCTGATTCCCAGTTGGCGAGCTATATCCCCTACCATTTTATCATTTAATTCCATAATTGACCTCCTTCAATAAAATTGATGTGCTTTCACATGTTTCATAACATTTTATGCACTTGCTTCCTGTAAATTTCATATTATGACATATAAACAGGAGGTATTCTTATGGCTAAAAGTTCTAATGTAATAGGTATTGCGGCTATCCTGCTGATTCTAGCCGCAAAAGAAGATAGCGAGCCTTTATTTTCTTCCGGCCGAAACGGACCGGGAGGAAAAAGTTCACATAACATAAAGAGCATGGGGCGCGGAGGAATACTGCCTTCCATTGAAATCGGCAGCATTCTGAATGACTTGCACAAACTCACTTTCATAATGAATCACATGGATAATCTTGGTCAAATGGCGCTCAACCCGTCTGAACGGCCTAAATTACCTCCGCCTTCGGAAATAATAAGCCGAGCGTTGCCGGACCTGGCCAACGTGGTTGAAACCATGGCGCCGCTGCTCTCTATTTTGGGAAGCGACTCTAATCACACGAGCGATTTTAATGAAGAGGAAGATTACATCGATTAAAGGAAAAAGGCATCTTTTAATCTCAATTTGATTGGTGTATAATACTTATATCAAACCAAAAGGAGGTCTAAAGTGGCACTGGTAACTACAAAAGATATGTTCGCGAAAGCTCTGAAATCTGATTACGCTATAGGAGCTTTCAACGTAAACAATATGGAAATAATTCAAGGAATAGTAGAGGCAGCTCAGCTGGAAAAATCAGCTCTCATCCTTCAAGTTTCTGCAGGAGCGCGCAAATACGCCAAACCTGCTTATCTAATCAAACTGGTAGAAGCTGCCATAGAAGATACAGGCCTTGATATCGCTCTTCATCTGGATCACGGGGAGGATTTTGATATCTGTAAGAAATGCGTGGATGACGGCTTTACTTCTGTAATGATCGACGGTTCCAAACATCCTTTTGAAGAGAACGTCAAGCTTACCAAAGAAGTAGTGGAGTACGCCCATGCTCACGGCGTGTGCGTTGAAGCGGAATTAGGCAAGCTGGCCGGAGTCGAAGACAACATCAAGGTTGACGCTCGTTCTGCTACTTTCACCGACCCTGCTGAAGCCGCCGAATTCGTAGAAAGAACCGGCGTAGATTCTCTTGCCATAGCCATAGGAACCAGTCATGGCGCATATAAGTTCAAGGGAGAGCCTTATCTGGATTTTGAAAGGCTAAAAGAAATCCACAAGCTCATACCTGATACACCTTTGGTGCTTCACGGAGCTTCGACAGTTTTGAAAGAGTTCGTAGATAAGTGCAATGAGTACGGAGGTAACATCCCCGGCGCTCAGGGCGTGCCTGAAGACATGATAAGAGAGTCCACCAAATACGGTATTTGTAAGGTCAACATCGATACGGATCTCAGACTGGCTCTGACTGCTGAAATCCGGAAATTCCTGGCTGAAAACCCTGCCGAATTTGATCCTCGCAAATATCTGGGGCCTGGCAGAGACGCTATCAGAGCGATGGTTCAGCATAAAATCAGAAATGTGTTGAACGCTTCAGGGTCTATGTAACATAATGATATCAATTAAACAAATATTGTGCCTCAAAATTTTCAGAATATTTTAAGGCACAATATTTTTACTATGAACATTGTTAATTCAAGCCATAACGCACGCTACAAAATGTTCATCTGAAAATTTACTAAGAGGGACTTCCTTTCCTACACATTTCTCACAAGCAAATTTGCACCTTGCCGCAAACCTGCATCCAGGCTTTGGTTCAATAGGGCTTGTGATCTCACCCTGTATCAATTCTCGTTTTTTATTGCGGTTTTTTATGTTAGGAATTGGTATCGCAGACAATAATGCTTTAGTATATGGATGAATCGGATTATTAAAAAGCTCCTCCGAACTGGCATATTCAACACATTGTCCCAAATATAAAACTGCAATTTTGTTGCTTATATGCTTTACGACGCTTAAATCGTGCGTTATAAACATATATGTAAGCCCCATTTTTTCTTGAAGATCCATCATCAAATTCAAAATTTGTGCTTGTATTGAAACATCCAGCGAAGAAACCGGCTCATCGCATACTATAAATTCAGGATTCAAAGATAAAGCTCTCGCAATTCCTATACGCTGACGTCTTCCCCCATCCAATTCATGTGGATAAGAATTTACAAATCTATCATCTATTCCAACAATCTCCATCAGTTGAAATATCCGCTCATCCAATTGTTTACGGGAATCGAACATTTTTGTGACTTTCATTGGTTCCGCTATAAGTTCACCGACTGATAATCTGGGGTTTAGAGAGGCATATGGATCTTGAAATATTATTTGCATTTTTTTGCGCATTTCTTTCATCTGCCTATCATTTAACCTGCAAATGTCTTCTCCATCGTATAAGATTTGTCCTGATGTAGGTTCTATAAGTCTTAATATGGTTCTGCCTAAAGTTGATTTCCCACATCCGGATTCCCCCACAATACCTAAAGTTTCGCCTTTTTCAATTGAAAGATTGATACCATCTACTGCATGAAGGAGCCCGTTTGGAGTATTAAAATACTTTATCAAATCAATCGTCTTGATTAGCGGTTTATTTGTACTCATATTTTCTCCTCATCTTTCTCCGCAAACATATGGCAATAAATTATGTGCTCATTTTCTTGAAATTTTTCTGGAACCTGCGTTCTGCATTTATCAAAGCAGTGGGGACATCTCGTATGAAATTTACACCCGTCAGGGAGATTACATGGATCCGGCATAAGTCCATTAATAGGTTTTAATCTAGCTGCATTTCCATCCATATCGGGTATAGAACCAAATAAGCCTATTGTATACGGGTGGTGTTTTTTTCCTTCAAATATATCTTCAATTGTACCCACTTCGATTATTTCTCCTGCATACATTATGGCAACTTTGTCACATGTTTCAGCTACTACTCCCAAATCATGAGTTATCAATATTATGGCAGTGCCAAGCTTTTCTTTAAGACTTGTCATCATATCAAGTACTTGCGCTTGAATAGTAACATCAAGAGCGGTTGTCGGTTCGTCAGCAATAAGCAAATCCGGCTCACATGCAAGAGCAATGGCGATGACTATTCTTTGCTTCATGCCTCCTGAAAATTGATGTGGATATTCTCCTTTTCTTTCCGGCGGCAATCCAACAAGCTGCATCAATTCGTCTACCCTTTTCCCCTTTTGCTCCTTATCCATCTCCGTCCGATGCAATTCAAGTACTTCTTCAATCTGCTCGCCGACGGTGATTAGCGGGTTTAAGCTTGTCATAGGATCTTGAAAAATCATTGAAATTTTATTTCCCCTAAATAAACGCATATCTGCTTCAGTTGCTTCTGTTATGTTTATGTCTTCAAAAATTATTTCGCCTTTCGTTATTTTTCCTATCTTCTTAGGTAAAAGTCCCATAACAGATAATGCTGTAGTTGTTTTGCCAGCTCCTGTTTCTCCTACCAGTCCTACTGTTTCCCCACGTTTAACATCAAGGTCTATCCCATTGACAGCATATACTTTCATTTCATCGTTTTCATACATGACGTTCAGACTTTTTATCGATAACACTTTATCGTTCATACTGCTCCACCTCTTTGTTTAATTTTTCATTCGAGGATCCAGCGCATCGCGTAATCCATCGCCAATAAGATTTAATGCCATGACTGCCAAAATTATTGCGATCCCCGGGCTGACTATCAAATGCGGAAAATCTCTCATCTGCGCCTTCCCTTCAGAAAGAATAGTACCCCATTCAGGAGTAGGCGATTGTATTCCCAACCCGATAAAGCTTAATGAAGCAATTGTAAGTATTGCTGTAGCTATGTCCAAAGTAGCTTGTACAATTATAGGACCTATAGCATTTGGTATTATATGTTTTAAAATTATATGTCTATCCGTTGCGCCATAAGCAACTGCAGCCTCTACAAAGTCTTGCTCCTTAATAGACATAATCGAAGAACGTACGATTCTCGAAAAACCTGGCGTAGCAGATATGCTTAAAGCAATCAGAAGATTAGTTATTCCTGAGCCTAATGCAGCTACTATAGCAATAGCCATAAGCATTTGTGGAATAGCAAGAAACATATCCATTATCCTCATCAAAATGTTATCAACTTTTCCACCATAGTATCCTGCGATTGCACCGATAATGGTTCCTGCCGTTACTGAAATACACACAGACGCCAGTCCTATAAATAGCGAGATTCTCGTCCCATATATTATCCTTGAAAAAATATCTCTTCCATATTGGTCTGTTCCAAGCCAGTGTTCACTGCTTATTCCCTGAAGCCGTTCTGACATATGTTGTTCTACCACATCGCTTTGATAATCTACTAAAAGATCTGCAAAGATTGCTATTAGAAGCATTATAGCAAGCAAAATTAATCCAAACATTGCAAGTTTATTTTTTTTATATCTATGCCAAACAGAGACAAACTGGCTTCGTTTTTTTATTGTTTTCATTTCTTTTACTGCCATCTTATTTACCTCTCTTGTGCGCACTATATTTAGTTTTTATTCTCGGGTCAATGTAAGCATATGCCAAATCCACAATCAAATTGATGATTCCTATAACAATAGCTACAAACATTACAACTGCCATTACAACCGGTATATCCTTCATTCTTACTGAAGTAATCAGCAAGGTACCTACACCAGGTAATGCAAATACACTTTCTGTAACTATCGCACCGCCCATCATAATTGCAAAGTTTATACCTATAACAGTGACTACAGGAAGCATTGCATTTCTAAGTACATGTCTTAACACTACTCTTTTTTCAGAAGCTCCCTTTGCATAGGCTGTTTTTATGTAATCCTGTCGTATTACTTCAAGCATGCTCGACCTTGTAATACGAATCAAACTTGCGACAAAGGCTGCTGCCAGTGTGATGCAGGGCAAAATATAACTTTGCCAGCTTTCTACTCCGGTAGCCGGCAGCAATCCAAGCTGGAGGGAAAAAAGAAGCATCAACATAATTCCCAGCCAAAATCCAGGTATAGATGTAAAAAGAAGCGCCATAAACATGCTGCAATAATCCAATATTGAGTATTGCTTTATAGCAGAAACAATTCCAACAGGTATTCCTATCAATACCATAATTGCCGCCGCACCTGTGGCTAATATCAAGGTACATGGAATCCTCGCTGCTAATTCTGCTAACACATCATTCTGCGTTCTGTATGATATCCCAAAGTCCCCTGAAATAACACCCTTCATATATTCAAAATATCTTTCCCAAAAGTTTCCTTCAATCCCCATGGTCTGATTAAAGGTTTCTACATCACTTTGACTTGCATAAGGACCCAATATAAGTCGTGCAGGTTCGCCAGGAGTTAAATCCATTATTGCAAAGATAATAAAAGATATACCAATAACCACAGGGACAAGTGCAACAATTCTCTTTAATACAAATTTAGTCATCATTGCTCTCCTCAAAATCTATTCAAGGGGCAGTATATAACTGCCCCTATTGTTGATATTCGTACATCTACCAAGAGAAATCGTATACATAGCATTTGTATATCGGATCGGCCTCAACACCTTTTAAATCCTTAGAAGCAGCAATCGCCGCTTTTGATGCGTAAAGAGGAACGCAAATACCATCGTCACGTACGATTTCATTTGCCTTGTTATACAGTTCCATACGTTCATCTGCATCAGTGCTTTGTTGTGCTTTCGTCAATATTTGGTCAAACTCTGCATTATTTACATATCCCAAATTGCACCCAGCTTCTATCTGGCTGCTGTGGAAATAAAAGTGTAATATGGAATCCGCATCAGGAACAGGACATGTTGTGTTAAAAACAGATATCTCAAAATTTCCGCCATATGCGTCGGTGAAAAAAGCGCCGCGTTCCATTTTCTCTATCTCCAGATTTATACCTATTTGGCTCAGCTGTCCTTGGAGAATCTCGGCCGGTTTATAGTACATTGGGTCTTCATTAGTTTTCAGTACCGCGGAAAAGCCATTAGGATATCCTGCTTCAGCCAATAACGCTTTTGCTTTTTCAGGGTCGTATTCACTTCCTACAAAGTCTTCCGAATATCCAAAACAAGCAGGCGGCAAGATGGACTGTATAACCGTTCCTTGCCCCTCAGAAGCTCCCTGTAGCATTGCTTCTTTATCAATTGCGTAGCCTACAGCCTGTCTAACTTCACGCTTGCTAAAAGGCCCCTTCTGATAATTAAAAATCACAAATGTAGAGCCTGCCAAATCTGTCTCATACCACTTTATTTCCTCATTTTCTGTCAGACTATTTTTATCAGTTAACGCTACCCTTGGAAGTATGTCTAATTCTCCCCTCTCAAGAGCTATTGCGGCAGTACTGGTGTCATTCATTATTTTAAATGTAATACCGTCTATGCTTGCTCTTCCTCTGTAATAATCATCAAAAGCCACAACTTCTATTTTTTCTCCGGTGCTCCATTCGCTGAATTTATATGGTCCTGTACCAACAGGATTTCTAGCATAGCCTTCTTCGTCTTCTTCTACCGCTTTTTTGCATACAATTGAGAAATTGACTTCTGCGATACAGTCTAATATGGCGCCATATGGATGTTCCATTATGATTTTTATTGTGTAATCATCTATTATCTCCGCACCTTTTATGCCAATAACAATGTCTGAAGTGTATGGTGACTCCAGCAAACGTTCGACTGTAAATTTTACATCTTCAGCTGTAAATTTTTCTCCGTTATGAAAATTCACATCGTCTCTAAGCCAAAATGTCAATTCCATTCCGTCTTCAGACATCTCCCATTTTTCAGCAAGCCTAGGAGAATATGTACCGTCATTTTCTCTAAAAATAAGAGTATCAAAGATTTGGTAGTATACCTGCCAGGAGTTTTGTTCATTACCAATCGATGGGTCCATGCTTACAGGCTCTCCAGTAAGTCCGAAATTTAAGTGATTTTCTTCAGCTGAGCTATTGCCTCCACTGCTGCTGCATCCAGTAAATATCAGTATCGATACTAAAAAATTGCTGATAACTTCTTAAAAATATGCCTTTTCATTTTGCTCCTCCCATCTTAATAAATTACAAATTCTTACTCCAACCTTGCTCAAATACACGTAGCCAATTCATACCCATGATTTGTTTTATTTCCTTTTCATTAAACCCTCTTTTTAACAAACCATCTGTTATACAAATCATATTAGCAATATTTAAAAGTCCTTCAGTAAACATTGTTAATATTCCTCTGTTATTAACTACGCTTTGGTAATAAAGTGAATTTTTTCCCTCCCTTTCTTTTAGCATTTCAACTATTTCATATTGTTCTCTTCTAATGTACGTTCCAGCCTGTGCATTTGAATCCATGCCTATACCTACATGCTCTGTTCCGATCAACTCCGAATAATAAACAATAGCATCAAGAAAATCGTTTATATTTGGAAAATTTCTTTTATTCCAAAGTATACCACTGTATGCACTAACTCCTATTACTCCACCTTTTTCTGCACATTTTTTAGCCTGCTCGTCAGTTATATTCCTTACATGGTCAAATAATTTTTTAGGATTTGAATGTGAAAAAATCGGTGGCTTATCGCAAATTTCCATCGCTTCCAGAGTTGAACGCATTCCGACATGGCTCAAGTCTACTTGGACACCATGGCGCTCCATTGCTCTGATAAGTTTTTTGCCATCAATTGTTAGACCAGCATCATCACCTGTATAACATCCTTCTGCTGCAAACGATCTTTGATTATAAGCAATCTGCATTATTCTTAATCCAATTTTCGAGAAAACCTCTACCGCAGAATCAATATCATCGTTCAAAACGAATTCACAATTTTGAGATCCTAAAATGATACCAGTTTTTCCTTCTTTTTTTGCTTTAAATATGTCCTCCGTAGTATTAATAAGGATACATTGTTTTGATGCTGCAAGAACGCTGTGATACAGCATAAAATTTCTCACAGCACCTTCAATATTGTCAGTAGGAGCAGTAACTGTACAGTTAACTGCTGTTAAGCCACTTTCAGCAATATGCCAATTGTCATTTTCTAATCCAAAGGAACAATTATCGATTATAATCGAATCACTGTGTATCCTTTTTGCTTCATCCGAAACCTTGCTGTTATACTTTAGTGCAAGTTCTTTCACTATGGGATTGTCATAGCACCAAGTATCTACTGCTAACCGATAGATTTCATCATATACCCTACTAACTTCTTGCTCCATAGGACCGACCTCCTTTTTTCTTTGATTATACATTCACAATTGGAACGTGTCAATTACATTTTTTATTTTTCTATTTTTTGGTTTTTTGTAGTTTTTAATAATAAAATATGTTATTTTGTTTATAAGAAAGTTAAGGAGTATTTTTAAATGGCAACGATAAAAGATATAGCACGTCTTGCTAATGTTTCGCATGGAACCGTCTCAAACGTACTAAATGGCAAGGGTAATGTCAGTGTTGAAAAAAATAAGGCTGTAGAAGTTGCTGCAAAACAGCTCGGATACAGTCTTAACGCTCAGGCAAAGCAGCTTAGAAAGCCTTCAGCTTTAACTGATAATATTGCTGTAATTCTTCCAAATATAACTGAAAAAAAATATGCTGATCTTTTTTCAGCCATTGAAGCATATTTTGAACCTTTGGGATATCACATTCTTCTTTTTTTAACTGATGATAGCCCTTATAAGGAACAATCCGCAATTAATACTTCAGCAAGAATGCGAATTTGCGGTGCAATCGCCGTTTCATGTTGTCCTGACGAGACTTCTATGTATAGTTTGATTTATCAATCAGGTGCATTTGTGATTTTCCTTGAAAGAGGCTCTGCAAAACAAATTTCTTTTTTTTCTTTTAACTATAAAAAAATCGGCAAAGATATTGCCGATTACATTAAAAAACACGATTTTAAAAATATCGCCATTGTTCGCAGTTCCAATTCTTTTATTGAAGAATCCGAACTTGAGACTTCAATTATTAATGAGCTTGAGTCTTCAGAATACATATGCAGATGTGAAACTTTAAAAATAAACGATGTTACATATTTCCCTCAATTATTCCACTTATGCGACGGACCTTTATTTGATTTTATTTTTACAACAAATGAAAATATCATAAATGGCATAAAATATGTATTTCAAATTAAAAGTGTTGAATGTCCTGCCATCGTTGCATTGACTCCTTTCAATTTTCCTTTGGACGACATAAGATATACACCTTATTTTTTAAATTATACCAATCTTGGTATCAAGGCTTCTGCCTTTCTATACCAATGCCTCAGCAACGAAAGCTTCGCTCTGAAGCATAAGGAAAAAAGTTGCAAGGTTTTATGTGATTCTAACGGATTTCATACTAAATTATCTTTTCCTAATATTACAAAAAAAAGAAAATTGAATTTTTTACTGGTTAAAGGATCTGCTTCATCTGCTCTCGATAAATTAATTCCGGAATTTGAACATGCCTCAGGAATTTCTGTAAATGCAATGATCATGCCTCCTAATGAGATGTATGATACTCTTGCTAACGAGAATGCAGGTAAGGTTTTTGATTTATTCAGATCCAATTTATTCATGTTGCCTATTTATGCCAAAGAAAAATATCTGCCTTTAAGCGAGAAAGTGTTTGCTGACCTTACAAAAAACATGATCCCAGAGTTAGTAAACGAATATGCAGTTTTTAATAATGTTCCATATGGTATTCCTTACGATATAGGTACGCAAATTTTGATTTATAGAAAAGATTTGTTTGATGATCCAATCCTAAAAAGAATGTTCTATGAAAAGTTCGGAGGCGAATTGAACGTTCCAACAAATTTTGATGAGTTTAACAACGTATCAAAGTTTTTTACTGAAAAATATAATCCTGATTCTCCTGTTGAATACGGAACCTCTTCATCTCTAACTACAACTTCAGGCATATGCACTGATTTCGAAATGCGTTATCGAGCTTTCGGGGGTACTGCTAAGATTGATAATTCTCATGTTTATGTTGATAAATCATCTGCACAAAAGGCTATGCAAAATTATATTGACCATTTTTCCTATTCTTTGCCTAATTTAGATGATTACTGGGGCGGCTCTAATGTAAATAATTTTATGCAGGGCAAGACGGCTATGGAAATATTATATTATAATTTTGCATCAAATCTATCGGAACTAAAATCGGGTAAGACCGACGGGCAAATTGGTTTTGCATCTATTCCCGGCAAACGACCTGCCTTTATAGGTGCTTCCTTAAGTATTTCTAAATACACAAATGAACCTGAAGCAGCTCTGGAATTTATTCGTTGGGCATGTAGCTCTCAACTTGCCGAAGCTTTTACATATCTTGGTGGAGTTTCGCCGCACAAACACATTTATGAGAATGAGAAAATACTGTTAACTTATCCAGGTCACCAGCTGCTTAAGGAATCTATTCCTTACTGCTCCGGCCGCGGAATTTTTAATTATGTAAATGATATTGAATATGAGAAACTTTTAGGTTTGCTCATAAGGAATACAATAAACCAAACTTTGACTTTTGATGAAGCTTTTAACATCTTTTCCGAATCAATAGATAAATATATTTTATAAAAAAATGGAACTAAAAAGTTCCATTTTTAGTTCCATTTTAAATCCATATTCTGCTATTCCTTTTATACTGCCAGCTGACTGTTTCGCAGCATGCTTATATTTCCTCTAAAGATTTCTCTTGTTTCCGGCAGTTCCCTTAAATCCATAGGTTTAACTATGCGTTTGATCTCCTGGCCCGTTTCCTTTATTGCTCCTGATTTGACAAGCGCATAGTAAACAAATTCCGAACAGTAAAAGTTTTTCTCTTTTCCAAGTTTTTTATCAAATATGCATCCCAGCAAACCTCTTATGTTATAGCCGTATTCGTCTTTGTTTCTCTCCATGGTGCCAAGGAGAGTTTTAAGCTTCAGATATGTGAGATTGGTAACTTCCAATTCATCTACAGCACAGTTCATGTCATCTGAATCACCCATAATGCCACTGTATAAATTTTCTCTTACAAACCCGGCAGGTAACATTGCATATCTGTATTTCCTTGCAAAGCTATACATCTCTTCAAAGTTGGCATCCAAAGATATAGAGGCATGCGTGTATTTTCCCTTGGTAAACTGATATATTATCTTTGAGCAAAACGTGTTGCTTTTTGTAAGCAGTATATATACCTTTTTCATTCTTTCCCCTTTTGTCTGTAAAACATACATCAAACTTTCTTTGTTACTACAATTATACACTAATACTGTACAAAAAGCTTTAAGGAATTATTAATATTTTATTATTTTCTGGCATAATCCGAAAGCAGCTCGTTTTTCATATCCCATAATTTCTGGGACAAGTCCACGTAATAAGTCTGCGGATTTTCGAATCTTAAGGTTTCTGCCCAGAGCGTATCCACTTGTTCTTTGCAGTAATCTCTTATTTCTTCTATCGACGGACTCTCATATACACATTTTCCCTTATCAAAGAGCTGCACTCTCAGATTACGTACATAGTAATTCCTTATCTTTGTACGCTTCCATACAGCATTTGGGTCGAAAATTTCATATTCTTCAACCTCAGGTATAGTCTCATCGGAAACGGTTATCACATCTCCTCTGGCTTTGCCTGTGTCTTTGTCATAAAGCCTGTATAAATGCTTAAATCCGGGATTAGTAATCTTCTCCACATTTTCTGAGATTTTAATCTTTGGTATCAGCTCTCCCCCTGATTCCAACGCTACCAATTTGTAAACGCCGCCGAAGACAGGCTCTGATTTGGCTGTTATAAGCCGTTCGCCCACTCCGAAGGAATCTATGCAAGCTCCTTCTGAAATTACATCTCTTATGATATATTCATCCAAGGAGTTGGAAACTACGATTTTACAATCTTGCAAGCCCTCAGCATCCAGCATGGCTCTTGCTTTTTTAGTCAGATAAGCCACGTCTCCTGAGTCTATCCTTATTCCCATGTTCTTAGGCTTCATTTCCTTGAAAACTTTTATCGCAGCCGGAACGCCTGATCTCAGCACATTATACGTGTCCACTAAAAGCGTGCAGTTATCTGGATATATCTCTGCATATTTTTTAAAAGCAGAGTATTCATCAGGATACATCTGCACCCAGCTGTGAGCCATGGTTCCAAGCGCTTTGATTCCGTGATCTCTGTCAGCTATAGCGCATGCCGTCCCCGCGCATCCTGCTATATAAGCAGCTCTGGCGCCGTAAATGGCCGCATCCGCTCCGTGAGCTCTTCTCGTGCCGAATTCCATCACCGCTCTGCCTTTTGCTGCCCTCACGATGCGATTGGCTTTAGTAGCAATAAGGCTTTGGTGGTTTATGGAAAGCAGTATCATGGTTTCAATGAACTGAGCCTGTATAACAGGACCTCTCACCGTAACCAAAGGCTCATGAGGAAAGATAGGCGTGCCTTCAGGCACTGCCCAAACATCGCATTCGAATTTAAAATCTTTTAAATATTGTAAAAATTCTTCGCAGAACATCTCTTTGCTTCTGAGATATTCTATGTCCTCTTCGGTAAATTTAAGGTTTTTCAGATATTCCATCAGCTGCTCAACGCCGGCCATAATAGCGTATCCTCCGCCATCAGGCACTTTCCTGAAAAACATATCGAAGTAGGCAATATCATCCGCCATGCCTGTTTCAAAATAACCGTTGGCCATGGTGAGCTCATAAAAATCGGTCAGCATGGTCAGATTCATCTTTGTTTCCATTAGGAGTCCTCCGTATCTTTGCTATAAAAACTGTTATAAAAGTTTCTTCAGAAATTGTCCCGTATATGACTCGCTGCACTGGGCAACCTCCTCAGGAGTGCCCACCGTAACGATATTTCCTCCTCTGCTGCCGCCGTCAGGTCCCAGATCTATAATGTGATCCGCCCTTTTGATGACGTCCAGATTATGTTCTATGACTACCACCGTGTTTCCTGCGTCCACCAGCTTGTCCAAAACTGCTATCAGCTTGTCCACATCCGCAAAGTGCAAGCCTGTTGTCGGCTCGTCAAGAATATACAGTGTTTTTCCTGTGCTGCGCTTGGAAAGTTCGGTGGCCAGCTTGACTCTCTGAGCTTCTCCACCGGAGAGCTGAGTAGAAGGCTGCCCCAGTTTTATATACCCCAGACCTACTTCTTCAAGAGTTTGAAGCTGTCTGCTTATGCTCGGTATATTCTTGAAGAATTCCAACGCTTCGGTTACGCTCATGTCTAAAACATCAAAGATATTCTTTCCTTTGTATTTTACTTCCAGCGTTTCACGATTATATCTGCGACCCTTGCACACTTCGCACGGTACATATACATCAGGGAGAAAATGCATTTCAATTTTTATTATACCATCTCCATTACATGCTTCGCAACGCCCACCTTTAACATTAAAACTAAATCTTCCCTTTCCGTAGCCTCTCATCTTAGCTTCAGGAAGGCCCGCAAATAAATCTCTTATGCCCGTAAACATACCTGTATATGTTGCCGGGTTGGAACGAGGCGTCCGCCCTATAGGAGACTGATCTATATCTATTACTTTGTCTATGTTCTCTATTCCCGTAATCTCGTCGTGTTCTCCGGCTTCTTCCAAAGTCCTGTTAGTTATCTTTGATACGCCTTTGTAGAGGATTTCGTTGATCAAGCTGCTCTTGCCGGAACCGGAAACTCCCGTGACGCAGATCAGTTTTCCAAGAGGAAATTCCACGTCAATGTTCTTCAGATTATTCTGCCTTGCGCCTTTTACCGTAAGGATGTTGCCGTTGCCGGGTCTGCGCTTATCAGGCACAACGATTTTTTTTGCGCCGGACAGATACTGCCCTGTGAGAGATTCCTTGCATGCTTTAATATCATCCACCGTACCCTGAGCTACAAGGCGTCCGCCGTTGATTCCCGCTCCCGGGCCTATATCTACGATATGGTCTGCTGCGTACATGGTATCTTCGTCGTGCTCTACCACTATGAGAGTATTTCCTATATCGGTAAGATGCCTCAAGGTTGCAAGCAGCTTTTCATTATCCTTTTGATGCAGCCCTATGCTGGGCTCGTCAAGGATGTACAATACGCCTACTAAGCTGGATCCTATCTGCGTAGCCAATCTTATTCTCTGGGATTCTCCGCCCGACAGGGTGCCTGCCGCTCTGCTCAATGTCAAGTAGTCAAGGCCCACATCTATCAAAAAGCTCAGCCTTGCCTTAATTTCTTTCAATACTTGATGCGCAATCTTAGCGTCCTTTTCTGAGAGTGCAAGCCCGTTGATAAAGTTGAGAGCCTCTCTGATAGACATGTCTGAAAGCTCCGCTATGTTCTTATCGCCCACGGTTACTGCTAAAATTTCAGGTTTAAGTCTTTTGCCGTGGCATTCAGGGCAGAGGTCTATTCTCATGTATTCTTCCATCTTATTTTTGAAATACTCAGAAGAAGTTTCCCTGTATCTCCGTTCTATGTTATTGATTACCCCTTCAAAAGGTCTGTCTTGGAATGATTTGGCTCCTGTATTGTTGCTCACGTAATAATATTGAATGTGCCTGTCGCCGGTACCGTAAAGCAACTCGTTTATAAACTTTTTAGGCTGTTCTTTGAGAGGCTTGTTGATGTCCACTCCGTTATCTTTAGCCAAGGCGTTGACCATCTGGCGGTAAAAACCGCTGAACTCCATTGAACCAAATATCAGATTAAGCGCCCCGTCAGGTATGCTTAAGTCATAATTAATCACTCTGTCCGGATTTAACTTTTGTGTAAATCCCAGTCCGTTACATGTAGGGCAGGCACCAAACGGCGCATTGAAGGAAAACATTCTTGGCTCCAGCTCTTCAATGCTCACACCGTGTTCCGGACAAGCCAACTTGCTGCTGAAAGTCTTTTCATAGTGGTGGTCATAGTAGTCTCCTATGACGTTAACAAGGCCTTCGCCATGAGCCATGGCCAGCTCGCATGCCTCAGAAATTCGGCCTTCTTGACCGGGTTTTACCACAATTCTGTCTACTACAATCTCTATGTTATGCTTGAAGGTTTTTTCCAGTTTGATTTCTTCTTCATTGATTAGCTTTATCTCCCCATCTACCCTTACTCTGGTAAAGCCTTCTTTAGCAATTCTCTCTAAGATCTTTTCATGCTCGCCTTTTCTTCCTCTTATCACGGGAGCCAATACCATAAGTTTCGTTCCTTCGGGAAATTCCATTATGGTATCCACCATCTGGTCCACAGACTGACTGGTTATCAATTTGCCGCATACCGGGCAGTGAGGTTTGCCTATTCTGGCATACAAAAGCCTGAGGTAATCATGTATTTCTGTCACCGTTCCCACCGTTGAGCGCGGGTTCCTGCTGGTAGTTTTCTGGTCTATGGAGATGGCAGGAGACAAGCCTTCTATATATTCTACGTCCGGTTTTTCCATTTGTCCGAGAAACTGGCGGGCATAGGAGGAAAGGCTTTCCATATATCTTCTCTGCCCTTCCGCATATATGGTATCAAATGCCAAAGATGATTTGCCCGAACCGGAAAGGCCGGTCAATACCACAAACTTATCTCTCGGTATGGTTACCGAGAGATTTTGAAGATTATTTTCGTTAGCGCCTTTTATTACTATATCTTTTGCCATTTTTTTCTCCTTTATCAGACTTATATCAGGCGAGCGCTATGCAAAAGCCCGTATCATGACCTGATTACAGTCTGACTTTGTATTCAAATATTTTATCGCGGAGTTGTGCTGCTCTTTCAAACTGCAAATCTGAAGCAGCCTGCTTCATTTCCGCTTCCAATGTCTTTATATAATCTTTCAATTCCTTTTTGGTCAGCTCCAATGGGCTCTTTCCTTTATAAGAGTCTTCATCTTCTGCCACATGGGTCGCCTCTATTACAGAGCGTATCGACTTGCTGACGGACTTAGGTGTTATTCCGTGCTTTTCATTGTATTCCTGTTGGATATTTCGTCTTCTGTCGGTCTCATCTATAGCAGCTTTCATTGCCTTGCTTATTCCGTCGGCATACATTATTACTCTGCCGTCCACGTTTCTGGCTGCTCTTCCTATGGTCTGGATAAGAGACGTCTCGGTACGCAGGAATCCCTCTTTATCGGCATCCAGTATGGCCACAAGTGAAACTTCAGGTATGTCCAGGCCTTCTCTGAGCAGATTGATGCCTACAAGCACGTCAAACGCGCCCATTCTCAGGTCTCTTATTATCTCCAGCCGTTCAAGGGTATCTATCTCTGAATGCAAATACCTGACCTTGATTCCTACACCTTTAAGGTAATCGGTCAAGCTTTCTGCCATCTTTTTAGTCAAAGTCGTGACAAAAACTCTCTGGCCTTTGTCCGTCGTCTTCTTTATCTCGCCTATCAAATGGTCTATCTGTCCATCCGTTTTATGAACTTCTATAGGCGGATCTAAAAGTCCTGTAGGTCTGATTATCTGTTCTGCGCTTATGCCTCCCGACTGCTCTCTTTCATAAGGGGCCGGAGTAGCGCTTACATACAGTATTTGATTTACCAATCCATTAAATTCATCAAATTTCAGAGGTCTGTTGTCCAAGGCTGACGGAAGTCTGAAGCCGTATTCCACCAGAGACATTTTTCTCGACCTGTCTCCCTCATACATGGCTCTCAGCTGAGGCAGCATTACGTGGGATTCATCTATTATTATCAGGAAATCCTCCGGAAAATAGTCTATAAGGGTGTAAGGTCTGGTGCCGGCAGGCAACCCGTTCAAGTGTCTTGAATAGTTTTCTATGCCTTTGCAAGTCCCGATTTCTCTGAGCATCTCAAGGTCATATCTTGTGCGCTGTTCTATGCGCTGAGCCTCCAAAAGCTTTCCCCTATCTTTAAACCACTGGACTCTCTCTTCCAGTTCTTCATCGATAGTCTTGATAGCATGCTCCATTTTTTCCGGTGAAGTAACGTAATGAGATGCCGGAAATATCAGTATATGGTCGCGGGAGCCTGTTATTTCGCCTGTAACAGGATTCATTTCTTTAATTGACTCTACTTCATCTCCAAACAGCTCAACTCTGACCGCTGATTCGCCGCCTGCAGGATATATGTCTATTACATCTCCTCTTGCTCTGAAGCTGCCCCGTTCAAAGGCCAAGTCGTTCCTGCTGTACTGAATATCTACCAGCCGGCGCAGTATATCTTGTCTGCTCTTTTCCATGCCGGGCCTTAAGGATAAGGTTTGAGTCTCGTAATCAATAGGGCTTCCAAGTCCGTATATGCACGAAACGCTGGCAACGATTATAACGTCTCGGCGCTCTGCCAAAGCTGCAGTTGCTGAGTGGCGCAGCTTATCTATTTCATCGTTTATCTGCGAGTCCTTTTCTATATACGTATCGGTGGACGGAACATAAGCTTCCGGCTGATAATAATCATAATAGGAGACAAAATATTCCACTGCGTTCTCGGGGAAGAACTCCTTGAACTCGCCGTGAAGCTGGGCCGCCAGCGTCTTGTTGTGGGAAATCACCAGGGTCGGCTTCTGCACCCGCTCGATGATGTTGGCCATGGTGAAGGTCTTGCCGGAGCCGGTGACGCCCATCAGGGTCTGGGCCTTCCTGCCGTCGAGAATCCCCTGCGCCAGAGTCTCTACAGCCTGAGGCTGGTCACCGGTCATTTTGTATTCTGAATGTATCTTGAACTCAGGCATGAGTCGCTCCTTTCCATTGTGATCATGCCATAGACGGCATGAGGTTATACTCTGAGGTATGAGGTCATACCCTGAGGCATGCGCTCAATATCGCTCATTTCAATATACCACATATTTTGCTCATAAAAAACATAAATACCGGCAAAAAAGCTTACCAAACATATTGTATCACAACAGAGCCGATAAGGCAAACAAATGTTCTGCAGCTTTTAATATGGTTATTTAGAATGGTTATTTAAAAAATAAAACGGCATTGACTTTGTGTTGAAAATGTGAAAATTATACAGTAAAAGAATCACATAACATTTACGTAATTGCAACTGCAGATTAAAAAAGAGGTCGACAATGATAAGATCAAAACCAAATATCTATTGGACCTTAGCGTTTTTTACGAGTCGTCTGATTGCATCCGGGGAAAAACATAATATGAAGATACTTATATAAAGCGCATAGGTAAATAAAACTTATGCGCTTTTGTTTAACTTATGGTTAGAAAGGTACAGTGATGAAAAAGAAGTTATGAGCGCGCTATATACGGGCACGGGGGAGAGAGGCTTGGCGGTATGACGATATAACAGACGCTGTGTTTATATGCACGAAGCTTTAATATACCCTCCCTCATTTTTGAGACATGCTGTCTAATTTGGCGATTGCTGCAAAAAAAGACAACATTTAGGAGGTACGCCCTTTCTCACAAGACTCGCTCCCTCTCGCACAGCAGCCTATGAGCTATTGCACATCGCATTAAATATCGTAATAAAGAGGTGATGTAATATGAAAAACATCGTCTGTAAATTGGTAATATGCACACTTACCCTTATAATGGTACTTGCTTTTGCAGCCTGCTCCAATACTGATACAGATGAAGCCAACGCATCCGGTACAATTAATGCAAAACTCACACCGATAACGATGCCATTTGATTTGGAGGAAGATTCAGAAACAGGAAAAAAACTGAATATGTATACTATTTGCTATTCAGGAAAAGACATCCTCATTGTTGCTAATGTATATGACGATATTACTACTGCAACAGAAATCATTCATCCTGAAATAAGAACCAACGGAGTATATGTATTAAATTACAGAGAAGCTTCTTCTAAATTATATGACCTGAAAAGTGAAAATCTGATTTACAGTGCTGTGCCTTATAAAGATGGGCTTATTTATGCCGAATCTAAAATCGACGAAGAACATATGCCAGAACCAATGTATAAATGGAATGTCATATACTTTGATGGCAAAAACCGGCACACAATAGATTCCGGATACAGCAAAAGTCAGACTGCGACAGAAGTCACACTTATAGGCGGCACACCGGTATATGTAAGCGAGCACACAGAAGAAGGAGCTACAACAGTATCGGTTAAGAAGATAGTCAATCTCAGCGGTGAAACTATTGATTCCGTTGATAATGCTAAAATGTACAGTATTGTCGAAACCAACGGGGACATGTATATTTTCACTCTGTATGACCAGCAAAATGAGACCTCAACATTGTGTGCAGGCGATGAAAACGAAGTGTATTTGCAGTACCAATTAAATGATGTACTCAATTCATGCACCCTTAATGAAAATTATATTGTCGCTTCAATAGGGGAAGAAACTGGGAAAACAAAAATAGTAGGGATTCCGCTTGATGGTTCTGAAGAAAAAGATTTGCAGCAAACCAAAAGGTGGTGGAGGATGACCGGCTCATCAGGGCAGTATTGTGTGGCTGTAGATGATAATTTCAATCCTTACTATATCAAAATCAACGATGATATTGTCGGAGAAATTTCATTGCCCGATGAAATGGAAAATGACATATTGGTAAAATCGTTTTATCCCGCTGACAAGGATAGTTATATTTTATCAATAAATGACGAGTCATTTTATATAATGGAATTAGCATAACGATCTTCCGTCGCTGACAAAATTTGTATATTTTTGAAATTTTGTCAGCAAATTTTACATAAAATGGAATTTCACAGGTGTGAAAACTGCGAAAAATGTAAAAAATCATGAAAATGAGGAATCGAGTAGGAGGAAATTCCTCTGATTGAGGAATTTCCGACCTCTCACACCACCGCTCATGCGGTTCCGCAAGCGGCGGTTCAATCAACTTAACATTTGACGTGCCTTTCGGCATAATAGTTACTCATGGAGACTAGCCCGAATGCAGCTAGCCTTTCGTTGCTAATGGCTTTGTGCACCCAGCCGTTGTGGGCAAGCCTCGCATAGCGGTTCCCACAGTAGGCAACGTTGTATGCCGCCCACCGTGGTACTCCCAGTTTCATCAAGTTCTTTGCCCTGTTCTTCGCCGTTTTCCAGTGTTTCCATATACACATCCGCAGGCGATAGCGTATACTACTGTCCAGGCGTTCACACAGCACCTTCATGCTCCCGATTTTGAAGTAGTTTATCCATCCTCGGATAAGCTGGTTTAGTCTCTGCACTTTGTAGCTGTTGCTCACTCCCCAGCTTCTGCATGTCAGTTTCTTCATTTGCGCTTTGAACTTTGCTACTGCTTTCGGGTGCGGTCTGGCTTTGTATCCTTTGGCATACCTGTCATAGTAAAATCCAAATCCGAGATACTTAATTCCTTGGGGCTTGTCCACCTTGCTCTTTTCCGCATTTACTTTCAGTCCCAGCTTCTCCTCAATATATCGACTGACGCTTTTCATTACTCGTTCCGCCGCCTTTTTACTCCCTACCATGATAATTAGGTCGTCTGCATAACGCACGAAATCCAGTCCTCTTGCTTCTAGCTCTTTATCCAACTCGTTCAGCATAACATTTGCAAGCAGCGGTGATATATTTCCTCCCTGCGGCGTTCCGACGATTGTATCTTCATACTCGTCATCTATCATCATCTTGTCATGGTCTACCGTATCGAAGAACTTTGCTAGGTCGATATCCACTATCCAGTTATGCCCGTCATTCATCATTTCTAATGCCTTCAGCACTGCCTGTTGTACAAAGCGGTCAACTACCGTTGGTACTCCAAGTTTTCTTGTCCCGCCATCTGGTTTTGGTATCTCCACCCGTCTGACCGGCTGCGGTTTGTACTTCCTTGTCTTAAGCTGTTCCCTGATGTTTTCGCCATTTTCCCAAAGGTATGCGCCAAGTTCCTCTACGTTCATCCCGTCTACGCCTGCCGCTCCTTTGTTCCTTACGACTTGCAGATATGCCGCATTGAGGTTATCATTGCTCACTATCTGCTCCATGAGACTACTTGTGTCCATGCGTTGTTTCCTTTCTGCCCCTTTTGCCTTTGCCGCCTTTGAAGTCATCGACAGGCGTTTGCTACGGCTACGAAGTGGAACGTACTTCAACTGCTTGATTGTTCGGTCCTTCGCTCCATTCCCATTACAGGAACTTCTTCACTACTACGACCTCTGCTGACTTCTCACAGTTCGTTGTTACTACGGCTAATGGAACCGCCTGTGAGACCTCCCCGCTTAAGGTGCGGACTCTTTCCCTCCATCTACCTGCCACATTTACTGGTACTTCCGGCAACTTTTGGACTTCAGCGTCTTTTGCCGCCTTATCCGTATTTCCCAGCCTTATATGTGGTTCCTGTTCGTCAGGCCAGAGGTTTGCCTTCAGCTTCCTCCAGATTCCACCTCACGATGGACACCCTTGCTGTTCAGCTATATGCTTCGTCGTTGCCTACGCGCACTCGGGACTTTCACCCGTTAGAG
>CDZQ01041672.1_pt1 | contig 37704 bp, 42 predicted proteins | sample 554831 | NCBI WGS metagenome assembly CDZQ01 (sample SAMEA3182112, study PRJEB8094) | gut metagenome | biome: human; feature: gut; material: Stool; isolation source: human stools | place: Canada | collected 2013-05-06 | reverse complement strand
TGGGAGCCGGGCATCACGAAGGAATAGGTGCCGTTGGGGTTGGCCTGCGTCATCACGGTATTCCCGAAGCGGTCAGTGATGGTCAGCGCGGACAGCTCATAGCCCTCGCTGGGGACAGCGGTGACGGTCACCGTCTGGCCCTGCTGGGCCGCGGCGGGACTGACCGTCACGGTGCCGTTGGCCGTGACAGGTACGCTGACGGAATAGCTCGGGTTGGTAATGACCGGGGGAAGGTAATCCCAAACCGCGGTAAAGGTCATATCTCCGGTTACTGTTACAACGTCACCGCCGGAATAGAACCCGTTATTTGCATCCATCCATCCACGGAAGTAGTTGTTGCCTTGGCTGCTAAGGGAGGCAAGCTGAATCTGGCTGTTACCCAAGACCTTCTCGGACCAGGTCGTAGTTCCGTTGACGTAGGTCACCGTATAAACGGTGATAGGCTCATCAGGGGTCTCGGCAGGACCAGACAAATCCGTAATCTTATCGCCGGACTGCGCATGCTCCAAAGCGGCATCAATGTCCGTGTAGTAGCTATAAGGAGCCGCTCCACTGGACTTCTGCAGCTCAGTGGTCAAAGTAGCATCCAGATATTCGGAGTCCACCGGCTGAGAATAGTCGCCTCCTTTTACAACGGGGCTATACGGATAATCGTCGCTTGTGGCGATATACCCAATAAAAGTGCCTCCGTCCAAAGTCACTGAACCGCCCTCGTTAGAACCCACACCATAGCCAAACAGATTTCCAGAACCGTCGCCGCTGGCGGTAAAGGTTCCTCCGGTAATTGTCATCTGGCCCTGATCTCCACCACCGGGCAAGAAGCCATTGGCAAGAACAGCGTAGGAATCGTCATTGACCTCAAAGGTACCGCCGCTAATGGTAGCCACATTCCAATTCAAAACGGTAGGGCCGGCGGTATTGGAAAAGCTCCCGCCCTGAATATCCAGAACACTGTAGTCGTCGTTCTTCACAGTATTCATGCCGCCGCTGAATACGCCGCCGGTGATCGTAAGGTTTGCAGTCACGTCACCTGTGTGAGCTACACCCTGGTCGCTGGCTCCGTTGTTAGAAGCGTTATACCAGCCGTTGGCAATGTTGCTGGAACCCGCATCCTGCTGCTCGACGGTGGTCCCGTCCTCGATGGTCAAGGTACCAAGGTTCTTGATGACATACCAGGTGTTCCCGGTAAAGGTACCGCCGCTCAGGGTAGCGGTAGCGCCAAGCGTATTGAACAAAGCAGCGCTGCCGGAAACGTTGTTGACCACTTGGCCACTGCCCTTGGAATCTATGACAGTTATGCTGCCTTTGTTATGGATCGAATGGCTGTCGGAACCCGTCAGCGTACAGCCATTCAGATCCAGGGTGATGCTTTGTCCCTCAGCGATGGTAACGCTCTCTGTGGTGCTTTTCTCCAGCACCACAGTGCCGCCGGATTTGGCGGCATTAATCGCTTCCTGAACCGTAGCATATCCCACACCGTTTACGGTAGCAACAGCGATTTCGGTATTGATAATAACATTCCCGCTTCCATCCTGTGTCATGCCGCTAGGAAGATAATCGCTTACATCACCATTATAGGTACCGCCTAAAATTTCAAGATTCCCTGTGGTTGGGGCCTGAAATACAGCTTTATCGGCAGCTCCACTAATAAATACTCCATTGGTAATACATACTGCTGCGGGCAATCTTTGCCCTCCATCACCTATGTTATCATTTCCAATATATGCCGCAACCTTCGATACACTCTCAAATGTGCCGCCGGAAATCTCAGCCCGAACTGTACCACGTTCTCCAGCGCAATAAAGTGCATAGTGTGCGGTTCCGCCATTTTGGCAATTTGGCGCTTCGTTGGTACATGCTACTGTTTTAAAGGTTCCATCTCTGACTTCTGCATATCCTGCAGCAATGGCCAGCGCCCCTTGTACGCCGGTTACAGTTCCGTCATTAAAGTATAGCTCTCCGCCTTGATTGGAAACGGCATATGCAAAATTGCCTTCATGGTTACAAGATGTCGAGGTAAAATTTCCGCCGTTAACAGTCAGTATACCGCTGCTGTTTGCCACTGCGTAAAAAGACGCTCTCACGTCGGCATTATTAATTGTCATCTCTGCAGGAGCGTCTAAATTCAAAAGCGCTGTGGATGCGTTTATTTGAGTGGTTGTGTAAGTGCCTCCATCAATCTGAATGTTACCAGAGTTTTTCACACAATGGCTGACTGCAGAAATCCCCCCTTCTCCCTTAAGAAGTAAATTCCCTTTATTCTCGATTGCCGCCCCAGAGTCACTTTTAGACAAAGTAAATCCGTTGAAGTCAAATGTAACTGTCTGTCCCTCCGCCACTTCAACATGATAACCTGTTGGGATTGCAAAATCATCGAGCAGTTTGACCTCTGCCGTAGCCGCCTGAGTAAAGGCAGCAAAAAATTCTGTCGGGTCACTATATGCAACCGTGGTTCCATCAACCGTCATCTCAACAAAATTCCCGTTAGCATTTGTGTCCTCTGCCAGCGCGATAGGAGCTATAGAAATTACCATAGCTACCGCCAGCAAAAGGCTAAAAAATCGCTTTTTCAATGAAATTCCTCCTTACATCGTTTGTTCTGCCGCCAAGAGAGGTTGCTGTTCATTCCCTGAACAGCAGACTTTTTTGTACAAAAAAGTTCCTTGTACGCCTCTCTTGCTCTGGTCCCTATTATAGCGTCAGTTTCCAAGGATTTCAATATGCGAGTGTCAAATTCAACGTTTTTCTCCCAAGCCTTCTCTGATCCCCGGCGCAAACCACTCCCTCTTGACAGGCGGAGTATACTAATTATACTTTTATATACGTCTATATACCCGCCGATTTTCGTAAGGAGGCCACGCCATGGGTGATTTGAAACCGATCTTTTCTTACCTCAAACCTTACCGCAGAGAACTTGCGGCGGCCATTATTCTGTTGCTGGCGGAATGTATCTTTGAAATGGTCATTCCCTTGTTGATGACCGACATCGTAGACGTCGGGGTTCCCAATCATGACATTGGTTTTCTCTACCGTCAGGGGGGGCTGATGGCTCTGTGCGCCGTGCTGGCCTTGGTCTCTGGCTTTCTGTACGCCCGGTTTGCCGCCCGGGCGGCCTATGGCTTCGGCGCCCAGCTGCGCCTGGCCGAGTACCAAAAAATGCAGGACTACGCCTTTTCTAACCTGGACCGGTTCTCCACCGCCTCCCTGGTCACCCGTATGACCACCGATGTCACCGTTATGCAGAACGCAGTAAACGCGGGCCTGCGGCCTCTGGTGCGCAGTCCAGTGATGCTCTTTATGGGTGTAGGCATGTCCTTTGTGCTCAATCCAAAACTGGCCTTGGTCTTTGTCCTCAGCGCCCCCATTCTGGCCGCTATTCTAGCCTTTATCGTACATAAGGTCAGCCCCCTCTATGTCCGCCAGCAGAAAGCAGTGGACCATGTCAACAGCCGCCTCCAGGAGAGTTTGACCGCCATTCGGGCTGTAAAAGCCTTTGTTCGGGGTGCGTACGAGGAAGAGCAGTTCGACGAGGTAAACCAGGAACTCATGAGCGCCAGCCGGGACACCTTCCGCCATGCCCAGCTGAACATGCCCGCCTTTCAGGTGGTAATGTACACTGCGGTAGTGCTGATCATGTGGTTCGGCGGGCGGTTTATTATGGTAGGCAGTATGACTGTGGGCCAGTTGACAGGTTTTCTTAGCTATGTGCTCCAAGTAATGAACTCGCTCATGATGATCTCTAATGTGTTCTTACTGCTCACCCGCTCTCTAGCCAGCGCCCGGCGTATCCGGGAGGTACTGGAGGAACGGCCTGAGCTAGCCGACCCCTCCCACCCGGTTCCCTTCGTGGCGGATGGTTCCATTGAGTTCCGGGATGTGTCCTTCCGCTATGGTGCCACCGCTCAAAAGGACGCCCTTTCCCATGTAAATCTTCGTATTCCCGCCGGACAGACAGTGGGAATCATCGGGGGTACTGGATCGGCTAAAAGCACCCTGGTCCAGCTGATTCCCCGGCTGTACGACGCCACCCAAGGCCAGGTTCTGGTGGGAGGCCGGGATGTGCGGGAGTACGAGCTGGCCGCCCTGCGGGACGCAGTGGGCATCGTACTGCAAAAAAACGTACTCTTCTCCGGCACCATCCGGGACAACCTGAAGTGGGGAAACCCGGATGCCACAGACGAACAGCTGTGGGCAGCCTGCCGTATGGCCTGCGCAGACGAGTTTCTCTCCCGCATGCCTGACGGGTTGGACACCGACCTGGGACAAGGGGGTGTAAACGTCTCCGGCGGCCAGAAGCAGCGGCTGTGCATCGCCCGCACCCTGCTGAAAAAGCCAAAGGTACTGATCTTCGACGACTCCACCTCCGCCGTGGACACCGCCACCGAGGCCAAGATCCGAGCGGCGCTGGCCGGCCTGACCGACGTGACCAAGCTCATCATCGCCCAGCGGGTGACCTCGGTGATGGAGGCTGATCAGATCGTCATTCTGGACGACGGCAAGATCCATGCCGTGGGTACTCATGACCAGCTTTTAGCCCACGACCATATCTACCAGGAAATCTATGCTTCCCAGCAGAAAGGAGGTCACGACCATGGCTAGGGCTTTTAACGGAAAGCGCCCGGACAACCTGGGCCACACCCTGCGCACCCTGTTCTCCTACCTAGGCCGCCACAAGGGCATGATCGCCCTGGTGGGAGTGCTGGCGGCGGTGAGTGCCGTGGCCAACCTGCTGGGCACTTATATGATCAAGCCCATTGTCAACGACTTCATCGGTCCGGGCGATCTGTCCGGCCTGGTCCTAGGGGTAGCAGTGACAGCAGCTATCTACGGTGCCGGTGCCCTGTCCACCCTGGGCTACACCCAGATCATGGTACGGGCCGCCCAAAAGGTGCTCTACGACATCCGCCGGGACCTGTACGGCCATTTGCAGAAGTTGCCTCTGCGCTTTTTTGACCGCCAGCGCAAAGGCGATCTGATGAGCCTGTTCACCAATGATGTGGACACGGTGGCCGATGCGCTGAACAACAGCTTTGCTATGATCATTCAGAGCTTCATCCAAGTGGTGGGCACTCTGCTGCTGCTGTTCCTGCTCAACTGGCGGCTGTCCCTGGTGGTCGTGGTAGGCTATGGAGCCATGTTTCTCTACATTCAGTACAGCAGCCGCCGCAGCAAACACTACTTTCGCCGCCAGCAGGCCAGCTTGGGCGAGCTGGACGGCTACATTGAGGAGATGGTGGCTGGACAGAAGGTAGTCAAGGTATTCAACCACGAGCAGGCCAACCTGGACGGCTTTGTGGAGCGCAACGAGCGGCTTCGTAAGGACGGCACTAGTGCCCAGAGCTACGCTGCTACCATGATCCCCGCAGTAGTGACCATCTCCTACATCAATTATGCCATCATCGCTGTGTTGGGCGGGCTTATGGTCATTTGGGGCTGGTCCGACGTCGGCAGCTTGGCCAGCTATCTGGTCTTTGTCCGGCAGTCTGCCATGCCCATCAACCAGTTCACTCAGCAGGGCAACTTCCTACTGGCCGCACTTGCAGGGGCAGAGCGCATCTTTTCCACTATGAAAGAGGAGCCGGAAACAGACAACGGCACAGTTGAACTGGTGAACGTCTGCCAAGCCGAGGGCGGCACCCTTGCGCCCACACAGGAAAAAACCGGACAGTGGGCCTGGCGGAACACGGCCAATCCCTCCGCACCCCTGGTTCCTCTCCGGGGGGATGTACGCTTTGACCACGTCACCTTCGGCTATGAGCCCCGACAGACCATCCTCCAGGACATCAGCCTGTATGCCAAGCCGGGGCAGAAGATTGCCTTTGTGGGTTCCACTGGTGCGGGCAAAACTACCATCACTAACCTGATCAACCGATTTTATGACGTTCAGGGCGGCAGTATCACCTATGATGGTATTGATGTGCGCAGCATTCGGAAGGATGACCTACGACACTCCCTGGGCATTGTTCTTCAGGATACTCACCTTTTTACCGGAACCGTAGCAGACAACATTCGCTTTGGCAAGCTGGATGCCAGTCAAGAGGAAATCGAGCGTGCCGCAGTCATTGCCAACGCAGACTCCTTCATTCGTCGCCTGCCCCAAGGTTATGATACCATGGTCACCGGAGACGGAGCCAATCTCAGCCAGGGTCAGCGGCAGCTGCTGGCCATCGCCCGGGCGGCGGTGGCCGATCCTCCGGTGCTCATTTTGGACGAGGCCACCTCCTCCATCGACACCCGTACCGAGTCTCTTATCGAAAAGGGCATGGACCAGCTCATGGAGGGGCGGACCGTGTTCGTCATTGCCCACCGACTGTCCACCGTGCGCAACGCCGATGCTATTATGGTGCTGGAGCACGGCCGCATCGTGGAGCGTGGCAGCCACGAGGAGCTGCTGGCTCAAAAGGGAGAGTACTACCAGCTCTACAATGGCATGTTTGAACTATCCTAAATCGCAAAAAAGTGGGCCGGATGCACTACATCCGGCCCACTTTCCATCTCTGTTCACTCCACATAGGTCTGGAGCTCTTCCCACTCCAGTTTTTTCCTCTCAATAGCGTCCCAGTTGGCGAATTTATCTTCTAGCTGCATCCAATTCAGATACCAGAACACATACTCGATGCCCAACTGACAAGGTAAGATTTCCTCAATAATGATCTTGAGCTGGTCAAACCTGTCTGGAATGCCAGGTACGTCGGGAAAGTACACCTGTACATAGTTGGGGCTTCCCGTCTCCCTGGCCTTGGCGTTGATGCCACAGCCAGCCAAAGTATCGTTGACGGCCTCGAGAGTAAAGCTGTCTCCGCCAATACGCAGCAGAGCGGCCAGCGCTGCCCTGCGCAGTTCCAGGTTGTTGCTGGCCGGGCGGTAGGGCAGTAACTCCTCCACCCGTTCCAGGCCAAACCCCTCCGCTGTGGCTAAGCACATCTCCCGGCCGCTGTCCTCCAGGTGGTCTGCTCCCAGGTCCATCTGTGTTCCATACACCGCCAACTCCGCCCGGTTGATCTTTCCCTCCGACAGATCGTAGACCCCCAGGGGCTGGAGCATCTGTACCAAATAGGTCTCATATCCCATGGGCTGCCTCCTACTGCGCCTGGGTAACGCTCAGGGCTCCCAGCACCGGCAGTTGGGTTCCGCTCACTGCCACATCCGCCGCCGGCGACGTGATGGTACAGTTGGCTATCCCCGGTAAACGAAAAACCAAGGCGGTGAGCTCCGCCAGGCGCACGCTCTGCCCCAACCGCTCCCCGGTAAACCAGCCCCGGACCGCCGCCTCCGACTGATCCACGGCGTATTCACTGTCCGCCCCTTCTGCGGCCTCCACCGTGATAGCCACATCGACTGTCACCGTGGTGGGGGCCAGCACCTGAACATCTACGGCGATCTCCCTCATGTCCTGGATATGCTCCCTGATGCTTTTCAACAATTTCTCATCCGGCACTCCTGCCTGTGTGGCCGCCACTACGTCCACCGTCCCTACGCCCCGACTCCGAGGTACCACCTGGGCAGCCACCACCTGGGGGAAGGACAGCGCCGCCTGCTTGTAGTAGGCGGCATTGGCCCCATTGGCCAGCCGGGCATAGGTTTCCAGGATACGCTCCCGCAGGCTCTCGTCGTCCTCCTGATCCCGGCCGCCGGAAAAGGGCTCTGGATTGACACAAGAGGACACCGCCGTGGGCGCCACCGCCATAATCAAGATGGAACCTGCTGCCGCATTGCCTGCCGCCCCGGCCTCCACAGCCTTTGCCTTCACTTCTGTGTACAGTTGCCCCGCTTCGATGGTTCCCGCCTCCACTGTTACAAAGCGCAGTTGCCCGGCAGTCATGCACACCGTTCCTTCCGCAATGGGTACCGGGCTGTCCCGGACCTCATCCACAGAAAAACGGATAAACCCTTGCGCCCAGTCCGCCTCCCGCCGTGTCACCCCCCGCAGCTGTCCGTGAAGGTCCAGCAGTTCTCCTTGCGCCGTCTGGGGAAAGCATTGGTCCCTGGTCCATTCCGCCTGAGCGTACAGGCTAAACAGCTCCGCCGCCACTGCGTAAAACCGAACGGACAGATCTCCCCCTTCCGCCGCTGTCAGCCCTGTGATTTGAGCAAACTGGCTGCACAGCGCCTGATAGATTTCCTCCATGGTCCTCATGTTTCACCTTCTTCTATGCATCCACCGCAACCGTCCATGCCTGTCCGTCCGCGGTTTTCAGTCTTACCTGCACCCACAGACGTTCTCCCGCCTGCCGTACCGCCACCTCTGTCACAGCCAGTTCCCGCTCTCCGGCCAAGGCTTCGGCCACATATTGCCGGGCCATACTATCCCACTGCACCGGCTTGGCACGACGCAGCTGGTACAGCCGGCTGCCCAGCTCCGGCAGAAAGGGAAGCGCCCCCCTGTGTGCGGTCAGGCGGAACAGCGTCCGAGCCAACAAGGCTTCCATCCCTCGCAGGCCCGTCACCCCTCCGTGCCCATCAGGCACATAATCCCGGTTTTCCAATTGTAGTTCCATTCTCGCTCCCCTAACCCATCATCATAGCCGCGATTCGGGCGATCAGCTCTTCCAGCTTCTCCCCGTTAATATAGACCTGGCCCATCAGGTCGATTCTCCCTCCGGTCAGCTCCGCCCCCTCTGCGGCCAAGTTTAAATGGCTGTCTTGGCTCTCCACCGTCACCTCGTCCGGAGCAGTCTGGTCCTGCCGTACCCCCACCACACAGGGAATCTCCCCCCGACCCTGTATGACCAGTACCTTTTGGTCTACCCGAGGCGTCCATCGGTATCCTCCCGGAGCGTACACCTCCAGCCCCCGGCGTTCACTGTCCAGCAGTACCGCCGTCTGTTCGCCTCCAATCGTCACCCGGCCCACCTGACCCTCTCCCTCTTGATTCGGCCTGCGCTGATATTGTCCCAGCCACATCCGCTTTCACCTCTCACCAAATTGCATCTTGTTCCCCCAACTCCATCCGGGTATATAGCCCTTCCTGACCGCAGGTGACTTGAACCTGAGCTGCCCGGTAGATCCCATTGGCCCCAAAGCCCGCCCGGTTCACTTGTACCAGTTGGCCCGGTTGGACAAAAAATCCCCCCGCCATCGTCAGAGTACACCGCCGCCGCTCTCTGCGGGAAGCCCGCAGCTGATACTCCGCCGTATACCGCATGGCCGCCGTCCCAGTGGTGTTGGGTACGGAAATCACCCGGCGGGCCTGTCCGCCCTGGGCGGCAAAATTTTGGTCTGTCACTGTCTGACTCACCCCGACAGTCCTGTGCCGCACCACCACCTGGCTGAGCACTCCATAGCGGTCATGGCGGTACTCCAGGGCGGATACCACCGTCCGGTCGTCCACCGCCATGGTCTGTCCGTCTCCCGGCGGGTCCAGCAGCAACCGTCCCATCCGGTCGAACCGGGGTGTCAGGCCATTATAGTAACGCAGGAATTCCTCCACCACGCTCCATTCGCTCACCCCGCTGGTAATGTGGAAGGCGCTCACCGGGTTCAGTCTGTTACCCCCTATTGTCTCGATGCCATAGGGGGTCACATGGTCAGCTATGATGTCCGCACAGGTGGCCTGCTGGTACTCCAACGGCAGGGCTTCGTTATCCAGTAACAGCGCCGCCATTCCCCGCCCGGACAGTTCCAACCGTCCTCCCTGTCTGTCAAATACGCAGGCGTACTCATCCACCACGCCGGTGAAAACCCGTTCTCCATCGTGGTCGGCATAAAACCGGCAGGCTCCCTCAAGATCCAGCTCATTGCCCATCTCCCACAGACAGGTGATCTCAAAGCTGTCACAGGGAGTGCCGAATCCGTAGCGAAAGGTCCATTCCGTCACCGTGGGCAGCTTAATCGAGCCTCCCTCTCCCGTGGTCACCCAGCACTCCATCCGCCCACCTGCACCTTCTGTCCAATGTGAATCAAATTGGGGTTCTTGATCTGGCGGTTTTGTCTCACCAGTTCTTCCAGGCTCACCCCATAGGTTCTGGCGATTCCCCACAGGGTATCCCCCTGGACCACCGTATGGTACTGCGCCTGTCCGGCTGGGATGCTCCGGCCGGTTCCGCCGTCGGCCTCAATCGCTGTCTGCCGCTCCATCCGACTGGACACGCTGGGGTCCACCTCCCAGAATTCAAAGGAGTAGCGCACATAGTCGCTGCGCGGCTCCTGCTCCACTTCAAGCCCCACGAACCACGCCGTTGTAGCCACCCAGACCGGGTGGACCAGCACCCCCGGCGTCTCCTCGTAGAACACGGTAGCTAATTCCTTGAACTTATCATAGGCCCCCTCGCCCACGAATTCCCCCTCACCCTTGAACACCCGCCGGGTCTGCCCCAAGCTCTGCAAAAAGTGCCGGCCAAATGGAATCTTGTACACTGCCATCTTTCGCTCGTAGGTGATGGCATACACCCTAGGGTTATGGGGCCACACAAAGGTCTTGAATGTCATTGGCGACAAGATCACGCCGCTCTCCTCCTCAATAAAGCTGCATGGCGCCGTCATAGCGCCGGCTGTCCCGGCGTACCGCCCGGTCCAGCTCGTCCACTGTCAGGGATGGCGCACCGGCACTCATCTGTCGGTCAGTGGTAGCTGCCCGGCTCTGGCGGCTGGCGCGTATCGCCTGCTGGGTCTTTGCCACGGAGCGGTACAGCCCTATGGTGTTCCACACCCTTTCAGTCTCCGCCACGCCGGCCATTCCCAGTTGAGGTAGTTCTCCCCAGTTCGTCCGTACGTCCATATTTTCCACATGTTCCCAATTAGTTTCCTGTTCGTGAGGGCCAGAGGGCTGCTCAATTGGGATCGCCTCCCTCCAGAATGGGCGCTGCCAATGGCTCCCCCATTCCTGCACCCCACCTTCCCACCCCGACCGCTCTCGACTCTCCAGAGGGATTTTATCCGTCTCCCCCGCAGCCCAAAGAGATCGCCCCGGTTTTTCTCTGTCCCATGGCTCGGCCTGTCCTCTCCTGCCCTGGTCTCTCTCCCAGCCTGTCCCAGATTCCTCATCTGGGGCTGACATCCGCTCCAGCCCCATGATCGTTTTTTCTCCGGTCAGGCGGTCTTTTCCCGGTGCTTGCCCTCCGGCTCGGTCTTGCTGCTCTCTCCCTCCGCCCCAGCCCTGCCAGAAAGTCGGCAGTAGGTTCTCCTGCTCCCACTCCGGGCTCTCATCTTCGGACTCTTGCTCCACCAATTCCAGCAGCCGCTCCAGCTGATCGGTCATCCCCCGCCCTCCTTCATGGCCTCGAATTTAGCCGGGTCAAAACTCTGGTTCCACCCAGTTGCGGCCATGTCTCGCCCGCATACCGGGCAGCGCTCCCCCTCTGCCTCTCTCCGGCACTGGGGGCACATCTGTGCCAATTCTTCCTCTCGGTCCAGCGCCAGGTTGAGGGCGCACCACAGGTAGTCCCGGTCCGTCATCTCCCGGGCCCGCGCCTCTGTGGGCAGCGCCCCAAAAGCCCTGAGCACACGCCATTGAAGGCGCTGATAAGGCGTGTGCTCCAATCTTTTTTTAGCGGCTCCACCTCGCCCGGACAGTCTTGGGGCGATGGGTTGTACCGCCGGTTGAACTCTCCCCACGCCTGGCTGAGCCGGACGATTTCCTCCACCCGCAGTCCCTCCAGCACCGCCCGTCCGGAGGGGAACACCGGCTGGCCATCCCGCTCCAGTGCCCGGGCCAGCAGGCAGGCGTTGGCACACAGCGCCCGCTCCCGGTCCTCCTGGGCCAGCTCCTCTGCCTCTCGCCGGGCCTGGAGCACCTCCATGGCGGTCAGCAGCCGCAGCGTCTCCCCATCCTCAGTTTCCATCTCCTTTGGGCCAGCCAGAAAATCCAGCAGACGATCCACTTCCCTTCCCTCCTTAGGCGTTGACCTCTACCCGTTTGGATGCAATCACCGTCAGCTTCTCCGCCACCATAGCGCCCAACTGGGCACTCTCCTGGATGCCGCTCCAGTGGCAGCCGGAATAGATCACTCGCCGGTCCGGCTTGCAGATGACCAGGGAGAAGTCCCTCATGCCGTAGAAGTCCAGCCCATCGGCGATGGCATTTTCGGTCACATATAGCCGTGTCAGCTCAATGACGTGGTTCTGGGGGCCCTGTATCGTGGCCACCGGCTCGTCCTCACCAAAGGCCTCCACCGCCGTGCTGGTCCGGGTTGCTTTACAGGAATAGCTCTGTACAACCGCCACCTTTTTCCCGTCCAGTTCCAGATAGATGTCGCTGCTGGTAGGAAATCCTGCAATATGAGTGCTCATCCTCAATCCCTCCATATTCTCTTGAAAGCCTGACAAAGTCCGATTCATTTTAGGCCGAAGCGTGTACTCACCCAAAATATCTCTCACTCCGCGAGCATGTACCGGGGCACATTTCCTTTCCTCCAAAAGGCTCCGCCTTTTGGAGGAACTTATACCGTGATGTGTGCCGACAGCCAGATCTGGTTCAGCCCGTGGGCCACCGTGAAGGCAAACTCCACCAGGCATACCGTGGGGTCGCTTTCTAGGGCGGACACTGTCACATCCTCATAGCTGTCGATCACCTCCCGGGCCACCCGGTTCTCCAGCTCCACGATCACTTGGGCCAAAACAGCCCCTCTCGTCTGAGGCGTGTTCTTAGCCCGTGGAAACTTAGCCCGCAGGGCCTGTCGAATTCCTGGAATCACCTCGTCCACCACCAGAATGGTGGTCAACTCCCGCCAGGTGATGTCCGCCGCTCCACCCGTGGTGGTCCGGGTGGTTACGCCCCGCACCACGCTGATCTGTCCGGCCAAGCTCTCCAGGGCAGTGACGCCCCCCTGCACCAGCTGGTCGATCTCATTGTCGGAATAGCTGTGGTCCAGCCCCGTCAGCCCTGAGAGCACCGCGCCCCCCAAAGGCACTGCCGGGTCGCTCTGTCCGGCGATGAGGCCGGCCACCGCCGCGGCGCACAGGTCGCCTCCCACCGGGTCGCCTTCTACATCCAAGCAGCCCGGGGCCACCAGCACCACTCGCTCGTCATTTAGGCCGGCAGCCCGTGTGGTCAGCTGGGTCACCGTCTCCCCTTTTGCCCCGCATACCACTGCGATACGCTCCCGCCTGGCCTTGGCGCTGGCCTTCACGCTGTCCCGCAGGGCCTGCTGAACGGTGACGTCTGTGCTGTCACAGCACACCACCGCCACATTCTCCAGCCCTTCCAGCGTAGCAAAGGCTCCCTCATAGTCCTCTCCCGCCGGGATACCGTACACCAGCCCCGCCCCATTTTTCAGGGCCAGCCGGGCCAGCTCGGTCACCTTTTCCCCCTGACCGCAGTCTGCCGCCGCCTGGGCATAGCTGTACCAGGTATAGCACTCACTCCCGTCCGCATCCTCCATGGCGGCCACCACTGCCACCGCCTTGCCCCCCGCCTTGGCGGAGGTGATGCTGGACGCCTCATAGGAGGAATACACCCCCGGCCGCTCATGATTGGTGATCACGCTCATCTCAATGTCCCCCTTATCTCAAAATCCCTAAATACACCGTCCGCCCGGACCGCCGCCGCCAGCCAACCCCGGCAACGGCAGATCACCGGCAGCCGGTACAGCCCCCGGCTTTCCAAAAACTCCACCTGTCCGCTCTCCAGCTCGCCCACTGCCAAGCCGCCTGCCCCCCGGCTCAACAGGACCTCCGCCATGCGCTCCATCGTCTGGCGGCAGGCGCTCTCCCCGCCAGTGCGGGGAGCGTACAGATCCAGGGCCACGGTGAGCTGCGCCTCCCGGCCATACCACTCTTCGTTCTGGCCGTCCGCCCCGGTCCGGGTGCCCAGATAGTTCTGGAAGCCTCCCGGCGTACACGTCACTCTGGCCAGGGACACCACTGCCGTGGGCTCCTCCAGCCACTTGCGCTCCTCCGGCTCAAAGGCGGCGATTGCCGGGATGTTCTCCTGCCGGAGCAGGGCGATGATATCCTCCCGGAACTTGCCCAGCCCTCCGCTCATAATGCGTCCTCCGCCCGCCGCTCCAGCACTGCCCACAGGTGGCTGACCTCGTCTCCAATGGGGATGGGATGGACGGCGATAGGCTGGTAGAGCGTCCCGTCACACTCCACCCAGCCTCCGTCTCCGGGCTCGCCCAGGGGCAGTCCGGCCGGGGCCAGGCACAGGAACTGGTCTGTGCTGTAAGCCCCCAGCGCCCCGGCAGACCGCTGCCACTGCCGTTCCGTCAGGGGCTGGAAAAAGGCCTCCCCTTCTCCGGTGACCCTGCCATTCTCGTCGTAGCACACCAGGTGCCGGCCATACTGGGCGGCCAGGCCGCTGATGATTCCGCTCATCCCCGCACCCCCCGGAATACAAAATTGCTCTCTCTCACATAGGGCCGAAGCAGTGCCCAAGCCCGCTCCTCCAGCTGTGCCACCGTCGTGCCGCTGTCCTTCTCCACACTCAAATCGCCTGCGGCGAATTTTTTCACGCCGTCCGTCCCCTGTCCGGACGACCAGCCCGCCAGAGCCAGCCAGGCCGCCGCCACGGTATAGGCGTCGGCGCAGTCCGCCGCCGTCACGCCCGCTCTTAGCCGGCTGTCGATCCGGCGGCACGCCTCCCGGCACAGGGCGGATAACAGCGTCTCATCCGCCTGTCCATGGCACAGGCTCTTCGCCAGCTCCAGTACCTTGTCCTCCATAGCCGTCCTCCTAGATCAAAAAGGCGCTGTCGCCCCGCCGGTCCTCCGGGCGGTCCTCACCCTGCCAGAGCTGGCTCTGAGGGATAAACCGCCTGTCCGCCTGGGCCTGGTACAGCTTCTTCAGCCCGTCCAGTTCCTCCCAGTCCAGCCGCCGGGCCACCCGCTCCATCAGGTCGCGGTCCGCCTCCGGCTGGACCAGGCAGGCCAGCCGGACCACCTCGCCCCGCAGCCGTTCCAGATAGGTCCGTCCGATCTCTGCCTCCCGCTCCAGCTTTTCCCGGAGCTTGGCCCGCTTGACCACCCCCGCCTTCTTCTGGGCGGGCACTGCCACGAAGGACCACTCATAGGCGTCGGTGGCCCCCAACAAGATCCCAGTGCACAGCTGGCCGTCGTACTCCTGGCCTCTCTGGTGTCCGCACCGCTGGGAGGCGTTCATATCCTCGCCGCAGATGGAGCACTCCACCCGCTCCACGGCGCAGCCCACGCTGACCTCCCGCTTGATTCCCCCATCAATCTCGGCGATGAGTCCCGCGTTGTCCTCCGTGCGCATCATATAGGCATAGCCCTTCAGATAGCAGTAGGGCTGTCCGTCCTGGGTCAACGTTCCCTCCTCGTGCACCACCTCGGTGCGATAGATCCGGGCAGTCTGTCCCCGGGCGGACCACTGATGGTCGAACACCCCGGACACCCCCACAAACAGCTTCCCCAGCTCCTCCAGGGTCTCCACGGCGAACCGCTCCCCGTCCCGGTCGATGTCGTTGTCGCACAGCCGCACGGCAAACAGGTACACCTCATCTGCCGTCAACTCCCGCCGGGCCAGGGCGTTGATCTGCTCCAGGTCCTCTTGTCCGGCCTGTCCCAGCCCCTGCACGTCCGCCTGCTTTGTGATGTTTCTCATTCCGCTCCCCCTTCTGTGTTCAGCGCCTGGGCCTGGCTGCGGTAGAGCTGGGCTTTTGCCTCGTCCACCTCGTCCTGGAGGTTGATGTCCGTCCACTCCACCTGGCATCGCCGGTCATAGCCGTGCAATTCCAGCCACAGCCCGCACACCCGCTCTACCACCGGCTCCAGTGTCCGCCGGATAGAAGTGAGCTCGCTGGTAAGGATATCCGCCTGCTGGCTGCTCATCCGCTCTGTGGACGACCAGTTCAGCCCCAGCAGGAAGGGCGGCACCCCTGTCCGGGCTACCAGCTGCTCTAGAATCTGACGCACCGGGGTCTCACTGTCCAGAATAGGGCCGTCTGCGCCGATCACTTTGATATCCACATCGCCGGAAACCACAAAGTCCCGCACTGCGCCGTCCCGGCTGGCCTGCATGGCCGCCGACCACTCCCGGGCCACTGTCTGGCACCGCTCCTCCGCTGTGCCGTCTTCCTCTCCCCGGCAGATCACCGCATAGCGCACGTTGCCCGCCCGCTCCCAGTTCTGGCCGGTGGCCTGGAAGATTTTCAGCAGCACCTCGGTCAGAAAGGGCATGGACCGCAGCAGGGACACCCCATAGGGGTGTCCCACCTCCGGCTGAAAGGTGGTAAACAGCAGCAGCTCCTGACGGGGCAGGGTCCGGATGGTGCCGTCCCTGTCCCGGACGCAGAGGGTGACGTCCAACGGGCTGTCCCCCTCCCGGATCTCCAGCCGCTCCACGTCGCCGCACAGTAGGGCGGCGATGTCTTCGCCGCCCCGGCTTGGCACGATCTCACCCACCGCCCGTCCGCAGGTGAGCAGGCAGTCCAGGTAACAGTCCAAAAAGCTCTGGATTCCCCGCTGTCCCCGTCCGGTGGGCACGGTTTTCAAAAATCGCTCCAGCCTCTCCTGAGCGGCGCTGTCCCGGCACTGTACCGTCACCCCGCCGCTCAGGCGCACCAGCTTGGCCACTGCCGCATCCACCACCGGCACCGCCTCGCGGATGGCCCTGTACACCGCCAGGTCTCCCCGGCCCAACGGCACATAGCCATCCATGGCCCCAAAGGGATGCCGTCCAGCCTGTCGGAGTTGGACCTGGGCGGCGGGCTTTGGCTTTTGTCTGTTCCAAAATGGTCTCATGGTCTTCTCCCCTTCCGCCCGTATCATGCTTTCCGATGGATCACTTCAGGGCCAGCACCTGGCTGGCGTCAGGGAAAATTTTTGCATAGCCGGAAATGGTGGTAATGGCCGCCCGCTCCAGCTGCCGGTCGATGAGCTTGTCGTACTCCACATTCACATCGCCGGCCTTGACCAGTTCCAGGGCATAGTTCCGGTCCAGGCCGATCAGCCTGCCCTCGGGTACGGCGGAGGTGCGCAGCACCTTGGCCCCCATGGGGGTAATGAGCTTGCCCGTGCCGTGGAAGGTAAGCCCCGCGGCGGCGTCCTGCATCTGGCTCAGGCTCAGCAGCTTGAGCATCATATCGCTGCCGGCCAGGATGGTGTTGAGCTGGTAGGGTTCAAACCCGTTCCAGAACTCCAGCAGGTCGTCATAACTCAGCTCGTCCTCCCCCGCAGTGGTCGTTGTCTTGGCGGGGTTGTTATTGCCGTCGCCGTTCAAAATCACGTCGATGGCGTCCTCCAGATGCATTCGGCCGATCTGAGCGCCGATCTGCCGCAGGGTGACGGAGAACAGGTCCAGCTTCTGGAACCGGATGGCCTCATAGGAGGCCACCAGCATCCGCCCACGCTTGTGGAGCGTCACCAGGCTGTCCTGAGTCTTGACGGTGGTGCTGGGGATGGCCGCCCCCTCGGCTACCCGCTTGAGCTGCTTCTCGTCCTCAGGCACGGAGGTGATAGAGCGGTAGTCCATCCCGTCGATGCGGGTCTCGGTGGCGGTGATGTCGGGCAGGATGTTGGCCTCCTCCATGCCCACCTTCACCGCCCGGGCGATGTATTCGGGGAAAAGGACGGCGGACTGGCTGGTGGCAAAGAACTTGTCCACAATGTCAGACCCGGCGCCCTTCACCTTGATGTCGAATCGCTTGAGCTGCCGCTGGAAGGCGTCCAGTCCCTCTATCGCGGTCCCCTTGTACTGCTCCGAAGGGTCCTGTTCCTCCAGCACCTGGCTGAAGGTGCGGCCCATGTGGTTATACATGCCCTTTTCCAGCTTGACGGTATCAAAATGATAAGCCATATGCTCTCTCCTCTCCTATTACAGCTTGATGACCGCGGTCTTGGCTGCGTCATCCACCTGGACGACCAGAACGTTGCGTCCGCCGGTGCTGGCAGTCTGTACGCCCCCGCTTCCGTCCACCCCCAGGCTGGTCCAGCCCACGGCGGGTGCCGCTGCTCCGGAATAACTCACTCGTGCAAAGCCCTCCACCTGTACCGCGGCGGTCTGGTCCCCCTCCAACGCCAAAACCACACCGCAGGGGGCTGCCCCGGCGGTGCCAAAGCCTACGGTATTTGCCGCAGTCAGTGCCACCACATGTCCGGTGGACAGCTTTGCCGTGTCCTCTGCCTCCTGTGCCTCAGTCTGGAAGGTGGCCGCCACCTGTCCGATCCCATCAAAAGAAAGCTCCATTTTTCTGCTCCTCTCCTTAGTTGATTTTATGAAAATCCCCTTTCAGGGCATTTCCCAATTCATTTCTGCTACCGCTCATTGACCGTTGGCATATAGTCACTTCTTCGGCAGAGCGCCTGAGTTCAGACAGAAAGCAAGGGAGCGGCAGACGCAGTCCTTGAAACGAGTCAAGGGCGCCAGCACTTGCTACGCCTTCCGCTCCACATATCCCTTGCCCTGCTCCCTCAATCCCATCACAAAGTACCGGATGCCGTCCATAGCGTGGTCGTGTGCCCCCTGGCAGAGCCGGGCGGGGACCCTGTATTTCAAATGCTCGGGCGAACTAAATTGGCTCTGTGCCATTCTCCGCTTCGCTCCGAATGTACGGCACATTCGCGCCGCCCCGCGCTGTGGAGCCCCTGAACACACCTACGACTTATATTTGCCTCTCTATGTATGCAGCGGCTACCCCGCCGCCCCTCTCCCTCAGCCCCATCACAAAGTACCGGATGTCGTCCATAGCGTGGTCGTGTTCCTTGCGGACTCTGTCCCGGGCAGCGCCGTCTTCCCAGCAGTACAAACCAAACTCTCTGGCCGCCGCCTGGCAGGTGCGGCACACCACCACTTGCCCGTCCTTCAGGGCCTGGGCGGTAGCCCGGATGCCTTCCAACACCCGATTGTCCGCTTTTCGCGCCGGCCAGCCAGCCCGGCGCAGAGCCTCGAGAAAGCTGGCCGCCGACGGATCTACCAGCACCCGTTCAATGTCCCGCCCTCCCGCCAGCCGGGTCAGCGCCTGGACATACTCTCCGTCAGTCATCTGCCGCCCCTCCGCCCTGGCGTCGTAGTAGAACTCCCTGATTCGGTACCATACTCCGTTCTTCTGTCCCCACAACCCAAAGGAGGCGGGGTTGCGCGTCCCGTAGTCGCAAGAAATACGCCACTGGGCAAAGGGGCCATCTGGAACTGGAGGCAACTCCGCCGGGTCGATGAAATCGTATACCAGTCCCTCGGCCGCCACCCACTGGCCCAGCACAAACCGCTGGTAAAAGGTTCCCTGGAACATCCGCTCATACCGCTGGCGTACCCGATCACTCAGCGCCGGATTATCTGCCATGGTAAAGTGAATGTACTGCGCCCTCTTCTCTTCCGCTCCCAAAACCCATTCCCGGTAAAACCAGTGCTCTGGTCCGGCTGGGTTGCAGGAAAACCACAGCTTGCTCCCCGCTTCTGAACATCGGGCACAGGCCTGTTCCACAAAAGACCTGGGCATTAGGGCCACCTCGTCCAGCAGCACTCCCGCCAGAGTCACCCCCTGGATCAGGGCGGCGCTGGCCTCGTTGCGCCCGCCGAAGAGGTAGAAGTGGTTTTCCCGTCCGCCGTAGCGCACTGACAGTTCTCCCCGACTCGTCCGTTCCTCCCACTGGACCCCCAGCGCCTCCAGCAAAGCCCGTACCGGAGCCAGCACATTGCGCCTCACCCCCTCCTTGGTCGGGGCGCACAGGCCGAACCGTTTTCCCCGAAATCGTGTCATAGCCCACAGGAAAAAGGATAAGGTCATGGCGTAGGTCTTTCCTGAGCGCACCGCTCCGTCGCAGATAACCGCGTCATAGCCGTCCTGCCTCCACCACCGGAGCACCTCCATCTGTTTTGGAGAGAACCGCTTCACGCCCCTCCGCCCTCCGGCCGCTCCAGTTCATCCAGAAATGCTTCCAGCGCCCCATCCTCCTGATCTAGCAGCTCCCGGAGCATGGCCAGCACCTTCACCCGGTCCACGAATTTTACCTCCAATGCGCCATTGGCGTTGCGCTTGAACTCCGCCACCCCCGTCAAATCCAAACGGTCTACCACCTCCAGGTTTCCCGGCTCCAGAAACGCCAGCCTGACCACGTCGTTGTTCTTTCCCTTTGCCAGCTTCCGCAGGTAGGCCAGCAGTTCCTTCCTGCGTTTGGCACTGTCCTGTCTGTCCTCGGTTCCCATCCCATTCCTCCTCACACACCACCCCCGCCGCAGCCCAAATGTTGCCTGTTTCGATGCAATCCGCTTCCCGCCCCCTGATTTTTCTTTTCCGCCGCCGGAGGCGCGAAAAAGCCGCCCTCCATCTCTGGAAAGCGGCTTTTTTGTGCCAATTGATTTATTTGTGATATCCCGTCCCATTCTGGATCTGGAACGCCCGGTAGATTTGTTCCAGCAGCATTACCCGTGCCAGGTGGTGGGGAAAGGTCATCTCCGACATGGACAGGCGCACATCCGCCCGGGCCTTCACTCTGGGAGACAGCCCGTAAGAGCCCCCCACCACAAAAGCCACCTCGGACACGCCCCCCACCATCCAGCCTCCTAACAGCTTGGATAGTTCTTGGCTGGACATGGGTGTTCCCTCCACACACATGGCCACTACCTTGCCCCCCTTCGGCAGTTTTGCCAGGATAGCCTCGCACTCCTTGTCCAGCGCCCCTTCGATCTGGACTGCGGCCGGCTCCTGAGGGAGCTTCTGCTCCGGCAGCTCGATGACCTCCAGCCTGCAGCTCCCCTTCAGCCGTTTCTGATACTCCGCCGCCGCGTCTATATAAAATTTCTCCTTGAGCTTGCCCACGCAGATCAGCTTCACCGTCAGCATCCCGGCACCTCCATCCAGCCCGAGTTTTCCTCTCTCGGAGCCACGGTCAGCTCCACATCCTTTCCCACTCTGGCCTGAATGGCAGACATGGCCCGCTCTGCGGCAGTCAAGGCGGTGCCTGGCGCGTTATTCTCTTTGGACAGGTGGGCCAGTACCACCCGGCCCGTCCCCTGCTGCACCGCCCAGGCTGCCAATTTTCCCCCCGTCTCGTTGGACAGGTGCCCCTGGCGGCCCAGAATACGCTCCTTGAGCCGGGCGGGATAGGGACCGGAGCGGAGCATCTCCAGATCGTAGTTGAACTCTCCCACCAGCAGACCGGCCCCCCGTACGCCCTCCAGTACGCCCCGGGTCACCACTCCCAGGTCGGTGCACAGCGTCATCCTCTGCCCCCCCGCCTCCACGGTGTACCCCACCGGGCAGGCGCAGTCGTGGCTGGTGGCGAAGGTTCCCACCACCAGATCTCCCACAGCGAACCGCTCTCCCGGCTCAAACACCCGGAACCGGTCCTCCAGCCCCGCCGTCCGGTAGCAGATCTGGCGGGCAGTAGGTTCCGCAGTGTACAGCTCCGCCCCAATCTGGCGGCACAGCACAGGCAGGCCGCTGATGTGGTCGCTGTGCTCATGGGTGATGAGGACCGCTCCCACCTGGTCAGGCTGGATTCCCAACTCCTTCAGCCCTGTGGTGATTCGCTTTGCGGAGATGCCCGCGTCAATGAGAATATGTACCTTTCCGTTGGACACCACCAGGCAGTTTCCCGATGATCCGCTGGCCAGCGTGGCCACCTTGAGCACGACAGCTCCCTCCCTGCGCTTTCACACAAACCGGCCGGGGACGGCATTCCATCCCCGGCCTGTCCATTTATCAATTTATACAGCGGCGCCGATCTTTTCTTCCTCAGGTACTTCCACCGTGCGGATATCTGCCCCCACGCCGGATAGCTTACCCACGATATTCTCATAGCCCCGCTCAATATGCTTGATATTGGAGATCTCTGTGGTCCCCCGTGCGGCCAGTCCGGCTACAACCATGGCAGCCCCGGCCCGCAGGTCGCAAGCTTCTACTGGCGCGCCGGTCAGGGACTCCACCCCTTCGATGATGGCAATCTTTCCATCCACCTGGATCTTGGCTCCCATCCGGCGGAACTCATTGGTATAGCGGTAGCGGTTGTCCCACACCCCTTCGGTGAGTACGCTGGTCCCTTCCGCCAGGCACAGCACGGCGGCAATCTGGGGCTGCATATCTGTCGGGAAGCCAGGATAGGGCATGGTTTTCACATTGGTTCTTTGGAGGGGGCCATGCCGGCAGACAATAAGGCTGTCGCCGTCCTCCTCCACTTCCACGCCCATCTCCACCAACTTGGCGGTGATACATTCCATGTGCTTGGGAATAATATTATTAATACGCACCTCTCCCCCGGCGGCGGCCACGGCGGCCATATAGGTGCCCGCTTCGATCTGGTCTGGAATAATCGAGTACTCTCCTCCGCGAAGCTTGTCCACGCCCCGGATCTTGATGACGTCGGTGCCGGCGCCCATGATATCTGCGCCCATGGAATTGAGGAAGTTGGCCAAGTCCACAATATGCGGCTCCTTGGCCGCATTTTCAATGATGGTCATGCCATCGGCCAGAGTCGCAGCCAGCATGATGTTCATGGTGGCTCCCACTGTCACCACGTCCAGATAGATTTGAGTCCCCTTGAGCCGGCCTCCGTCTGCCTTGGCGCAGACATAACCGTTGCGTACGTCTACCTCCGCCCCCATGGCGGCCATTCCCTTGATGTGCTGGTCGATGGGCCGTCCGCCGAAGTCACAGCCCCCGGGGAGAGGTACCTCCGCGGAGCCAAACCGCCCCAGAAGCGCTCCAATCAAATAATAGCTGGCCCTAATTTTTCGTCCGGACTCATAGGGTACCTGGCGGTTGACAATATGGGAGCAGTCCACATCTACTGTGGTGCGGTTGACAGTTTTCACCTTTGCCCCTAGCTCCTGGAGCATCCGGAGCATCAGGGTCACATCGCTGATCTGGGGAATATTTTCAATCCGACATACCCCATCTACCAGAAGAGCGGCGGGGATAATGCCCACAGCGGCATTTTTTGCACCGCTGATTTCGATCTTTCCGTACAGCGGTCTCCCGCCATGGATCACAAACTTTTTCAAGGCTGCACCTCTTGTATCCTCCCGGCCTGGCCGGTTTTATGAAACGCCAACAGGCGGTCAATTTTCTCACCTTGAGCGGGATTCTTTCTCGCCCCGTAAAAAACCACGTATATTATAGCACCTGTCATATGTAAAGGCAACCAGAATTTTTCCAAACCTTCACATATCTACCCGCTGTTCGCTTCTTCTTTATCATTGCCAGAGGATCCGGCTCTCATCCTCCGTCCGCGGAAAAAACCTTTGCCAAACTGTGAATTTTCTGAAAAGCACTTGCAAAATCTCCAAAAGGGTATTATAGTTATTTTAGCACTCAGCTGTATAGAGTGCTAAGTCATTTTATCCTTGGCCAGTCTATCGATATCTGCGCCCATCTTTTTCTTCTGATTGAGGCAATAGTATGCAACTGATTCAGTACCTTCCAGAAAAAGGCCCGTTGGAAGCGGGTGAGCAAATTATCGCGCTGGAACAAACTGCATGGCCCTCAGGCGCAGACCAGGCGGTATTTCCCTCTGCTCCCCATACTTATGTCACCTCATTCGCTTTCTTTGAGCACGGTAAGGCCGTCTGTCATGTAGGGATTCGGAAGGCCCTTCTCCTCCACAACGGCGTGAATTATTTGGCCTATGGTATCAGCGAAGTGGTGACACATCCCAGCTTTCGGCATCAGGGACTTGCGACCCGGCTTCTTGGCCTCTCGGCAGAGTTTATTCTAAGTCAGGGCGCAGACATTAGTATTTTCACCTGCGCACCTTCAAGAGTACCGTTTTATACTAGGAATGGCTGGTGCCCTTGCCCTAATTCCTGTCTAGTTGGTGGGACAAGGCAGCAGCCCTTCCGAAGCGACCTTCTCGGCCTCATCACTATGATTCGATTCATTTCTGACAGGGCGATTGCCCATAGGCAGGCATTTGAACAGACAGATATTTTCCTTGAATTAGGCCAAGGCCAGCTTTGGTAATGACCGCCATCCTTTCGTTTTACGCATGAGCATATAAAATTCAAAAGATACAAGAGGTGTTTCCCAACATGGCAAAAAAGCAATTCAAAGCGGAATCTAAGCGTCTGATGGACCTGATGATCAACTCCATCTACACCCACAAGGAGATTTTCCTCCGGGAGATCATTTCTAACGCCAGCGATGCCATCGACAAGTTGGCCTACCTGTCCCTCACCGATGACTCGGTGGATGTCAAGCGGGGCGATTTCAAAATCACTGTCACCCCCGATAAGGCCGCCCGCACCCTCACCGTGTCCGACAATGGTATCGGCATGACCGAGGACGAGCTGGAGAAGAACTTGGGCGTCATCGCCAAAAGCGGTTCTCTCCAGTTCAAAGAGGAGATGGAGAAGGCTAAAGATGTGGACATTATTGGCCAGTTTGGCGTTGGCTTCTACTCCGCGTTCATGGTGGCCGACAACGTCACCGTCATCACCCGCCGTTATGGCTCAGATCAGGGCTGGCGCTGGGAGTCCTCCGGCATAGACGGCTATACCGTCGCCCCCTGCGAAAAGGACTCCTGGGGTACCGATGTGGTCATGACCCTCAAAGCGGACACAGAGGATGACAAATACAGTGAATATCTGGAGACCAGCCGCCTCCAAGAGCTCATCAAGAAATACTCTGACTACATCCGCCACCCCATCCGCATGATGGTGGAGGACTACCGAATGAAGGACAAGCCCGCTGATGCTAGCGACGACTACAAGCCCGAGTGGGAAACCGTCACGGAGGAGAAAACTATCAACTCCATGGTCCCCCTGTGGCAGCGTCCCCGCTCCAAGGTGAAGCAGGAGGAGTACGACCAGTTCTACCGGGAGAAGTTTGGCGACTGGGAGGCTCCACTGCTCACCATCACCACCTCCTCCGAAGGCACCGTCACCTTCAAGGCCATGCTCTTTGTCCCCAGCCGCACTCCTTTCGATTTCTACACCCGGGAGTATGAAAAAGGCCTCCAACTCTATTCCTCTGGCGTACTCATTATGGATAAGTGCGCCGACCTGCTGCCCGACTGCTTCCGCTTCGTCAAAGGTGTGGTGGACTCCCCAGACTTCTCCCTGAATATCTCGCGGGAGATGCTCCAGCACACCCGCCAGCTGAAGATCATCGCCACCGCTTTGGAGAAGAAAATCAAGAACGAGCTGGCTAAGCTTCTGAAGGACGACCGGGAGAAGTATGAGAAATTCTGGGCCGCCTTCGGCCGCCAGTTGAAGTACGGTGTGGTGGACCAGTACGGCGCCAAGAAGGACCTGCTCCAGGATCTGCTGCTGTTCCAAAGCTCCAAAGAAAATAAGCTGGCTACTCTGAACGAGTATGTGGAGCGCATGGCCGAGGGTCAGGAATTTATCTACTATGTCAGCGCTGATACCGCGGAACAGGCCGCCAAGTTGCCTCAGGTGGAGCGGATTGCCGACAAGGGCTATGAGATCTTCTACCTCACGGAGGAAGTAGACGAGTTCGTCGTACAGATGCTGTCCGAGGTAGGGGGCAAGAAGCTCAAAAGCGTGTCCGCCCCCGACGCTCTGCCCGAGACCGACGAGGAGAAGGCCCGGCAGGAAAAGCAAGCGGAGGAGAGCAAACCCCTGCTGGACTTCATTAAGGAAACTTTGGGCGACAAGGTCAAGGACGTCCGAGTATCCAAGATCTTAAAGACCTCCCCGGTAGTTCTTACTGCTGACGGTCCCATGAGCATCGAGATGGAGAAGTATTTCAATAAGGTGGAGGGCAATACCGGGATGAAGGCGGAAAAGGTGCTGGAACTCAACCCCAATGCCGTTCCCTTTGCCGCTCTGAAGTCCGCCCTGGATGCCGGGGAGAAGGACAAGGCCGCTAAGTACGCCCAGATTCTCTACACCCAGGCGCTGCTGATCGCCGGCCTGCCTATCGATGATCCCGCCGCCTATACCGAGCTGGTCTGCTCCCTGATGAGCTGACGGGCGGCGCGTGCGCTCCATTTTTGTCCAAATTGCACCTTGCATATCAGGAACCATCCTGTTATCATGAAATACAGTTCCTATTATAAATGGAGGTGGATCCAATGATCATCGTGAAAAAGTTTAACGACGTGTCCGAGCTTCAGAAGCTTCAGCGTATCGCCTGCTCTGTCCCGGAGGATGTGTACCTCCACTCCATGGATGATTCCATCATGGTGGATGCCAAGTCTTTCATCAACCTCTTTACGCTGGACTTCTCCGAACCAGTGAAAATCGTGACCGAGTCAGAAGAGGTTGGAAAGGAATTTCAGAAGCTCTGAGACGTACACCCGATCCGAAATCCAAATCCCGGCGGGGCTGGTTTGATACCAGCCCCGCTGTTTTCTTTTAACCGGCAGTTTGTTACCTTTTTGTAGTCATTTGTTCCCGTCTCGTAGCCATTTTGTAGCCATTTCCCGGTGGACTTTTCCCTAACCGCTCCACTATACTGGCCTTGTGGAACCATTCCGTCCTTCTTCCGTCTAAATATACAAGGAAAATGTGATGCCCTGTGAAACGCCTCCTCCCCCTGGTCCTGGCGCTGGTCCTGCTGGCCGGTTGTCAGTCCCCGGCTGCGGCCCCCTCTTATGAGGTCACCGTCCATTGGGACGCCCTGGAGGGCGGGCAAGACCCCGCCCCCTATCTGGCCCGGCACTGGTACAACCAGGACCCGGACGACCTCATCCGCCTGCCCCGGCTGAGCTATCAGCCGGACTGACCTTCGATCTGCCCTCTGGCAAGTCCATCCATCCCATCCACCCACAAAGGAGGAACCTGACATGAAAATGAAACGCATCCTTGCCGCCGCCCTGTCCGGGGCCTTGCTGCTTACCCTTGCCGCCTGCCAGCAGCCCTCCCAGACCAACACCGGCAGCCCCGCCCCCTCCCCCCAGACCGTCACCTTCACCCGGGATAACTTCCCACGGCTGGACGGGTCCACCTCCACCGCCCCCCTGGGCCGGGCCATCGCCTCCGTCCTGCTGGGGGAAAGCGAGGATGACGTGGCCGACCTCATCCACTTCTCCCGCACCAGCGAGTCCTTCCGCCAGCTGATGCAAGGCAACTCCGATCTGCTCATCGTGGCCGAACCCAGCCCGAACGTACTGGACGAGCTGGATGCGGCCGGCTTTGAGATCCAGATGGAGCCATTCGCCAACGATGGCCTGGTGTTCGTGGTCAATGCAGACAATCCGGTGGACTCTCTCACGGTGGAACAGCTCCGGGACATCTACACCGGCAAAATTACCAACTGGAAAGAGGTGGGCGGCGACGACCTGGAAATCGCCCCCTTCCAGCGCAACGCCGAATCGGGCAGCCAGGTTCTCATGGAAAAACTGGTTATGGACGGCCAGGCGATGATGGAGCCTCCCGAGGGGTATATGCTCAGCGAGATGGGCACTCTCATGGAGGCGGTGCGCAGCTATGACAACTCCGCCAGCGCCATCGGCTATTCCGTGTTCTATTACGCCAGCGATATGGAGATGGCCTCCGGTCTAAAGATCCTCCGGGTGGACGGTGTGAACCCCTCCGCCGATGCCATCCGCAGCGGCGAATACCCTCTTCGCAACCCCTATTACGTGGCCATGGCCGCCAACACCCCAGACGACGACCTGACCTCCATTCTCTACCACTGGATTCTCAGCCAGGAAGGTCAAAAACTGGTGGACCAGATGGGCTACGCCTCTGTTCTGGAGGTGGGCTGACGTGAAAGTTCTTCGCTTGGCCGCCCCCGTTCTGGCCCTGGCGCTGCTGGCCGGCTGTCAGCAGCCCGCTGTGGAAAGCCCCTCCCCGGTCCCCAGCCCGGACGCCTCCCCCGCCCCCTCCTATCAAGTGACAACTCATTGGGATGCCCTGAATGAGCGTCCCACCCCTTTGGTGCAGCGCCGCTACGAGGGCTACACCGACGACCTTATTCCAGCGGACGACTACGGCCAACTGGTCCCCTATATCGGCGGAGAGGCCAGCGCACAGGGCTGGGGCACTGGCTGGTACTACGGTCTGGCCACCCGTGACGGGGTCATTGTCACCGACCCGGTTTTTCTGGAAATCGAGGCCCTGTCCTACTATGATTCCGGTGCCCGCGCCACCCGACAGGCTCCCCTTCTCATCCTGCGCCAAGGGGGCGTTAATGAGGATGCAGACCCCGGCGATTCCGGCTATTACTATAACCGTTATGGCCTGGCCGCCATGGATGGGGCCTGGTACACGGGACTTGCCTACTCTGCTCTCATCTGTCAGTCGGAGTTAGGGGCACTGATGTTCGAGACCGGGGGCGACGTGGTCATGATTGGCCTGGACGGACATGAGCTGTGGCGCTGGGGCGCGGATGAGATTCCCTTGCCCAACCTCACCCCCCAGGAGTCCTATTGGGGAGATGCCTCTGCCAGCGGTCCTTACCTCAACTATGTGGAGCATTGGGATGATGAGGGACAGCCCTCCTACCTCTATGTAGACCTGCGCACCGGCCAGGTGCTGGACAGCGAGCCCTCCGACTATCCCGCAGATCTGCTATATCAGGACGGTATGGGCTATTTTAACGGCGGCTGGTACAAGCAGGCCGACGGCACCCTCACCATCCACACCGACGATGGTCGGGATTATTCCTTTGCTCTGCCCGAGGGCTGTGACTATCCCGACATCAACGGCGACCGTGTCATCTTCCGCCCCAGCACCTACACGGCCGGGGAAAATCAGGTGCGCTCCATCGTCACCGACCTGGAGGGCAATGTACTGCTCCGCAGCGATCAATATCTGAACTTTATCTGGCAAAGCTGGGGGGATGTGTCCTCCCTGCTGTACTGCTCTGATTTTCACGATGATGGAAGTGGAACCAGTTGGACCGTTTCCACCGTGCTGGACCGGGATGGAAACGAACTGTTCACCACCCGAGAGTATCCCCAGCAGTTTGGGGACCGGCTGCTCTGGGCTGACGACGCCTACTACCACCTGACCGACCTGGAGGGTACCGACCTCATCCGCTACCCCCGCTGGAGTAGCCTGGACCTGCCTGCCGACGATTGACTGCTCCTAATCGTCTGATCACATTTTATTAGGAGGATTTTTTATGAAACGCCTGTCTGCTCTGCTTCTGTCCCTGCTCTTGCTCCTGGCCCTGGCCGCCTGCGGCACCCCCACCGTGGAGTCCCCCTCCCCGGACCCCAGCCCCGCCCTCTCTGAGAACGTGACGACCGATTCCCCTGTCCCCACCATCGCCCTGCCCGAAGATGTCCGCTACTTCTTTGCCGACGGCTATTTCCTGGGCAGCTGGTCCGGCGGCCAGTGGCGCTCCGCCTCAGAGGGCGGCTTCACCCTGGGGGAACTGTTTGGCCGGGATTACCTGGACATCTGGGGCGAGTCCCTTGGGGCGGTGCGCTTTTCCGTTGCCTGGGACAGCAGACAGTTTACCGAGGCAGACACACAACTGCTTCAGCCCTATGGCGTCATCGAGGGGCACGACTTCATTATGGCCCTACCTGCCCAGCTCACCGGGGAAGCGGCTCAAATCCCGGTTCCCACTTATGGTTTTTACGCCCAGTTCGACGGCCAGACCCAGCGGATGGCGTCCAACGCAGCGCTGACCATTCCCACCTTTTTCTCAGAAGCGGCTCATGATCTCTCCGACCAAACCGCCGCGGGGCTGCTCTCTGCCGCCGACATCACCTTTGATCCGGCCCGGGCGGCCAAAAGCTTCCAAGCCATAGACCTGGACGGCGACGGCCAGGTTGAAACCCTCACCCTGCTGCAAAACCCACGGGATGAGGGCGGCTACGCCATACTCAGCGAAGGCGACCCCATTTTCTATGCGCTGCTCCTCACCGACGGGGACGAAACCAGTCTGGTCTGCGCCGAGGCCATTGACTATACCGACGATGTCACCGCCCACTTCAGCGCCGGTTCGCTTACAGCCGCTGACCTGAACGGAGACGGCCGGTGTGAGATCATTCTTCAGTACAAAGGCTGGGAGTGGGGGCACTACTCCGCCTATTCCCTGGCCGACGGCCAGTGGACCGAGGTTCTCCGGGCCGAGTATGGCACCTGAGCGGCCTACATAAACGGCCTACATAAAAGATCAAGGCGGTTCCGCTTCTCAGCGGAACCGCCTTGATCTTACTTTGGCTCTTCCTCGCTCAACGGCCTTCTCCGGTACTCCCGCGGCCCCCACTCCGGCAAAGGCAGGCGCTGCATGGCCCCGAACACATAGTCCTTGAGCCGGGGATACTGCTTGGACAGGCTGGCCACCAGCTCCTTCACCTCCTGCCGCCGGGTGTTGCCGTCCGCCGGGCAGGGGTTGTGGACGATGGGCAAGCCGTGGCGGGCCGCAGCGTTGCGGATCATCCCCTCTCCGCAGTACAGCAGGGGCCGGATCTGGGTGATGCCCGTCCGGTCCAGCCAAGTCACCGGCTGGAAACAGGACAGCCGCCCCTCATAAAACAGGGACAGGAAAAACGTCTCCACCGCATCGTCAAAGTGGTGTCCCAGGGCGATCTTATTCAGCCTCAAATCCTTCATGGCGTTGTGGATGGCCCCACGGCGCATCTTGGCGCACATGGAACAAGGGTTCTTCTCTCGGCGCAGATCAAAAATAATGTGAAAGATCTCCGTTTGCAGCAGGTGGTAGGGTACCTCCAGCTCTCTGCACAGAGCCGCCACCGGCGCAAAGTCCATCTCCGGAACTCCCGGGTGGACGGTGATGGCATGCAGCTCAAAGGGCAGGGGGTAAAACTCCCGGAGCTTGGCCATGGCATACAGCAGCGTCAGCGAATCCTTTCCTCCGGACACCCCCACTGCCACGCGGTCTCCGGCCTGGATCATATCATAGTCCTCGACGCATCGGCGCAGATGGGAAAGTATCTGTTGCATATCCACTCCTCCAAACGCAAAATCAAAAATGAGTATTCCAGAGATTACAAGAGAATAAAAGAGATATCATTAGAATTTTTCGTCCAACATGATTTTTTCCGTTTTTTTGGTTGACATGTTCTGGACAAGGCATTATAATACAACATGCTCCGTTTTGTAAAGCGGAGCTTTCCAACTGTTTAGAACAAATTTATCATAAACGGAGGTTCCCAACCATGTCTACGTTCATGGCAAAAAAGGGCAGCATCGAGCGCAAGTGGTATATCCTCGATGCCGCCGGCAAGCCCCTGGGCAAGACTGCCGCCACTGCCGCTGTCCTGCTGCGTGGCAAGCACAAGCCCGAGTACACCCCCCATGCTGACTGCGGCGATTTCGTGGTCATTGTCAACGCTGAGAAGGCCGTTCTCACTGGCAAAAAGGGTGAGCAGAAGTTTTACCGCACCCACTCCGGCTATGTGGGCGGGCTGAAGGAGACCAAGTACCGCATTCTCATGCAGGAGAAGCCCGAGCTGGCCATGCGCGTGGCCGTGCGCGGCATGATGCCCCGCAACATCGTCACCAAGGACTCTCTGAGCCGCCTGAAGATCTACCGCGGCAGCGAGCATAAGCACGCCGCTCAGAAGCCTGAGGCCTGGACTGCGGAATAAGGAGGTAACCGAACATGTACAAGAGCAAGAAGCCTTATCATTACGGCACCGGCCGCCGGAAGTCCTCTGTGGCCCGCGTCCACCTGATCCCCAATGGCACCGGTTCTATCACCATCAACGGCCGTGACATTGAGGAGTACTTCGGCCTGGAGACCCTGAAGATGGTGGTCCGCCAGCCCCTGAACACCACCGGCACTATCGGCAAGGTGGACGTAGAAGCCACTGTCACCGGCGGCGGTGTCACTGGCCAGGCCGGCGCCCTGCGCCACGGCATTGCCCGTGCCCTGCTGGAGATGGACCCTGAGTTCCGCACTGCCCTGAAGGCTGCTGGTTTCCTCACCCGCGATCCCCGTATGAAGGAGCGCAAGAAGTACGGCCTCAAAGCCGCCCGTCGGGCTCCCCAGTTCAGCAAGCGCTGATTTTCTTTCAATATTTTCAAACTGCCGCCCAGACGGGCGGCAGTTTTTTGCGTCTTCTGCTCTGCGCACATGCTTTCCTTGCCTCTGCCTCCATATGGAAAGTCCCCGGCGGGTTAAAACCCGCCGGGGACTTTCCATAATTTTAGCCTTACATTTTCACTGGGCTCCTCTATCCACTTCAGCCGCTTAAAAGGGCATTGATTTCTGTCATGGATCGTTCATCTTCTTCTCATCGATTGTTAACCGCCTATCCGATAAGGCAAGGTGGGAGCCAAGGCTATGCCCGGCTCCCACCTTGCCTTTTACCTCAATGTTTTGTCACGCTGTCCCACATAACCGTGGACCGCCCCTCTGCCTTCTCCCCGTTGGACCGGGCCAGTAGGCCGGCCTTAGCCTGAAGAACGCTAGCGGCGTACCGGCAGGCGGCAAACAGTCCCCACAGCACGAACAGGGGGAGGAATCCCTCATCCCAATCGTCCATCATGTGATGCAGTACGCCGCCCGGCCCTACCCGGAACAGCATCCACAGTACCGTTAAGGAATACAGAACCGCAGCCACCAGCACCAGAATGGACAGTAGCTTCACCGCTCCTCCTGCGATGGACAGGCGGGAAGCTGCGTCGCTGTCTGGATACAGTTCAAACCAAGGTTGTTTTTTCTTCATCGCTTGATTCCCTCCAGGATACGTTCCGTTGCCGACAACCAGCTCTAGCCGCCGGGGTGCGGAACTTAGTCATAAATGGACTCCATATCGCGGGACAGTACCGCGCCGGTATATGCGTTGATCTCAAACTCATATTCCGTAGTCCCGTAGATGATTTTCACCTCATACTCCGCCCGGCCATCGTCCCAGTCCAGCTTCACCGAGCGGACGTTGGCCTGAGTAGCCCCGGACACATAGGAAAGAGCAATACTCGCTGCCTTGTCCTGACCGATATAAGAGCCAGAAAGATTCTGCTCCGGACGGTTATATCCCTCTGCGTCGTAGTCAAAGCTGAGGATCTCCCCGGTGCGGGCGTCGATCTCGTAGTCATATTCCTGATAATCATCCGTGTAGAACTCTACCTCATATACTCGGCGGCCGTCCTCCCAATCCTGCTTAACCCAGATAAAGTTAACTTGGCTGGCGCTCAGCCCAGCGTGGGCCAGGGCCTTGCTCTTGGCCTGCTCCTCCGTAATGAGGCCGCTGGCGGTGCCTTGTCCGCTGGTGCCGGGCCGATCTCCCTCCTGGAAGCTATCGGCATCGGTAATCAGCAGCTCCCCACTGAGGGTCACTGTCTCGGTGGCCCCATCCCAGCTCACGTTCTTGCCCATCAGGTTGCCGATAGCCCGTACGGGCAGATAGACCGAGCCATGATACACCAAGGGATAAACCGTCCGGCTCTGAGCATCGGTGAAGGTCCGCTCCACCCCGTCCACCATCACGGTAATGTCCGGCCACAGGGCGGCGGTAATGCTGCGCTCCATGGCGTTTCGATCCGGGGTGCCCGCTACATCAGCAGCAGTGCGGGCGCCGCTGATGGATACGGTTAGGCTGGACTGATCCCAGTTCACATTTTTGTCCATGAGCTCACCGATGGCACGGATAGGCAGATAGGTGGTGCCGTTGTAGGCGACGGGGTGTACCTCCTCCCCTCCTGCGTTGTAGAAAGTCCTGGCTGCGCCGTCTACCACCACAGTGATGTCGGGGGATAGTTGAGCTGTGACATTGGTGCCTGCGGCGCCGGCCCCCATGGTCAGTACTCCTACTGTCAATGCGGCGCACAGCGCCAGGGCTCCAATCCGTTTTGCGATCTGAATGTGTTTCATGTTCTGTTCCTCCTTTTACTATTCCATACTCAATTTTCTGATCACATCAGCGGCGGTGAACTTCTGTGTCCCACTCCCGGATGGCGCCGCTATATCCATCGATGGTAAACTCATACTCTGTACCATTGTACCAGATAGTACCTTCATACTCCAGCCGACCGTCGTCCCGGTCAAGTTCGAATTCATAGATGTCGTTCACCGTGGCCCCGGGCACCTTGGCCAGGGCGATCTCCTTGGCTTGGTCGGCGGTAATGGTGGTGGTTCCTTCCGCAGGAGGCGTATACCCCTCCGCATCGTAGTCATAGGAGACAATCTCTCCGGTGGCTACGTCGATCTCATAGTCGAACTCTTCATAGTTCGCGGTATAAAACTCGATCTCGTAGACCTGTCGGCCGTCGTCCCAGTCCAGTTTGCTCTTGAGAAAGGTCACCTGACTGGCTTCCAGCCCCGCATGGGTCAGGGCAATCTGCCGGGCCTCTTCCTCCGTGATGCCCGTCCCAATGGAACTACTTGGCTGGACGGAAGGCGTGGACGAGGGGGCGGCGCTTGCTGGCGCCTGGCTGGCTGGGACGCCATTGCCGGCGTCATCGTCCACGCCTTGTGGGGCCGTCTCGCTGATGATAGCTCCGGTCACCGCATCAATATCATAGGCGTAGCTCTGGCCGTTGGCGGTGAAGTCTACCGCATAGTAGTCGGTGCCATTCCGCCGGTCCAGCCCTGCGGTAGAAAAGGTCGCGGCGGATTCCGCCACCCCTGCGTTCTCCAATGCGATGGCTTTGGCCGCGTCGATACCGATATATTCTGCCTGGCTGCTGGGTTGACTGCACCCGGCGATGGCGAGGGTCAGCAGGGCCGCCCCGCACAGGGCAATGATTTTGTTCCGTTTCATGCTTTCTAGCTCCTTTCTTCCTGTTGGCCATATCCTACCACCCCAACATGAAAGCAACATGAAATAAAACCAGTTTTCAAAAAAATTTTTCTGCCCTTCTCCACGCCCCCGCCGTCCCATTCCTCTTCCCTATTCCCAAACTAAACAGGAGGACCGGCCCGCAGGAAGCGCCTGCGGGCCGGTCCTCGTTGCTCCATATCTTATCCGATCAGTATCTGTGCCGCCTGTTGCGGCGTGGAAAAGATCAGCGGGGCGCTGACCCCAGGCTGCGCGCCCCAGCCCGCCAGGCCGAAGGCCGTCCCCGCGCCGGCGGCGCACTGACGGTCATAGACGCTGTCGCCGATGTACAGCAGCTCATCCCCCTGGCATCCCGTCTGCTCCAGGTAGTACAGCAGGGGCTCCGAGTCCGGCTTGTGGTGCACCGTGTCGTCCGCGCACACCACGCAGTCAAAATACTGTACGATCTCAAACCCGGCCAGATCATGGGCGAACTCCTCCCTGGTCTTGGATGTGACGACGCCCAGGCCATATCCGGCCGCTTGCAGATCCCTCAGCAGCTCTTCCACGCCCTCAAAAACCCGGATCATATCCCGGTATGCCTCCATCCTCTGGTCCCACAGGGCCAGCGCTGCCGGGATGTCCCGCACCTGGAGGAGCCGCAAGGCATCCTCCCCCGGGATGCCCAAGGCAAAAGTCAGCTCCTCCGCCTCCGCCCTTTGGCCCGTCATCTGAGCCAGCGTGTCCTGGAGGGAGCAGATCACCGCCTGCTCTGTATCCACCAGGGTACCGTCTACATCAAATACGATCTGCCGGTATCTCATGCTGTCTCTCCCTTTCCGTTCTCTCCCTCCGGCAGGTGGAGGGTGAAGGTGCTGCCCAGACCGGAGATGCTCTCCAGGCTCATGGTGCCGCCGTGGGCTTGGGCGATCTTCCACACCATGGACAGGCCCAGCCCCGCGCCTCCCCGCTCACTGCGGGAGGGATCCACCTGATAGAACCGCTGCCACACCTTGTCCTGCTGCTCCTTGGGGATGCCGATGCCGTCGTCCCGGACGGTGAGCTGGATCTCCCCATCCCGCCGGCCCAGGTCCACCCACACATGGCCTTCCGGCTTTCCATATTTGAAGCCGTTATCGATGAGATTTTGAAGCAGCCGGGTAATCAGTGCGCTGTCCACCCGGGCGCGCACCCCGGACTGCACCTCACAGAACAGCCGCTCTGGCGGGTACGGCTGCTCCTGGCAAACCGTCTTCACCAGGTCCGCCAGGTCTACCTGCTCCTGCCGGGCGACATCGGTGCCCTGATCCAGCCGGGTGATGGACAGCAGCTGCCCGATGAGAGTGGACATTTTGTTGGCCTGCCGGTGGATGATAGCCACGGTCTCCCGCTGCTCTTCCGGGGTCTCCCCGTACTTCTCTGCATATTCGCAGGCGCTCTTGATGACGGATACCGGCGTGCGCAGCTCATGAGATGCGTCGGCGGTAAACTGCTGCTCCGCCTCAAAGGACCGCTCCAGGTGGGTGAACATCTGGTTGAAGGTGCTGGCCAGCCGGGTGAACTCGTTATTTCCCTTCGGCACCTCTACCCGGCGGGACAGGTCGGCCGCCTCGTCGATGGCCGCTGCGGTGGATGTGATCTGGTCCAGGGGGCGGAAGGCCCGCCGGGCGATAAGATATCCTCCCAGCGCAGCCAGCAGGATGAACAAAGGCATGACCACCAGGGCGATGTTCATGAGGTTTTGGACCACCTGGGGATTCTCCGGCGCCTCCAGAATTCCCCGGACCCATACGCCTCCCTCCCAGCTCAGAGGTAGCCAGAAGTCCAGAACATAATATCGCACCCCTCTCACATCTACCGGCCGGGTCAGGCCGCTTTGGAACGGCTCGTCCGCTGTGAAGCCCACTGGCACCTGACCGGCCAGTAAGGACTCGTTCTGGCTGTACACTAAGGTATAAACTCCGTTGTTATAAAAGCGGAAAGACTCCCCCAACTGAAGGGAGCCGTCCGTCATGTCTACCTGCTGCAAATTGTCCCGTACCGTCTGGTCCAGCTGGTCCATAGCGGTTTGGGTGGACACCGAGCCGCTGATGAACACCAGAAACCCCAGCAGCAGCCCTGCCATGAGGATCATGAGCAGCACGTACCAAATCGTGATTTTGACCTTGACACTAAGATGTTTCACCCCTGCCCGCCTCCGTCTTCAGGCTCCCGGATGGTCCAGCCAACCCCCTTCACCGTGTGGATGAGTTTCTCATTTCGGTCCCCGTCGATTTTCTTGCGCAGCCGGCTCATGTACCCGTCCACGTTGTTGGAGCTGCCAGAGTATTCATAATTCCAGATCCGGTCCTCAATTTGTTCCCTGGACATCACCTTGCCCTTGTTGCGCAGCAGGTACTCCAAAATGGAGTACTCTTTGGGCAGCAGTTGGACCTCTGCCCCGCCTCGGGTGACCCTGCGCCGCTCCGCATCCAGGGCTAGGTCCCCAGCGGTAAAGCAGTTCGTCCGCTGTCCGGCATGCTTGCGGGTCATGGCCCGGATGCGGGCCAACAGCTCGTCAAAGTCAAAGGGCTTGATGAGGTAGTCGTCCCCTCCCAAATCCAGTCCCTTCACCCGGTCGGAAACGCTGTCCCGGGCGGTAAGGAACAGTACAGGCGTGTCCATTCCCTGCTCCCGCATCTCCTGGACCAGGGTATAGCCGTCCTTTCTGGGCATCATCACGTCCAGAAGCACGGCGTCGTACTCTGCCCCAAGTAAATGGAGCTGAGCCTCCTCCCCATCGTAGCAGCCGTCCACCGTATATCCGGCCTTTTTCAGCACCTTCTGAATGAGCAGGTTCAGGTCCCGCTCGTCCTCCACCACCAAAACCCGCATAGGGCGTTCCTCCTTTTCACCATATTGTGTCGCCTTACACGCCCCATTGTACCCGACCTTTTCCCATTTGGCAAGAATGCAAAACGCCGCCGGGACGGTTTCCCCCGTCCCGGCGGCAAATCCCCCTGGCCGTATCTCACAACAGCACAACCCCTGCATCCTGGCAAGCGCTCATGGTCTCCTCATCCCACACGGACGCCTGCACCTCCCCGATATGGGCCTTGCCCAGCAGGAACATGGACACCCGGCTCTGGCCGATTCCGCCGCCGATGGTGAGGGGCAGCTTGCCCTCCAGCAGCATCTTGTGGAAGGGCAGCGAGCGCCGGTCGTCACACCCGGCGATGGCCAGTTGCCGGTCCAGGGACTCGGGGCTGACCCGGATGCCCATGGAGGACAGCTCCAGCGC
>CDZQ01023361.1_pt1 | contig 37713 bp, 40 predicted proteins | sample 554831 | NCBI WGS metagenome assembly CDZQ01 (sample SAMEA3182112, study PRJEB8094) | gut metagenome | biome: human; feature: gut; material: Stool; isolation source: human stools | place: Canada | collected 2013-05-06 | reverse complement strand
CTTCGGGACTCCGGACAGAAAGGACCGCAAATACGGTGCCGGTGGAAAACTTTTGGAGGACCCGGATTGTTTCTATCACTACGACGATGAGGGAAACCTCATTTTCCGCGAGTTCAAGCAGTTGCAGGAAACGGGTGTAAGGTACGACCGGAAGCGCATGGAGAAGGAACGCGGCATCCGTTGTCTGGCAACGGGTACGGGATGGCTCTACGAATGGGCGTCCAACGGAATGCTGAAGAAGGTTATACGTCCGGACGGAAGACCGGTGGAGTTCCGGTATGATGCGTTGGGGCGCCGCACTGTCAAGCGGTATTTCGGAAAGACCACACGCTGGGTGTGGAACGGAAACGTACCTTTACATGAGTGGAGCTATAAAGCTATTGGCTTACAATCAGACGAAAAGGGAAACACCCTTCCAAAAGAACCGGTAGAAGATATTACTACCTGGGTGTTCGAGGCAGGTACGTTTGTACCTACGGCAAAGATACAGGAGAGCAAGCAGTATTCCATTGTGTCCGACTACTTGGGTACACCCATCCAGATGTACGACGGACAGGGCAACAAAACTTGGGACTGCACGCTGGATATTTACGGAAAAGTGCTTGCCGTTGATAAGGGAACGGAGTTTGATTGTCCGTTCAGGTTTCAGGGGCAGTATAAGGATAGTGAAACCGGATTGTACTATAACAGATTACGTTTTTATGATTCCAATATTGGGAACTATTTAAATCAAGATCCTACTGGTTTAATTGGAGGAAACCCAACTCTGTATGGATATGTAAAAAATATCAATGCACAAATAGACTTGTATGGATTATGTGTATATGAACTAGTAGCAACAAGTGATGGCTGGTATCCTGTATATGAAAAAGGAAAATTGAATCCAACATCATATGTACGATTAAATCAAGGTGATGTCTACAAAATAGGTGAATCTCAAAATCCCCAAAGTAGGTATTCTCAAGTAAGATTGGATGAAGCTAGGATAAATAAATCAACTGCCACTTCAGTAGCCATAGACACTAATGGAAAACCTAAATTAGATATAAATGGAAATATTATGACAGCTGGTTTGGAAATGGACATTGATCAAAATACAATTGGAAATACCAAACAAGCCGATCGTTCAATCGAAACTCAAAGAATAAAGACTTATGAACAAAATAATCATCATCTGCCTGCTGGTAATAAAACGCATCATTAATCATTAAAAATAATTATTATGGGACTATTTTTACGAATTACGTATCAATCACAAGGAGGAAGAACAGTCGAAAAAGCATTTATAAATCGTAAGGTTTTAGGCTATATTATAGATGGTTTAAACGATGGAGATTGGCAAGATTCAATTTCAATTAAACTAACGACTCATGATCCCCAATATAGTCATATTGCAATTGGCGCAATTCTTAGATTTTTCCTTTCAGAAAATATAGAAGGTGGCAATTTAAAATCATTTTATAGATACCTAAAAAAAGATGATAAACTTATAATAGATCAAATGCTTACAATAGATAAATATGATGATTTATCTGAAGATGAGACGAGAAAAGAGCTTTGTGATGATATATTTCTTTATTTTAAAGAAGTTATTTTAAAATATAAAGATCGCTTTCTTGATTTTGATGCCGTTACTTTTATTCCATTGCTTGAAGAAAGGTTTGAGGATATAAAAAACGGTAAACTAGTAAGTAAAAGGAAATATGATTCGTATTAATATACCACAGTTTTATCTATTCCTTTTCCCAAAAAATCAATGTATAAATTTCTTAGAAAAATGGGAAGGTATATGTTCAAAGCAAATGAACAGAATGTTTTTAAAATTGAGCATACTTTTGAATGGATAGACTTGATAGATTTAAAAATACGAACAGCAACAAATTATAACCGTATTGCTAAAAAAAATCAAGGGGAAGCTTTATCTTGTACCATCGATAAAGAAGGACGCATAAAGTTTCCTACAGTACCATAGCAACTATTGAACATTTTTTATATTATGGACATTTTTTCTAAAGAAATTATTATACCTATAACGGCAGCCATACTGGGCATTGCCGTTCCCTTGTTAATTGGAGTTATTCAGCGGATAGACGATAAGTATGAATCTACCCGCCTGATACAACTCTTTATGAACGAAAGAAGCACAAAGCATTTTCTTGGCTTGCTCGCTATTACCATATTTTTACTGTTCTATCAATTGGTCGCTCCACCTAACTATTTTGATTTCGGAGTTCTTACAAAGTACATAGATTATTCTGCCATTATTCTCGCGACAATATTCTGTGTACTGCTGACATTCAGTATATTTATGATTTTCAGGCTTATCTATATTTATAATGTGCCTGAAAAACTGCAAAAGCATCTAATCAAGAGGAACGATATTCCACGAAATACCAGAAAGGCATGGTTCGAACTTTTTATTGCCATGCTCAAACAGAACAACGTGGATGTATTGCGCGATTGTTTTCAAGAATTGTATAATTGGACCATGTCTTTACGTGAAGGAAGACAATGGACGGTAATGGAATATCCGCCGGAGTTATACGAAGGCATTATCTCTATCAATGAACAGCTGTGTATGCAACAAAAGGAGGCGGTTTCCATCAAAAACGGCAATGACATAGTCAACGTAATGCTGGATGGAGTCCAGTTCACCATAATGCATCAGAATACCTACCGTACAATCTGGACTTGTTTGAACCAGCAATTGTTTTACAAACGCAGTGAATGGATTATCAAATATTGGAATGCAGCCAATTCTCTTCTGCTTCTTCACCTTGCAGATTTCCAACTTAATGAGCGCATATATGTCTCCTATACCCCATCTGGACAAGCTATTGCCGATAGTAAAATGGTTGAGCTAAGGCAAAAAGAGCGGAAAGAATTTAAGGAGTTCCATATCGCATTGGGGGGACTTTTGCTGTTTAGAAAGGAGCACGAACTTTTAAATCAAATATTGTATTACACTAATAGCCAACCACCTCATTATGTTCTGATTCCAGGATCGCTGGCTGTAATTATTTCACTGTATATGGACTTGCTCTCATTCAGTCCCGATTCAATGTACAAATACGAGCAAAAATATCCATTTTTTGGCCTTCAGGCTGGCGTACGCAACAATAGCATCATCAATGGCTGGATACAGAAATACTTGTATATCCTAATGTTACGTCTGGCAACACTTAACCGCACCTATGTTTACGAGGATTTTTATTCACTGCCGGCTCTTCCTGAATCCTTGTCCGAAAAGAACGAATGGCTGGAAAATGTTCCGATTATCCTGAAACAGATTGAGCAGAATTCCATTCCATTGGAAGACATCACAACAATACTGCCATTGGATCAGTCGCGCATATACAGGGCTAAACATAAGCTGAAGAATGCACTGGAGTCCCTTTCCAATTCGCTTACTTCAGCAATACAACATCAAAAAGTTACTCAACAGCTGTCTGAAGATGAAATTCAGGATTTTTACCAAATAGCATCAGATAGTATTGGCAGAGAAATGAAGTGGATTACAGAAGTATCTGTCATAACTAATGATGAGCACAAAAACTGTAACAAGTTCGATTGTGTCGGAAGAATACGTCAGCTGATGCCGGCAGAGGCATTCTGTACGGATAAAACAATAGGATATGTCAATTTTAAGGAGTCTTTCAGTGCTGCTACACTATACTCTTTCAAAAACTGCTGGCTCCGAAGCTTCCAGTATCAGCCTAAAAGTGAATATAGGGTTTTTCCGGAGAATCTTGACAAGGCCTTCCAGACTTTAAGATTGACCGACAAACAGATAATCATCGGATTTCACTTCAACTGGTACAATGCTTATCCTCAGAATTTACGGAAGGAAAACGAGTATAAGTTCAAATCCCCTGACAACAGATTGTTGTATAGTCTGCCTGGAGATCATACAGTCGAATTTACAAATACTGTGATTATTCTCAACAAGTCAGACCTGCCCAAACTGAAATTACTTGATCCGCCTTCCACACTAAAGGACAAGTTTCATTTGAAATGTATCAATGAACAATACAAGTTATATGCCTCTGTAATCAAATTATCCGAAAACGAACCTCTTCTAAATGAATATATCAGTTCGGGAGCATACTTGGAAAAAGAATTGAAACAGATGGCATTGGTTTGTACAGAGCTGGACGCACAGATACTATGGAAGCAGAATATACCTGTTGTCATGATTAAGGTGCTCGACCGCTTTATTGACAGCGGCAATGAAAATCTTTCCGAAATCCGTCCGTTCAATGCCGACTGATACACATTCAGATATCAGATTGACACTTCTGACTATTAGAAAACCATCATAAAACATACAGGTTAAAAATTGGAAAAACAAAGAATTGGGAAGACCTCTATGTTCACAGCAAATGAAACACAACATTCATTAGGTCGTTTCATTTAGAAACACTATCTTTGTAACAGGTCTATACAATAAATATATGAGTAGAATCAAGATTAAAAACTTCGGTCCGTTGAAAGAAACAGCATCTGTAACGGACGGATGGATAGATATAAAGAAAGTAACCGTTTTTACGGGTAACCAGGGTAGCGGTAAAAGTACGGTTGCCAAACTGATTTCCACCTTTACATGGATGGAGAAGGTCTTGACACGGGGTGATTTCAAGGAGAAAGAATTTACCGCCGCCAAGTTCAAGAACAAGTATTGCGGTTACCATCGTATTTCCAATTATTTCATAAAGGAACAGACTGAGATTTTCTACGAAGGGGATTCCTACAAGTTTACCTACACGAAGCAAGGCGAACTTGTCATAGAAAAGAATGAGAATGCATTGGACAGCTATGCCCTTCCTCAAATCATGTACGTTCCTGCCGAACGGAATTTCATCAGCATGGTCAACAAACCGGATCTGATTAAGGATTTGCCGGATGCCTTGCTAGGTTTTCTTACGGAATATGACAAAGCCAAACAACGCATTAAGAGTAGTCTGGAACTGCCTATCAATCATGCTCAACTGGAATATAACAAACAAAATGACATTGTTTATGTCAAAGGTGAGGACTATAAGGTGAAGTTAATGGAAGCGTCCAGCGGATTCCAATCCATCGTACCGCTTTATTTGGTTTCTTTACATTTGTCCGAATCTGTAAAAAGTCAGGCGAATAGTGCCCAAAAGATGAGCAGCGATGAAGCGAAACGCTTCGAAGCGGAAGTTGCGAATATATGGAACATACCGAACCTTACGGACGAGCAACGGAGGATTGCCCTTTCAGCCGTTTCTGCCAGATTCAACAAATCGGCATTTGTCAACATTGTAGAAGAACCGGAACAAAACCTTTATCCGGAATCGCAATGGATGATAATGAAACAGTTGCTGGCTTTTAACAATGCTTTGGAAACAAACCGTTTGGTAGTTACAACACATAGCCCATACCTTATTAATAGCCTGACCGTCGCTGTCAAAGCCGGTATGCTGTTGGCTGTAGGTAATCTTTCCTGTGAGGTACAAGAAAGGATAAATGCTATTTATCCCATAGAAGCTGCCATACACCCTGACGAAATCGCTATTTACGAGTTCAACGAGATAGAAGGGACGGTAACTGTACTGGACACATATCATGGGCTTCCTTCCGATGAGAACTTCCTCAACAGGATGCTAGAGAGAACAAACGAAGATTTTGCCGATTTATTGGAAATACAGCAGGAATTATGATTGACTTCTTCCCGACACGACATATATCATCATCAAACAGACGCAAATTCGGTATATGTGACCGGCCGGCTCCTGCTGCTGAAAAAGCATATATTGCAGAAAGACAGGGTCAGGATTGGATTGCGGCGGTGGACAATTATCCTCAGATAAAGGTGAATTTCGTACCGGTTGATCATTGCATTGAACTGCGCAGGGCGGACGGGAGTATGGACAACCGCTGCGACGGCTGCCTGTTTTATAGAGATACGATCATATTTGTAGAGTTGAAGCAAAGAAAAGGCAAGGGTAATCAATGGATAAAAGACGGCGAACAGCAGTTGCGTTCTACCATTGGTTATTTTGAACAACAGGAAGAGGCACGGAATTTTCCCATAAAAAAAGCCTACATAGCCAATAGCGAAAAACCTTTGTTCAGAACCGGTCAGGCAGTACGTATGGAACGCTTTTTCTTGGAAACAAACTATATACTGAGAATCGAGAACAGAATAAATATTGAATAATTGGTTGACCCTGCAGTGATTTTCGGCGAAAAACGGAACTCCGGTACGAAACTTGATGCCTACATTTGCACCGTTAACAAAATGTTTCACTTAAAACCTGTTGATTTATGGACTATATCCAAAAGATTAAGTTGCTGAACGAGTTGATGCTCAATGCAACACCGCAAAATGTAGATTTCACGCCGCAAAACGGCAATTATTGTGTGGCACTGATAGCTACGCGGCCTGTTCACACTTGGGGATACCAAAAGCGTAACTTCAAGATTAAGGGACGCTTGGAAGAAGGCAAGACGGTCTCTGCCGATTTGATAGCGGAAAATGAAATGCTTTTTGGCGTGGAAGATCTGCCTTACGTGGCTCACGAGGGTGACCGTACCCCTATCTTCAAGATAATTCGTGCTTCCATTTTCTGTGCGTATGCGGGGTTGCAGCTTACAGACCTGCATCTGGGGATGCGGAAGATTGCCTGGTCAGATTATCCTTTCAAGAGACCGGATAAGGAAGAACAGGCAAAAGCAGAAGTCGGATTTATGAAACGTCTGGCATCGGTAATGACTGTTCCGGATCATTGTGTGGTAGGACGTTCCGTGGTAACCCATCTCACTTCCACCCGTTTGCGGGATGTTATGCTGTACAACAAGGAGTACGAACCGTCCTTATATGGAAAGATAAAGGATTCAATAGAATCCTTATCTCCCTTTATTCCGGCAAAGGACCATGCCGATAATGTGGTTCCCGATGTATTTGTTTCGCAACAGGATTGGGAAAATCCTCGTGACACTTATGAACATCAGGTTATCATACTCAATGCCAAAAGCAAAAAGAAAGAACAGTTCTGGTGGGATTACCTGAAACTCAATATTTTCCTGAGCGATTTGGAGTATTATTTCGGCTACTATATTTTGATGAACCGTTGGCAGATTCCGATGATTCAGAGGTGGATTGCCGAGTATCGCGAAAAAGGTTTCTTCGAGTCCCAGCGTGCGAAGGATTATCTTCTGTTCTATTTGAAAGCCGGAGAAAAGACACCGGTTCGTGTTTTAAACTCACAGGGGGTGCAGGTTAAGATGAAGATACCTTCAAGATAAGCCGGTAACATAATGTTTCTCATAGGGAAAAGCGGATTATGTATATTTCATAGGCATTTCTTTGCCGATAGAATGCATAATTGGCTTTTCCCTTTGTTTTTGTTGGGGATATTTATACTTTTGCATTCAAAAAAATACCGTCTGGTCGGTATTTTTTTGAATGAATATAGAAGAGTTATCAGAATATGGAATGAAAACACAGGGGAACATCTCTGTTTGAAATTCCACTTTCTGTTTGGGTTCCCCTATGTTAAACAAACCGACTAATCGGCTTATTTGAAAACAAATATAGTGAAAAAATAATATATCGCACAAAAAAATAAAATGGTATTGCAGATCGGTGTGTCGTAAATTCATAAAAGGCTTTGATTCATATGAAAAAGGCATATTTAATAATACTAAAACAAAATGCTTATTCTCTTAAAAAGAACTACTTTTGTATGATGCAAAAAAAAGAATGTCATGAAAGGAACAAAAGGTTCAGAAACAAAAGCTTTAATAAGGGAGACTGCATTTAAACAGTTTCTGACAAAAGATTACAGCATGGTCCCCTTAAAAGATATAGAAAAAAGCCTCAATTTGTCGAGAGGATGTATGTCATATCACTATCCTACAAAACAAGAATTGTTTATTGATGTGATAGACCAATACATACTCCGAAAACAAGATGTTGATAACAAACTGCAAATTTCAAAGCCCATGTCTTTATATGAATTTATAGAACACTATATTATTAATGTTGAGCGTACTATGAATTATTTAACTCAGTTCATTTTGCCGGAAGCTAAAACTAATGGAACACGAGCATATATGAACTTAATTCTACAAGCTGAAAAATTTTATCCTAATTTCACTAAAGAAACAACAATAATAACACAAAAAGAATTATTGTTGTGGGAAAGAATATTGAAACATGCTCAAAATGAGGGGGAAATAAATAAACAATATGATTGTAGATACCTTGCCAAACAGTTTAAATATCTTTTCTTTGGACAATCTTATAATGATGCCCTAGAAAACGGATTAAATATACCTGAGCTAAAAAAACAATTTATATTCATATATAATCTAATAAAAATATAATTTAAATGCAGAAAGAAGTTTTTATAACAACAACAGCTGTTTACTTTCCCAACTCTCCTATCGGCAATAACCAAATGGAGGAGTATTTGGGCTTAATTTCCGGTTCACACTCTCGTGTTAAAAACATTGTGCTTAGACAGAATGGTATAAAGCAACGTTTCTATGCCATTGATACTAATCAGACCATGACACATACTAATGCAGACTTGGCGGCACAATCTATATATAACTTGTTGGCGAAACACCCTCTTCCAATGCAGGATTTGGAATTGTTAGCGTGCGCAACTGCTAGTCCGGATCAGATATTACCCTCACATGCTTCTATGGTACATGGTTTACTAAAAAATAAGCCGATGGAAATATATTCATCATCTGGTATTTGTTTATCATGCATTCAAGCATTTAAAATTGCTTATTGGAGCATTTTATCTGGTGAAAAACGGAATGCTGTTTGTAGCTGTTCTGAATTGGCATCAGCAGGCTTGCTATCCAAAAACTATGATTTAGAATATGAGAAATGCGCAAATCTTGGAATAAAGCCATACATGGCACTAGAGAAAGATTTTTTACGTTTCATGTTGAGTGATGGGGCTAGTGCTGTATTGCTTCAGGACAATCCGGGTAATGAAAAGGCTTTGAAGGTTGAATGGGTAGAGATGACTTCATTTGCAAATGAATTACCAACATGTATGTTTATGGGAGCAGAAAAAACAGAAAATGGAGAATTAAAGAGTTGGAAATCATTTGATTCTCAAGATTTTGTAAATCGTTCACTCTTTACTGTTAAACAAGATATTAAATTATTGGAACAAAAGGCAGTTCCATATTGGGCCAAACATATCAAATATTGCTTTGCGAAACATAACATATCACCAGACACGATTTCGTATGTACTTCCTCACGTTTCTTCCATGTTTTTTTATGATAAAATAATAAATGAGCTTGAACAAGTGGGAATTGGAATCGACAAGAGCAAATGGTTCACTAATTTGCCGGAAGTCGGAAATATTGCTTCAGCAGCCATATTTGCAATTCTGGATCAATTCTGGAAGACACATAAGCTCGTGCCGGGAGAAAAAATACTGCTGCTTGTCCCTGAAAGCGGACGCTTTTCTTATGGAACAGTGCTATTAAGTGTCGTATAAATTTGGAAATAAACGATAAATAACGTATTTTTGCGCTGTTAAAACGACATAGTATAGTATCATATATCATCTTCCAAACGAAAAGTGGAAAATTTCAAAGAGATAAGATGGAATATGACGGCTTGCGCTATATTAAAATATATAGCACAGGTGCGTCAGCATCATCTCTAGGTATTCCACTACCGCGTTGGGGTGTTGATTGCATCTGTGCTATTTTTTATAATATAGGCAGTAGGATGGACCCGAATTTGAAACAGCGGATTATAGAGGAGGCATACAGGTTATTCATCACAAAAGGAATGAAGCAGACCTCATTCTGCGATGTGGCTGTCGCCGTGCATAAATCCAAAGGGGCTGTCATACACTACTTTCCTTCCAAAAAGAAACTGATTGATGCGGTTGTCAGAATGCGTTTTTTCCCCGACTCGCAGATTTCTTGTGAAATGTATTCCTTGGCTGACAAGGATTGGAATGAGTTTTTAAGGCAATACAGGAATCCGATAGAACGGGTGATAAACAGTTTTCCAAAACATCTGAATGGCAATCTCCTGGTATGTTATATGCAGTTTGTTTCCTCCGCCCATGAATATATGGACGAATTTCCACAAATGTATCAGCAACTCCTTATCCGGGAACAGGACTTTCTTTCCAATGTGGCTTATGGTCATAAAATAAGTTTGAAGGATGCCAAGGCGTTCAGCAGACAGGCATTGAACACTTCTATTGGTAAGACTTTCTTGGGGATGTTCTCAGAAATTTAAGCCCGCATTCCTTTCCTTTTCCTCCCTATCAGTTCATTCCGTTGTCTTTTAGACTGATAAATGATAAAACTTTACTTGCTGGAACCTGTTTTTTTTCATTATTCTTGGAAAAGGCTTATCTTTGCAAAATAAACCGACCAGTCGGTTTATTTTGCAAAGAATTTTAATAGAATATAATGAATTAAAAAGTGAATAATTGGAAAGTAGGAATAAATTGTTGAAATCTTTGCGCCTGCAACCGCTTCTTGCCAAAATAGCGGTAGGATATATGGCCAAGATTGTAGTCATAAGTGGTATTGCTTACGTTGGCATCTGCGAATGGAAAGAGACTAAGGCCAGGGAAATGGAAGTACGGATGATTAACCGGAAAAAGCATGAGATAAATGATATATACGTGAAAATGCTCAGGCTTTCTTTCTTCTGTGAAACCTTTATGGAGTGGAGTGAGCAGGATTTTTTATCATTTCAGAAGCGGAGACGGCACATTGACAGCCTGTTGTGTAGCTTGAGGTACTCCTCTTCCGGCTCACATACAGACAGCATCCGTAATTTGTGGAGAGCCAAGGAGCGGTATATGCGGGAAATCATATATTGGGTACACAGGCAGGAGGAAGCCGACCGGGAAATTGCAGCGCAGATTCCGGCCATTGCCAGACAGAGTGAACGGGAAAATGCCCCCAAAGGGGGATTCCTGAAGAGGTTGTTCGCAAAACGCCACAAGGCGGATTCTCCTTCTGCCGCCTCCATGCTTCATGAACTTAACCGAAGCGTGGTGGGCAGACAGCAGGCGTATGCCCGGAAGCTGGCAGAACGGACGGACAGCTTGGATGGGATGAACAGAAGGCTGAACGTGCAGTTGCGGCAGATGATTGAGAATATGGACGGAACGGTACAAGCAGAATTGAAGAGACAGGAAGAAGAAGTTGCGGAAGCCGGGAAACGGTCATTTGCCACGGTCATCGGTCTGACGGCATTCATGGTTTTGCTGCTGATATGGTCCTACATGGTGATACACCGGGATATGATGCGTATAAACCGTTATAAAAAAAGGCTGGAAGGCACAGTCCGTCAGTTGGAGCAGACCGTTCTTGAAAACGAGGAACTGATTGAGGCAAGAAAGAAAATCATGCTGGCCGTAACCCATGACTTGCGCGCGCCGCTTGCTTCTATCAGCAGCTATGCGGAATTGCTTTCCACGGAAAGAGAAGTGTCGAAGTGCAGGGAATACAGCCGGAACATACGGCAGGTGGCGGGACACATGTCTTCCATGCTGAATTCCCTGTTGGGATTTTTTCGGTTGGAAAGTGGCGGGGAAAAGGCCGTTCCTGTCCCGTTCAGGTTATGTTCCGTCACCGAGATTTTGGAAACGGATTTTATGCCGCTGGCAGCAGGAAAAAACCTTTTGCTGAACGTGCTGAGTGCCGGAGATGCGGTTGTTATAGGAGATAGGGACAGGATAATACAGATAGGAAGCAACTTGTTGTCCAATGCAATCAAGTTTACGGAGCAGGGAAGTGTAACGGTTCGCACACAATTTGACCAGGGCGTATTGACGCTTATCGTGGAAGATACCGGCACCGGAATGGACGATGAGGAGCAGACACGCATTTTCACTGCATTCGAAAGGCTTCCCAATGCGATTGCGGAAGAAGGGGTCGGACTGGGACTTTCAATAGTAAAAGGTCTGGTCGGATTGTTGGACGGCAGGATTGAAGTGGCAAGCCGGAAAGGGGTGGGCAGCCGGTTCACTGTCTGTCTTCCTCTGGCTGTGGCAGAGGAAGCGATGGCGGAGAGCGGCAGGAGCCGGATTTCCGTACGGTCCTATACGGTACTGGTATTGGACAATGACACCGTTTTGCTGGCGGCAATCAGGGAAATGTTTGCGTATCACGGGGTGGCTTGCACGGTATGTGAGAACACGCGTGATCTGATGGAGCATGTCCGCAGCCGTAGTTATGACCTTTTGATTACGGATTTGAAAATGCCCCGGACAAACGGATTCGAGGTGTTGAAGCTCCTGCGCATGGCCAATGTGGGAAATTCACGGAGCATTCCGGTTATAGCGAGTACCGCATCGGGAAACTGCGATACGGGGGATTTGTATGCGGCAGGGTTTTCGGGCTGTTTGAAAAAGCCGTTTTCCGCCGAAGAACTTTTGCAGGTATGTACGGAATGTCTGGGAAATGAAAGGCAGTCTGAACAGATAGACCTCGATGCCCTGCTGAAATATGGGAACAGGCGGAAGATGCTGGATACCCTGATCCGGGAGACAAGGAAGGATATGGAGGCTATGGCTGAATGTGCAGAAAAGAATGATCATGAGGCACTGAAAGAATGGATACATCATCTGACAGGCTCATGGGAGATCATTCATGCCGGCAAGCCGCTGCGTGAGTTGTTCGCACTGCTTCAGGATTCGGGAGAGTTTTCTGTGGACGAGTTCGGGCGGACTGTACAGCAGGTATTGGATAAAGGAAAAGAAATAATATGTTTGGCACAACAGGCTAAGAAGGCTTATGAGAGTAATTGTTGTTGAGGACAATGTCTTGTTCTGTAATTATATCTGCAATTTTTTGCAGAAGGCGGATTTGGATACTGTAAGGACTTACAGGCTGGCACAGGCTAAGAAGTTCATTGGGACATCCGTCCGTGAGGATGACATCGTATTGGCGGATTTAAGATTGCCTGACGGGGAAAGTACCACGCTGTTGCAGTGGATGAGGGAGAACGGCTATATGCACCCGTTCATCATGATGACTAATTATGAAGAGATACATTCTGCGGTTCATACCATGAAACTGGGTGCGGAAGATTATATCCTCAAACCGCTGGTTGAAACCAGGCTGCTGCCCGTCATCAAAAAAATAAGGACGGTGAACGAGGCTTTCACCAAGGTAATCTATGAACGCAAAAGCACCCCTTTTTGCGAGTTGAACCGGTACATTCACATGGTAGCGCCGACGGATATGACGGTACTGATATTGGGAAGCACCGGAACGGGAAAGGAACACCTGGCAAAAAAGATTCACAGGCAGAGCCTCAGATCCGGCAAGCCGTATGTAACGGTCGATTGCGGCAGTTTGTCCAAAGAGCTGGCACCTTCCGCCTTTTTCGGCCATGTCAAGGGGGCGTTTACCGGAGCCACAGAGGAAAAGGCAGGATATTTTCAGGAAGCGCAGGGAGGCACCCTGTTCATGGATGAGGTGGAGAACCTTTCGATAGAAACGCAGCGGATGCTGTTGCGTGCCATGGAGGAACGGCGGTATCGTCCGGTAGGCGGACAACGGGACAGGCTGATGGATGTGCGCATCATTGCGGCCACCAATGAGGATTTGCAGGAGGCTGTTGCGGAAAAGCGTTTCCGGAAGGACCTGCTTTATCGCTTTCAGGATTTTACCATCACCGTACCTGCATTGCATAATTGCCTGGAGGATATACTGCCTTTGGCGGATTTTTTCCGGGAGCAATCTTGCGGATTGCTCCGGAAAGAGGTCTTGGATTTTGACGAACCGGCAAAGAAGATGCTGCTGGGATACAGTTGGCCGGGAAATGTACGGGAACTGAAGCAGGTTATTCATGCGGCGGTATTGATATGCAAAGGAAAACTGATTACCCCCAATTCCTTACGGCTCCAATATGCGGGAGAGCCCGTTTCTGACCCCATGGGGAAAGAGAAGATAGACAAGTGTTTGCAGAAAGATGAAAGAAGAAACATAGAACAGATCAAGACGGCTCTTTCCATCTCTAAAGGGAACCTGACACAGGCAGCGGCCTTGTTGGGAATCAGCCGCCCGACCCTTTACAAGAGAATGAGCCTGCACGGAATTTCCAGATAGGTTTGTTTGCGATACAGTTTTCCCCCTCATCAAAGGAAAATCGAATTTGTCTTGCCGGCCGCATTTGCCGAATCTTTTCGTGGAAATTTTCCTTGCGGCTTCGCCGTGGAAAATTTTCACGAAAAAGAATGCGGCGGCAATCCAGATTCGATTTGAAAAACGATTACAGGGGCAAACTGCGACCGATGTGACGCATGGATAAAGGATATGGGCTGCTTGAAGAGGCCGTATTTCATAATCCATGAAATTCCACATATCCAGCCGGGATACAGATCTTATGAAAGTCTTGCTGTAAAAAAGCGGAAGGCATGAGAAGACAGGGGGCTTCAGCTCCCTCTGTTCTGCATGGTTTTGTCTTGCCTGCCCGCCTGCTCTTTTCTGGTGTCGGATGCGCAGGCTTTTTCCCTTCTGCCTCACGTATCTTCTCTCTTTCCGTTTATTCACTTCCCTTCTTCTCCGTTCACGGTTTAGCCGTTGGGAACAGTCATGTTTATGACATCTGACGACATTTGATGACATCTGATGACACCTTTTTGAAAATCAGCATATTATTTGGAAATACCCCATACCTTTGAAGCGTCAAAGCAATTCATTAACCCCTAAAAGAAAAGGTATGGCACAAGAAAAGATCCCGAACGAAAAGCCCAAACGGACCCGGAAACCGAAGGCCGGAAGTGATGCTCTTCCGGTGGAACAGATTACGGAATTGATGCTGGTTCATAACAAGAACGATCCGAAATTCGGTGTACAGGCTGTCAGTGAAATTGACAAGGACGGAAAAGCGAAGACGGTTCCGGCGGACGAGAAGAATGAAAACTCATTCCTGAAATTCGACAAGAATTCGAGTATTCTCGAAAACTTCATCAAGAATTTTTGGAGCCAGCTCAAGGAACCTACCCATTTCCGCCTGCTCCGCATGACCTACCACGACTACAAGGTGAACAAGCAGGCCATCAGGGATTTGTCGGAGGGAAAGCAGACGGATGCGGTGAAAGAGTTCCTCAAACGCTACGAAATCCGTCCGAGAGAAAACAAGAAGGAACAAAGTGTAAACCAAAAAGAAAAAACAGCTATGGCAGACAAAGAGACACAACCGCAGGAACCCCTGCAACAGAGCGAAGTACAGCAGGCGGCACAGCAACAGCAGCAGCCCCAGGCTCAACAGGCAGCGCAGGAGTCGCAAGGACCGCGTTACCGGTATAATGAGAACATGGTCAACTGGGAGGAGTTGGAAAAGGTCGGAATCTCAAAGGCTTCGCTGGAACAGCAGGGACTCCTTGATTCCATGCTGAAGGGCTACAAGACCAACAAACTGGTGCCCCTGACCATCCATCTTTCCGGTTTGCTGACAGCCAAACTGGATGCAAGGCTCTCACTCATCCCGCAACAGGACGGACAGGTGGGACTGGCCATTCACGGCATACGCAAGGAACCGCAGTTGGAGCGTCCTTATTTCGGGTTTAACTTTAACGAGGAGGACAAGAAGAATCTGCGTGAGACCGGCAACATGGGGCGTGTGGCAGAACTCAACCTGCGCGGCAGTGAATATACCCCCTGTCTGATTTCCATCGACAAGAGCACCAACGAGCTGGTTGCCGTCCGTCAGGAGCACGTTTACATCCCGCAGGAAGTGAGCGGGGTCAAACTTACCGCAGAGGAGATCAGGCTGCTGAAGGAGGGACAGCCTGTCAAAGTGGAGGGTATGACTTCCAAAGCAGGCAAGGAATTCGATGCCACACTCCAGTACAGTGCCGAGCGCAGGGGACTGGAATTCATCTTTCCGAAAAACCAGATTTTCAACGAACGTTCCATCGGAGGCGTGCCTCTCTCGCCCACCCAGATAAAAATGCTCAGCGAAGGACATACCATTCTGGTGGAAGACATGAAGTTCAGGAACAGGAATGACACCTTCTCGTCCTTTGTAACGATAGACAAGGTTACGGGGCGCCCGAACTACACGCGGCACAATCCGGAAACCGGAGAGATTTATATTCCAAAGGAAATCTGCAACGTGCAGCTGACTGCCGAAGACAGGGAAACCCTGCGCAAGGGACAGCCGGTCTATCTGGAAAACATGATCGGGCGCAACGGGGAGGAATTCTCCTCGTTCGTCAAGCTGGATATGAATACCGGCAGGACGATGTATTCACGCACGCCGAACGGATTCAACGAGCAGCAGGCACCGCGTATTCCTGCGGAGGTTTACGGGCACGTGTTCACGGCACAGGAAAAAGCGAACCTCCAGGATGGCAAGACTTTGCTTGTCGAAGGGCTGAAAAACAACGGGCAGACCTTCAGTTCCTACCTGAAAGTCAATCCCTATTCCGGGCAGTTGCAGTATTTTCAGGAAAATCCGGACATCCGCAGGGACACTTCCCGCCGTGCCGCACAGACGGAGACCGCACAGGGACAGCAGCAGGAGCAGAAGAAGGGTGCATCGCAGGCAGTATAGACCTGCCCGGAGAGAAACAGAATCAATCATACAAACCTAAAAAAACGAATCGTATGAATACGGATCAGAATACCCGTCATATTTATAAGACGGAAGATATCGACTGGGACGGTCTGAAGGCCGCAGGTATCAGTAAGAAACAACTGGAAGCGGAAGGCAACATGGAACTGTTGCTGCAAGGAAAGGAAACGGGCATCGTTCCGCTGAAACTCCATATTTCGGTCCTCAGCCTGACAATGGATGCCACGCTGAAGCTGGTACCCGACGGCAACGGCAGACCGGTCATGGAAATAAACGGTCTCCGTCAGAAGGAGGAGGCGGCAGTTTGACCGGGAAACAATAAGTATAACTCACGTTCCGTGCCGTTCCTGACGGTACGGAACATCAAAAGGAAAAAGAATATGATAGCGATAGTGACTGACAAGCCCAATGTGGGCAGAGAGATAGCAAGGGTTTTGGGAGCTGACAGAAAAGAGAACGGATATATGAGCGGAAACGGATACATGGTAACATGGACATACGGCAACATGCTTTCCCTGGCGATGCCGAAAGATACCGGTACGGCATGGGTGGAGCGGGAGAACTTCCCCCTGCTGCCGCCTCCTTTTCTGACGGTACGGCATGTAAAGACGGACACGGGATGGAATCCCGACATCAATGCGGTGCTCCAGTTGAAGGTGATAGCCGGGGTGTTCGATGCGTGTGACACTATTGTTGCGGCAACCGACGCTTCCCGCGAGGGGGAAATGCTGTTCCGGTATCTTTATCGTTTTTTGGGATGCAGGAAACCTTGCCTCCGCCTGTGGATCTCCTCCTTGACGGACGAAGCCATTGCCAAAGGAATGGAAAACCTTCGTCCTTGCAGCCTGTTCGACAACTTGTTTTTGGCGGCAGACAGCCGCAACAAGGCCGACTGGCTTCTTGGAGTCAATTCGAGCTATGCCGTCTGCAAGGCGGTCGGTTTCGGGAACAACTCGCTTGGAAGGGTACAGACCCCTGTATTGGCAGCGATAAGCGGACGGTACAGGGAAAGGGAAAATCACATTCCCGCAGACAGCTGGCCCGTATTCGTCAGCCTCTGCAAGAACGGGAAGATAATAAAGATGCGGCATGTGGAAGATTTCTGCAACCGCCGGGATGCCCTGGAACTTTACGAGGACTGCAAGGCGGCAGGATATGCCCGTATCACGGCGGTCAACAGCCGGACTGAGGAAATCACCGCACCTGCCCTTTATAACCTGACCGGGCTTCAGAAGGATGCGAACCGTTACCATAACCTGACAGCCATACGGGTGCAGGAAATTACCCAAAGCCTGTATGAGAAAAAACTGATCTCCTGCCCGCGCACTTCCAGCCGTCTGCTGCCCGGAGACGTGTATGACATGTTGCCTCCGGTTATGGAAAAGCTGCTGTCCGGCAAGGAATTCCGTCAATATGCCGGTATGATCGACCTTGCTGCAAGGAAAGGCGTAACCGGAAATCAGGACACGGCGGAGCATCATGCCATTGTCATCACCGGCATACAGCCGGGGGAACTGGACAGGGAGGAAAGGCTGGTTTACACCCTTGTTGTCGGCAGGATGCTTGAAACGTTCATGCCGCCCTGCAAGGTGGAATATACGACGGTTGAAGCGGTCTGTGCCGCACGCAAGTTCCGAATCCGTACATACCGTATTCTGGAAGCGGGGTGGCTCGGTATCTTTCAGAGGGAACGGCTTGTCGCGGAAGACAACGACCTCTGTCCCGTACCCCCTGAACTTTTTCGGGAGGAGAAGCTGCCGGTAACGGGATGCAGCCTTATACACAGGAAATCGCTGCCCGCTGCCCCTTATACGGATGAGGAACTGGCGGACTATATGGACAAGACCGGTCTGGGAACCGCATCCACGCGCACGAATATCATCCGTACGCTTCTGGAGCGTAAATATATCCGGTATTCGGGCAAATACATTATCCCGACCCCAAAAGGTCTTCTTTTATATGAAACGGTACGCGGAATGAAAGTGGCTGACGCCTCCCTCACCTCCGGCTGGGAAGCGGAGCTGGCACGGATTGAACAGGGAGAACTCACACAGAAAGAATTTCTGGATGGCGTATTGGAAACGGTAAATGAGGTTACCGGTGAGATTTTCCGGAAACTTTCGGAAGATGGACAGCCGCATGGTTCCATATAGACGGCCGGGCGGAAGGTACGGAACAGAAGAGGTGCAGACTGGGGTCTGTGCCTCGTTTTTATATATGTACAAGATACGTTTTTCCGCTTTTAAGCGGCAAAGGTCTTGGATTGCCTCGTTTTTGCCGCAAGGCGGCCCCTTTCAGGGGCTGGTCGGCTAAAAGAAAATCATCCTCGCTTCGCTGCGGTATTTTCTTTTGCCAAGCCTTGCGCAAAAAGGCAATCCAAGGGCCGGAGGCCTATAAAATCGGGAAAACATATCCCGATGGGATTATTCATTCTTAAAAATTTAAAGACATGAAACTGAAACTCATCGAAAACATCTGCAGGCAAGTGGTCGCACTGGTTCTGCTTACGGGAATATGCCTGCTTTACTGCAAGGGCGTCATTCCCGTGTACCTGTCTGTCCTGTTCCTTATGTCCGGAACACTGGTCCGTCTCGCCTTCAGGACATTCACCTTTGTCTTGAAAACAATCCTTGTCCTGATTGTCATGGGCATGCTTGTATAACCATCAAATGCAGAAGATATGAGAACTTACACATTTACATCCTCGGCTCCGGTCATGCCGGCTGCATGGCCTGCCACAAACCGGACAACACCTGTCAAAAGACAGCCTCCCTGTACGACAGACGGGCCCAGACGTATCGGCTACTATCTGGAACCGTTGAAAGGCATCGCCTCGAATCCGGACAGGCAGAGAATCCTGAAGGATTTTTTCAAGGAAACTTATGTATAACATTTTAAATTTTACCATTATGTTTTTTCAAGCAATCAACCAAATGATTACGGCAGGCACAGACCTGAGTATCAACATCAGACGGGTAAACGACAATCTGACGGTTGCCGTCGTTCCCAGACGGTCGGGAGTAAAGGCCGGCGAACGCATTGTCCCGCTCATCCTGAACGGTACGCCGGAAGAACTGGATGCAGGATTCCTGCAGGCTGTCGGTGCACCCGTACAGAAAGCGCAAGGTATCCTTACCAACCTGGAATCGTTCGAGAAGCAGGCAGAGCAGGCGGTTTCACAAAGCAAAACCTCCAAGCCTACGGTGGAAAAGGAGTCCAAGGAAGCCCGTGAAAAACGGGAAAAGATGGAAAAACTGCTGAAGAAAGCTGAGGATGCCACGGCAGGAAAGCATTATTCCGAAGCATTGACCTGGCTCAGGCAGGCTAAGGTACTGGCACAGCCGGACAAACAGGCGGACATTGACAAAAAAATGGCGGAAGTGCAGAAGAAGGCATCCGAGGGAAGTCTGTTCGACATGGTACAGCCGCCGGTAACTGCTCCACAGCCATCCTTGCAGCAATCGGCTCCACAACCGATGGCAGCCCCGACGCCACAATACCGGAGCGGAGAGCAAGTTCCGATGTTCATGCCCGAACAGCCTGCCCCGGCTCCGCAACCCGTTGCACAGCCGCAAGTCCAGCCCGTACAATATAGGCAACCTGCACCGCAACCGGTTCCTCAGCAGGCTGCTCCACAACCGCAAGACATCCAGTTCCATCAACCGGTACAGGTGCCGCAACCGCAATTGGCGGACAATCGCTGGATGCAACAACCGGCTCCGTCACAGTATGCAACGGTGCAGGAGGCTGCAATGTATAACTTCGACAAGGATTACGAGGATGACCGGGAGCTACTCAGGGAGGACCCTTATGCGGAATATCCGGACTTTCCGAAGGAATGCCGCATGACGGATATGGCACAAATGGATATGGTATATTGTTAAACCCTATAAAAGAAAAATAATATGGCACTTGAAATCAAAGGATTGCAGAGAGTATTCAAATTCAAGAAGGACTCCGTGGAGCTCGTGTTGGATGATCCGAACAGCGAACTGTCCGTAAACGAGGTGATGGACTTCTATTCCATGACCTACCCTGAACTGACTACGGCAACGGTACATGGTCCTGAGTGGGAGGACGACAAGGCGGTTTACCGCTTCAAGACAACCATCGGAGTGAAAGGGTAAGCGGTATGAACAAGAAAAAAAAGGATAAGGAAACATGCAGACAGCTTTCAGAACAAGCCAAGGATGGACTGGCACGGCTGATTATTCTCTCAGTAAGTTCGTCCCACATCCGAAGGGGAACCTCGGAACGGAAAAGAAGGATACTTCCGCCACCGGGAAGCACAATGCTTTTCTGACCGGTAGAATCACACCCCTTGCACCGGATTATTGGCATCAGGATATGGATAATGATTCTCCGGTCAATCTCACGACTCCGGAAAATTTTGACTATCTCTACCGGTCGGCATCAAGATATGCGGAACTTATGGGCATAAAACTCCCTTTCCGATACAGGAAAGGGGGTTGCCCCCGCCTGAATATTACCGAGTTGTACAGAGTTATGGAAGAGTGTGTACCGGAGTGTATCAATCTGGAAAAGAAGGACGGAAGGCTGCATTTCTGTCTGTTCCGCCATCATGACTGGCCGGAACCTACTTTGTTTTGGATTCCGGTTGATTTTACCGAACGGCTTTCGGCATCATTGAAGAACATTGTCAGAGAGTTCATCCGGCTATTTGTCCGACACCACAGACTGTACGATATTACTGAGACATTTTGTTATGACTTTGCCATAGAAGAACTGGAAGACTGGGGAAACCGGGATTCCGATGCTTCCCCGAAGGAAGTCAGGGCGAACAAACGGCTGGCAGATTCCTATCAGTCTGGAAAACGGATGAAAGCACTCAGACGGATGTCGGGCAAACCGTTCTGCAAGTCTTTGGAGGAGGCTGTGCGGAATTACCGGACAAAAAAGGAAAAAGAGCTGAAGCTGTTGGAACTGATTGAGGACGGCATGGCATTGATTACTCCGGAAAGCCCGGTATTGACAGGCTACCAGTACGATTGGGCTTATGAAGAGGAATGCGATTTTCCCCCGGTGGGAATGGAAAGCCAGGTCATACTGGTCTATTCTGCTGATGATACATTGGCGGAGTGTGTCAAGGGGTATATAAATTCGGATTATCAGGAAACCTATGCCCTTACTCCGGTCACTTACAAGCTACTGACACCGGAAACGGACAGTCTTTTTCAGATGGATGACTATCCGGAAAGGCTTTCCAGATGGTTGGTGTGTTTTACAGGCTATATTGATGACAACTTTTAAAACGAATGACATGAATGAACTGACTAAGAAACTTCAACAGGTGATGGTTCCCAAAGCGGCACTGATTGCTTACGAATACAGTGATGGCCGCTATGGACACGGGACATATTATCTCGAACTGCATCCGATCAACGACAGAGGCCGGATGGAGGCTGCCGTCCCCGTTACGTATGAATTTATGGACTCCCTTGTGGAATACTATACGGATAACCGGCAGGATGTACCGCATGGGAAAATCCCCACCAATATGCTGTGGTGCGATACACGCAAGGGACACGAGAGGTACATCTGGTACAATCCTCCGGGAAAACGGCAAATGTTCTTTTCCGAAAGGCTGAATATTCCGGACGGGACATTCCATGTACCCGGTGTCATTTACAGGGTTTCCGGTGACAGACTGGAAATTTTTGCCTATAAGGGAGAAGCACCGGCAGAAGACAGCCCGCTTTTCCTTGCCCCGTTTTTCAATGTAACGGGAAGCAGTGTCTGCCTGGGAAATGCCTCGTTGACTCCTCCGGAAAACATGACTTTCTCAAAACTCCTTGAGCATTGGGAAAAACGCTTCTGGCTCAGTGAATTTTCCCATTTGGGAGGAAGCAGGAATCCCACCGAAAGCAATCTGGTTTCGGTGACGGAAAAGGCACGGACCAATCCGTTTGACTATAACGAATTGAAACCTATGGACAGACAACTTAAAGACTTATTGATATGAAAAAGATTCATTATACAGACAGATACCTGCTCAATCCCCACCATCCCGTAACCGTTTTCGTAATCGGTGCGGGCGGAACCGGATCGCAGGTGGCCACCAATCTGGCAAGAATGAGTATCGCATTGCAGGCACTCGGACATCCGGGCCTGCACTTGACGGTTTTTGACCCCGATACTGTCACGGAAGCGAACATCGGACGCCAGTTGTTCAGCGAATCCGAGCTCGGACTGAACAAGGCGGTGGCACTTGTAACCCGTATCAACCGCTTTTTCGGCTTTTCATGGGAAGCAAAAGGGCAATGCTATCCGTCAGGAACATCAGATTCCGTTTTGGCGAATATCATCATCACCTGCACGGACACCACCCGTTCACGGACCGGTCTGTGGCGTTTTTTGAAAAAGCATAGGGAACGTTCATACGATGACGAGAAATCACCGATATACTGGATGGATTTCGGCAATGCCCAGACCACCGGACAAGTACTGATAGGTAATGTCAAAAGCAAGATACCGCAGCCCTCCTCCACTGAATACCTGCCTATACCCAAGATGAACGTCATAACGGAGGAAGTTCCTTATTCCACCATCAGGGAGAAGGATTCGGGACCGAGCTGCTCGCTGACGGAGGCATTGCAAAAGCAGGATCTCTTCATCAATTCCATGTTGGCACAAATCGGATGCGACATCCTGTGGCGCATGCTCAGGGAAGGAAGAACGTTCTACCGGGGAGCCTATCTCAATCTTGACACGTTACGGGTAAACCCCATCCCGGTATAGAACACAAACGTCAGTTTCTCCTGATACATAAAAAGATGTATAGGAGAAACTGACGTTTTGGAACACTCCTGCCATGCGGTTTAATATTTCAGCCGTACGGCATTTGCCACTCCCTTTTCCGTCATGACCAGCTCATACCGGTCCAACTTTTCATAGAGTTTGCCCAATGTCTTGCATCCATATCTCCTGACCTTGAATTTGGGCATCATTTTTTTCAATGCACCGCCGATCAGTGAAAGGGAAACCTCTTCTTTGCCGTCAGCCGCCTGCTCAAAAGCCTTGTCGAAATACTCCATATCCCTTCGGATAAAGAATTCGGGAGTGTTCTCCTCTGCCTTGCTTTCCTTCCGGTCGGCATACAGGAATACGGAACAGGACCGTACCAATGACACCGGGGTCTTTCCTTCCCCATATCCCAGCACTTTCACCCCGGCTTCCCGTATCCGTTGGGCAAGCAGGCTGTAATCACCGTCACTGGCCACCAGGCAGAAACAGTCCGCCTGCCCGTCCCGAAGAATATCCATCGCATCTATGACCAGTGCAATGTCCGTCGTGTTCTTTCCGGGAACATGGGAGGAAGCTTGTACAAGCCTGAATCCATGCTCCCTGGCACTTTCCTTCCATGCGGAAAGCGCTTTCCTCGTCCAGTCTCCATAAATTCGTCTCACAACGGCATCCCCGTAACGGGAAACAAAGCCCATTATATCTTCCATCCTCTCAAAGGATGCGTTATCCCCGTCAATAAGGACTGCAACGGTATATCTTGAATTGGCATTTGTCTTCATAACAACTGTTTATGAAACAAAGTTAGCATAACTTTCCCATGTTGGTATTCCCGCCCTTATCTTTTTTCCCACGTTTCTGTAAAAACTCCTGTATTTCCGAGCTTCTGTAGAAGTTTTTCCCGTTATCGTCCGTCTGGTAATAACGGATCAGCCCTTTTTCCCTGTAACGGGCGACTGTCCGCAATGACACGTTTAGCAGTTTGGCAATGTCATAGTTGTCCAAAAGCTCGTCTCCGTTCAGGCAGTCCTTCACGCGTCCCATCCTGTCCAGTTTCTTTTCTATACGGTCAAAACCTTCCACTATGGTCATTATCATTTTTTCAAGCACTTCATTGTCTATATACATCATGGCAATTTTCTCCTGTCTTTTTAAAGGTTATTACTGGAATACCCTTTTCTTGTGCGCACTTTCAAGAGTATATGCCATGTTCAGTGAAAAATGTATGCCACATTATCCGTTTATATTGGACGGGGAATTATATAATGCTGCAAATCAATAAAATACAGATATAAAAATAGTATAGGGGAAATTGAAATGTAAAAATTCGAGGTGTAAAATTGTAAAATCCGAATGTAAACTTTACAATTTACAGGTCGTCAGACCTTCTCCGGATCAGGACTGATAGATGGCGTTTCCATACCAGGCGTTTTACTTTTGCCGGCGAAGGCATCTGAAAGGTACGGGCAAGAAATACAGCACCTTCCACTTTGGCACCGGCTCTTTCCAGATTATGGGCGTATTCCATCAGGCTGGATCCGCTGGTCAGCAAATCATCGACAATCACCACGCGCTTTCCGTACAGATCGTTTGACATCATATAGTTGGCGGTATTTATTTCAGAGCGTTTTTCTGAGGCGTGTTTACACTCCCTGCTTTCCGTAATGCATATTAAATCCAGTCCTGAACGGACATAGCCATGCGTTTCCAGAAAACTGGCAATACCTGAGAAACGTCTGTAATAGCGGTCTGATGTGCTGCACGGCATAAACATGGCAGTAATATCCTCATCAGTGGAAAGAAGCAGGAATGCTTGTGAAAAATATTCCGTACAGCTGTCTTTTCCATCCTTGAAATCATATACTTTTTGCACGAATGCCAACTGGTCATCACAAAGCCAGCTTTCAAAGCGTTTGGGAAAATAATAGCCGGCAAACACGCAGCGAATGCTCCCGAATGAGAACAATCGCAACGGACGGACTTTATCAAACAGCTCAGGACAAGTCAGCGCATATAACAGCGGTGCATGAGGATTTCCTGCTATGATGGCTTGACGTAGCGGTTTCTCCCTGTCTTCCCGCTCATCGTAGGCTGCTGCATATTGGCATAGCACCTTGCCGCACTTTTTTCTCCAGTATTGTCCGTATATCCAGAGAACGATAGCCGCTAGTAATAATGTTGCATTGATTATCAGTTCCATATTTCCTGTTTTTTTATTTTCGGACAGATTGTCCGGGATAAAAATACTGTTTTTCCGGTAAAGAAACAGACTTTTAGCCATTCTTTTACTTTGCTTCCCCAAACAGAGCGGTCTCTGACATCTGATGACATCTGATGCCGTTTGATGACATCCTTTTGCCCACGACTTTTACTTCCCGTATTTTCGTGCCGGACAAAAAAAGCAGAGTTTATGGAGTTTGTATGTATCGAAGCTAAGGCATTCATGGAAATGAATGAGGCTTTGGAAGCCGTTGAAAAGAAAATGCGTGAAACATGCGGAGGAGGCATCTGTAGTATGGATGACTGGATTGATAACCAGGAAGCGTGTATGCTTATGAATGTCTCGCCCCGAAAGCTGTTGCAACTTCGGAGAAGCAGGATTATCCCTTACAGCCATATAGACCGCAAGGTATATTACAGGCGTCAGGATATTATACGTTATTTGGAAAACAGTATTCACCATGTAACCCCCGAATCCTTATGACTCAATTCATACTGACTAAAGAAAGCCCTGAGATTATACGTTTTTTTCGGAACATAAGCACCCTGTCCAAAATGCTGGATGATCAGGAGAAAAACCTTCGTCCGGTTCTGAACGGAGAGCGTTACATTACCGACAGCGAGTTGGCGGAGAAATTGAAGCTGACACGAAGGACGCTGGCTGATTACAGAATGAACGGCAGGCTGCCCTATTACAAAATAGGAGGCAAACTTTTATATAAGGAAAAGGACATTCTTGTTCTGTTGGAAAAAAACAGGGTGGAAACATTTGATCATTGGTAATACCCGTTTCCAAGTATCACGACATAAACATAAGAAAGTCATGGAAACGATAAAAAGAGAGGGGTTCATGGCTTTCTTATTACAGAACCGGCAGATTATACGTTTTTTTATTTTGGAATCATATATCGGTCAGCATTTCTATTTCTTACATGTAAAGGTAGCCTTTTGCTTCTGATGCGCAAGGCGGTCCTTCGGACTGGTTGGCTGAAAAAATCATCCTCGCTTCGCTGCGGTATTTTTTCGCCAAGCCTTGCACTATCAGAGCAAAAGACAAATGTCTGACATGTAAGAGATAGAAATACCGGCTTTGCCAAAGCCGGAAATGTTTAATCACAAAATAAGGAAATTATGATTCAGACAACAAACAAGTATAGCAAAGAAACTTTCATCCGCCTGAACTACTGGTATGATCGGATACACGGACTTGTACAGGAAGATATAGATAAAGTGAATACCATGGTGGAACACATCGAAAAGACACACTCCGACCGGTATCCACGAACAGGAGACAACCTGTTCTTTGTTTCCGGTTATGGTGAGCGTTCCCGGCTGTTCTTTATAGATGCCGTATATGGAGATAACATTATACTCCGGGATTTTTCCCGTGTTCCATTCGTGTCCCGTGACAAAGAGGGTATCAAATGCGATATGCATGGCGGTGAGTGTCTGTTGGTAAAGGCAGGCGATGTAAGGTTCAAGGCATGGACTACCGGCCGTTTCAAGCATTGGGGGCATTACGGGGCATGTGAAAACGGGGAGGTTTACTACGATGCGAAAATAGCCCTGTGGGAGTGTGGCGCACCTGAACAGCCGGAAAGCCGGGAATGGTTCAAAATCCATATCCGCAAAAACACCCGGCCGGGCGAGGATATGTACGTCGGAGAAATATCCTGTAAGGATGAGGATGGACTCAAACAGTTTGTCAACGACCATGAAGGTACCATATTCGCTGAAGAGGATTCTCAGGAAATGGTCATGCTGTGTTTCAGGCATTCCGACATGAGGATTTCCCCGGAAGAATGGGAAAAGATGGATTGTCCGGTATCCATGCGTGAGATATACGGACAGATGCAGGAAGTAAAGATTGTAAAAGACCATAAAACGCATCTGACCACATTCTACTATTAACATAGTATCACCACATGAAAAATCACCCTTGTTTCCTCCTGCCACATATGACAGGAAAGAAACAAGGGTATATCATCAGGCAGTCTTTTCAATACATCTATTAGATATGGAGCAGATTGTTCTTCCCGCACAAATATTCATTCAGATCCTTATATCCGGAATATTCATGCGAAAAATCGCATATACGGATTCCGTATTTCTCCTTTAATGCCTGCACCGCATTTTTCCCGGCGGCATCATTATCCAGACAGCAACGGATGCCGTCATATTGTGAAAGGAAAGAAAAAGCTTTCTGTAAGTTACTGACAGAATTCAACACTATATAATCCCCCTCTTCCAAAGATGGAAAAGCCGGTCTGAAAGACAGAAAATCCATAAACCCCTCAAAAATATAGCAAATCCTGCTTTCCGGCGTGCTAATGATGCGACTAATGTCCTTGGGAGCAATACAAGCCTTGAAATACCTGTTCCTGATTTCGTACCCTCCGGAAATATTAGGAAAAGCGATGGCAAAATAATTCTTCCCATTCCGTTTAAAATGGGCTTCCCTGCATATTTTTCGGGCAGTTTCCAGATCGATGCACCGTTCCTTCAGATAAGTAAGCAGTATCCGGTTGGCAAGAGGAATGATTTTCAGATCTTGAAAGGCGGGATATGCCTTTTCAAACGGACAGGAAACAGTAACCGGTTTCAGTACGGCTCTTTTATCCTCAATACACTGTAGTACATAACCTATATCTTGTGTCCGATAAATCTCCTTGGCCAACGTTATAATGTCCCCTCCCTTCCCCAGACCGAAATCATACCACAGTTCCTTATGGAGGTCAACCTTGAAAGAGGCCTCCTTTTCCGTCCTGAAGGGCGATTTGTACCATACGCTGTTCCCACGCTGTATTACCGGCTTGTATCCGAATCCGGCTAAAAAATCAACAAGCCTGATGTTCTTTGCTTCTTGTATGTTCATGGCATCTCATTTTCATGGATTAGTTCACTATTAATACACGACAAAGAACCGCTTTATATCCGAAACATAAAAAGCAGTATCATCAGATGTCATTAAAAGTCATCAGATGACAACTTGTTCCATCAATCAATGCGTAAATACTCCCATCTTCTTGCATGGATACTTGATAGATAAAATTTTCCTTTGTTTATTCATGCAGACATAAGTATAGAACAGATTCCCACTTGCTTTGTCGATAAAAAGCATCCTTATCTCTCCTCCTTTATTTCTTATTGCGACGTTATACAACGTTAAAAAAGAAAATATCTGTGACATTTCGATGTTTTTAATGAGGAATTCACTATTTTTATACTCAAATATAGATTTATCATGGATAAGGAACGATATTTTATGCATTTCAAGGGCGGATTATATAAATTGATAGGGTATGCTTATCATAGTGAAACGCAAGAGGAGATGGTAATCTACCAAGCTTTGTATGGTATGCATAAAATATGGGTACGTCCTAAAACTTTGTTTTTTGACAAAGTAATCCGTGATGGTATTGAAATAAATCGTTTCACTGAGATTGCAGAAAAAGAAATGTCATGCCTATTAGCCCTCAAGAAAAAAAATATCTGAAGAACAAACATAAAGGTGGCAATAATAACAGTAAAGGGAATATTTATGAAAGTTTTTACACTATTTACTGTATTGCTCTTTTTATGAATAGCCATATAACGCAACTGGATTCTGTCTATTTTACGTCCCAATTAGAAGAGTGTTTTGTAGATGATCTTCTTATAGAAGAATCAAATACGGCTCATCGGATATATCATCAAATCAAGGATGTGAAAAATTTATCATGGCAAACAAAACAGCTGAAACATGATTTTGAACGGCAGATGGATATATCATCTGAAATGGGAGAAAATTTTGAACTGAAGTTAGTTCATTCAAATTCCCCCACGATGGTTACTCCTATTCCGGAGGAGATAGTTTCAAGTACTTCAGTCTCATTTTTTTCGGCTGAGAAAAGTCTTAACCAATTGATATTGTCTTATCCTCCTTTCAAGAATGCTATTCAAAATATTACAGTATTGGGAGAAGCAAAAGATGATGAATTGCTGGGTATTGCAGAAGCAATCTTGGGAGTATGGACTGGCTTGGAGCAAAAGAATATTTCTTTGAAGGCAATATCTGATGAAGTAAAAAGAATAGGTAAGGGACTTATTAATATAAAAACCTATCCGAATATCCAAATAGCAGATAGCAGTCAAGAAATATTAAGACGTTTTGATCTCTGTTTTTATACTTGCGGAAATAACCTGCATTGGCATACAAGTAATCAAAAACTGTCAGGCAAAATAATATGGACTCCAGAAATAGAGCAAAAGTTAGAAAATGTACAACCTTCTGATCTTTGGGAATTAATAGAATTATTAAGTTAGATATGAGAACTTATGTAAATTTGACATATGAAGCGAACAGCGAAACGATTCAACAGATACAGGCTTTATCAAAACCTGACATTTCTGTTGACGATTATCGTCATTCCTTTTACTTAGTAGGAAAAGCTTTAGGTAAACTCTTGAATGAACGTACACATGGTGAGTATGGCAATACAATGTTGGCTTGTGCTTCAGAAGATGCTGATTGGTTGGCTCGTGGAGTTTTGGAGAGCTTGTCTCAAAAGGAAGTATCTTTAGCTGTCTTTTGGAATGAAAGAATAACATTAAATGCCTCTACCGGATTAGAATATAGTCCTATTATCAAATCCTATATAGAGCCAATTGACAAATGCCGGACTTTGGTTGTTGTCAAATCCATTATTAGTACATCTTGTGTTGTACGAACACAGTTAACTCGTTTGATTAATGATATTTATCCTCAAGAGATTTACATCGTAGCTCCTGTGATGTATAAAGATGCCCAAGCTAATTTGAAAAAAGAATTTCCTGCTTCCATATCAGATAAGTTCAATTTCTTAACATTTGCAATTGACACCCTTAAAGATAAAGAAAAAGGTATCATTCCTGGAATTGGTGGCATGGTATATCCTAAATTAGGATTAGGAGATATGCATGAAAAAAATAAATACATACCAAATCTTGTCAAAGAACGTATGATGTAATATGGATATATTTTATTGCATATCATATTTTCTAATACTAAATCTGCGTTCACCTTTCAATATCTCACGTTCCATTATAAGCTATTAAAAATGCAGGTGATATTCGTTGCAACAAACTGAGTATTTATGAAAATATAGATAAAGGGGGCGTCTCATTTTGAAGTGACCCCCAAAAGTTGGACAGGTTAAACATTATCCCGTAATAGAAAGAGTTCGGTATTGTACCGGACTCTTTCCATTTAACCGGGCTTTGATTCTTTTATTGTTATAATATTCAATATATTTATCTAAAGCCTTTATAAAGGCTTCAGGAGATTCAAAATTCTCGGTATATAGTAATTCAGACTTCATAATTCCAAAGAAATTTTCCGCCATAGCGTTGTCAAGGCAGTTACCCTTACGAGACATGCTTTGTACTATATGATGTTCTTCAAGACGTTTACGGTAGCCGTAGTGTTGGTATTGCCATCCTTGATCAGAATGGAGTATAAGTCCGTCAAGACTGTCAAACCTTGTGAACGCTTTATCCAACATATCGTATATCTGTTCCATATCCGGTTTTCGGGAGATGTTGTATGATATGATCTCACCATTGAACATATCCAATATCGGGGAAAGATAAAGTTTGACAGAACCGATTTTTATCTGTGTTACATCTGTCGCCCATTTGCGGTTGGGGGCTTCTGCCGTAAAATCCCTGTCTATTATGTTCGGGGCTATCTTGCCAACCTCACCTTTGTATGAGCGGTATCGTACCATGCGTATTTTGCTTTTAAGCCCTAAGTCCCCCATAAGCCTCTGGATGGTCTTATGGTTTAGCATAAAGCCACGGTTATGCATCTCCGCTGTTACACGCCGATAGCCATATCGTCCCTTATGCTCATGAAAAATTAGTTTGATTGATTCCTTTTCATTGGAATACTTATCAATCGTTTTAAGCCGCTTCAGATGGTAATAGAACACAGAACGAGCCATCTTTCTTAACTTCAATAACAAGTCAAGAGGATAATCCGACCTTAGTTCGTCGATGGTTCGCGCCCATTCAGAAGTGCTTGGGCCTTCTTTGCCTCGACTAAGGCCTTCGCTTTTTTTAGCAACGCGTTCTCTGCCCTCAGGCGAAGATTTTCAGCCTGAAGCCTCTCAAGTTCCGTTTGCGGTTCTTTCTTCTTTGGAGGTCCCATAGGTTCTTTTAATGCTCTTCCTTGGCGTTTGGACGGCGCAAGAGCTTCGTAACCATACTTGCGTACTGTACTGACCCAGCGTTGTAGAGCCGTCTTACCAATTCTGTATTCTATTCTTACATGGGATAAAGGTACACCTTTTTCCAATATTAAACGTACGACTTCTTCCTTTAATTTAACCGTAGGACGACAATGTGGTTGTTGCTCTAGTCCAGAACGACCATATTTGTCCCACATTCTCACCCATGCCAATATCTGAGTCTTATTGATATGATACTCCTTTGACAAATGAGCTATTAACTCTCCTTGTTTTACCCGGCTAACGATAATAAGCCTTTGTTCGTAACTGTACTTCATAAAAAACACCCCAAAAGTTTTGTGTCTAACTTTTGGGGTGCAGTACATTTTTTGAGACAGCCTCCTAAAGATACAAAAAGCCAACTAATTCGCAAGACTTTAAGTATGAATTGGTTGGCTGATTTAAAACTTGAATATCCCTAAGGATATTCAAGTTTTAAATCAAAAAAAGCTCATTTGGACTAAAATTGAGTTTTGACACTTCTTACTTATTAGTTACATATTGGTCCTCGCTCTTTCCAATATATCCAATTTAAATTTACTGAAAGGATATTTACAAATCTCATCTCTTCTCAAATAGAATCCCCAATCATCAAATTCTTTTTTTATCAAATCTGCTGGTATAGGTAACATGTTCAAATAATCAAAATAAGTGGGAGGATATCTATTCAATTTTCGAATTATGGAAATTACATTCTCCCGATTCTGTATTGTATCATATCGACAACCCAGGTTTAACAATGCATTATAACCATCTTTTTTATCTCCACCTGTTAATATATACACATCACCGTTTTCTGCATTTTCCCAGTGAGACTTCAAATTATAATCAAAGAAAAAATGACTATCTTGATACTCGTATGGATTGATTATCTTCATTGGAGTTAAGCTCGCATCCTCTTTATCTGATGTGACATCCCAATTATTCTTATGCTGAAAATCGTTACAAGAAGGACAGCTTGGTATCAAATTATAAAAAGACAATCCCAACATTGGATACTTTTCTTTAGGATAAAAATGATCCAATTCTCCTTTCTCCGTCTTAGAGAATGCTGTTGCGGGAGTATAATGGATATCTACCATATTACAATAGGGACAGGTCCCCACTTGGCTTTGTCGATAAAAATCATCTTTATTAAAACACTTATCATTATATCCAAAGACAATGAAGATATGATAAAGAATACGATTTAAAATCTTACTAGAATCAAAAGCATCTGAATGCAATTTTGAAATTATACACCTTAGCTTATCTGGATGGGACACTATAAGTTCCTTCAAGTTTTCCTCTTTAGATAAATACCTCAACAAATCTTCACTAGGTTTATCTCTAAGAATAGATATTTTTTCTTTATTCATTATTCTATTCTTACCAGAAAGAAAGTAATTAATATCATCTAACAAACGCCCCTTTACATTATTGAAATGCTGTAACGCTAAGGCATCTGTGTTTTTAGTTATTTTCAGTTGATACATTATTTCCTAATTTTTTATCAAGAATATTTTTAAGAAAGGTGTCGCCGACCAGTTTGACGTATTTGTCAAGATTTCCATGATTGATTTGAGTTTGTTCATAGAAATAGGATACATCAAAAGAGGTATCATTCATTATCTTGGTCATTAAACTATTAATAACCTCATAAGACACTTTTCCAATAGCACTCTCCTTTAGAAAGAAACTGAAACGAAGGAGATCATACATATTAGCTCCAAAAGATTCTGTCAGTTCCTTTTTTACTTTTGATGTGACAGGCTTTCCTTGTTCTAAAAAAAGGATATTTTCCATTGGAATATCACTAAGCACAAATGGTGAATGAGTAACAAGCAATATGTCTATCCTAAAATTCTTATCGATATTAAGTTTGTTCAAATATTCAATTAAAGTAGCTATTAAAATACGTTGATATTCTGGATGATAATATTGTTCTATTTCTTCCAAAACAATCTGTACACAATTATATGATTTTCGATTTTCGGCATTTTTTATGGTATATATATTATGCACATGATACAATATTGAACTCATTGAGTAAACCAATTGTCTTTCCCCCGAACTCAAATCAGTTATATTAACAACTCCAAGTTGTCCTTTATCCGTTCTATAAGATAAATAAAAACTGGTCTTGAAGATCGGTGGAGGTAACAAATACATAATTTTATCTATCTGAACAGATGAATCCGATCTTTTCTTTAAGAAAGGTTCCAAATCGCTCCAATAATATCTCCCTTCATGATAATAAGGTTCTTCCAAGTAATAAAGAATCTGATGAATTTTCAATGTTATATGACTTCTATCCTTTTTTAACATATCCACAGCCTTACCAAATGGGTTTTCTTGTTTAGAACCTTCTTTGAAATAGACTTGAAAAAAAGAGTACTTAACAAGGATAGACATTGTTTTATAGACAAGATATTGATAACAATATTCTGAATATTCATTATTGCCATTAAGAAATGGAAATCTTTTTATCCAAGCCTCCTTGATTAGTTTTTCCATATCCTCCTTGCTCATATCCTTTATTTTAGCCAAACAAGGATAATAGTTTTTCATCGCATGTTTGACTTTTTGTGATACACCATCTTTATCTAGTTTGATTACAAAAGATTTAATGTCATAATCGGGATGAAAACTAATAGAGTGGTAAAGCTTGAAATAAGAAAAAAAAGCGATAGAACGTTGTTCTGCCAATTCTGTTTCCACATTGATATCAATATTGCCTCGTTCTCTGAAGGGATTCAAAACAATGGGTGTTCTATAACCGTCATTCTTATGAAAAAGAGCTTCTATCCAAAACTTTTTCTTATATCTCCCCATAATTTCGGACTGATATTCCAATGAGTTATAGGCATAATGTGAATAATTGATGACGATCGTATAAAACAGCGATTGCAAATCATCACTATTGTGTCCCATTATATTACCATACTCGTCTGTCCATGAAAAGCCTTCGTTGGAAATAGCGATCTTATAAATGACATTATCTTTTTCATAATACAATTCTGCCTTCAAGCGTTTTACTGGAACCAATGGCTCAGCGGCGTATGTTCCAGATTGCTCTCCTAAGATATAAAAAGACAAATTATTTATAATCCGGATAATTAATTCTACGATTGTACTTTTTCCACTACCGTTCATTCCAACAATAGCGTGCAGGCTAATATTGGATGCATACAAATTATCCGGAACTTGTTGTTCGCCTTTTATCACTTTCCCATCTTTAAGCTCATAATTATTATAAAATGCATAAAAAACATCAGGTCTCAAGTTTTTTATTACATGTTTATTACATCCCTTCAATGGTCGTACACCAATGATTTTAAAGGTTTCCATACGCTCTTTTGTCATTTGTTTTAATAAATTTATACGATAAATGGTTATAAATAGACAATTAGTTCTTGTCATGTAGAAAATATCTGAATCTAAATCCGCATAGCTTTTATATTAAATACAATCACTGGTGTCATTCTTGCCTTCACACCTCCTAATCGCTTTAGTCAAAGCCTCTTTCAACCTTATAAAGGCAAGCCTGTCCACACTCTTTAATACACTGATTTTCTTACTAACCAAATCATTCAATTGGAGTAAACAAGGAATATCTGCCTTATATCTATCCCCCACATCTTGTAGGTGATAATCAAAATTATAATGATAAGAAAGAAATTGCGTAAAAGAATTTCTGCTTTTATTACTTAGTTTACAAATAGCATCAAAAAGAGTATTTGCATCTTCCGATGCAAATATAGTACGATATTCGTATGTGCAACTTTTATCCGGATAAGGTTGCCTATCTATAATTATGAGCTCCTCGACAGTTTCTTCTGTCAAATTACGTAGTGCTTTTTGCATTTGATCTGGTAAATCATTAATCTTTGATTTCATCTTCTGCAAAAAATAGGACACAATATCATCTGTTATTAGAGTCTTGGAATCTGTGGTTACATAATTACATCCACTAATAAAAAGCCCTTTTAGCCGATAAAGTTCTTCTAAACTGGTTTGATTATTAATCATTTCTGCTATTCTCTCTTTTATTGAAGAGACAGTATCCTTTTCCAAATAGACAGCATCAATAGCAGCAAAATATGATAGATATGCAATACTATAACCAAGTTGATAAGCGTCTTTTATTTCTTTATCCAATATGGCATTTATAGTAGCTTGACAAATACTTTCAAGTTCTTGCTGTTCCATATCGAAAAAACCAGATAACCTTTCCCAAGGTTTTAGCTCTCTTTGATTACCCTTTATTTCCATAGCAATGAATTCTACAAGTGGAGCACCTGTAATAATATAGTTTATAATAGCCGTAACATACCCTGGATTTAAAACATTATATACCAAGCTTTTATTTAAGGAATCATATTTTTCTCTCAAATGCTGCATTCTTTGCTTATCCTCATTATCATCTTGGTGTAGCAAAAATTTACATTCTTCACTCCATTTGCAAATTAACTCTTTGCTTTCACCATTGCTATACTCTGCATACACTGCAATAAATGAACCAAGAATATTTTTAAGAAAGATATTATCCTTTTCAATCAGTTCGGAAGGAAGTTTGTTTAAGTGGCTTTTAAAATCATATAAGCATTGTCTCAAAACCCGTAAGTTATCGGATTTTGTACATATAAAACAGTCAATAATGAAATCACGCATTTCTTTCAAATAATCGGATGTCGGAACTTCGTCAAGGAAGTATTCGATGGCTTCTTTTATATTGGGTTGTATTTCAAATTCCTTGCCTATAGTCTTTTCCTTAAACTCATCCAATACAGCCTTAGGCAGTTCTTCAAGGTGGTTCTCATCTCCAATTACAACAACATGACAATTACAGTGCTCTACAAAATAATTGATAAAACCTAACAATTCTTTCATTTCTATCAGACACCTTTCGATGTCATCAAATATCAGAAATTTTACACCTTTTATACTATCGTCTTCCACTTGTAGTAACGACAATGAATCCAGTGTTGCGGAAAATGAACCATCCTCTTTAGAATCTTCATTAAAATCCATACTTGTTTTGAAGACTATCTTACCGGCTAATTTCAAAGCTCCTTTTATGAAGCGCCCTGTTTTCGAATAAAAGAAAGGATTTAATTCTCTATCTATAGCAGTCTTAATATCATTCACGCTATCCATTCCATAGGTCGAAATATAGATGGGCTTTAGTGTAATTTCCTCATTGGTATCTGAGGTCTTATCAAACTTCTTCTTCCATTGCTTTATAAGATGAGTTTTACCACATCCCCATTTTCCTTTCAGCATCACGGCATACTGAGGATTAGGATTACCAGCATAACTGTCTAAAAAATCAAGAATTAAACTGTTCATACTTTTGTTATTAACATAATTCTATTTTAACTCCATTGGAAAATAAGAATGTAGCAATAAGAACATTAAATATGAAATAGTAAATGACGCTACAAATCCATTATCGCCACATCCACAACAAACAAAGTTAGTGAAATTTCTTAAATACAATAACATCCATACAACTAAATTTCAGGTTTCTTCTCACGGCTCTTTCATTTAAAAACGAAAAAATATTAGGCTGATTTTCAATACACCTAACCTTGCTGTTTGGGCTGTTAAACAAACAAGAAGAATTAAAAGTTAAGCACATAGTAAATAAAAATACTAACAATCAACATATTAACAAAATCGCTCGTTTCTTGAGATAAAGAGCCATAGTTCTTCGTTTAAAAATCTAATAAAGGCTTGCAGAAATCGAACCTTTTGCTTATCTTCGCATCGTCAAAAAGATAATGATTGTTGAATTGATAAAGAAAAGCGATGAATTTAGTGTAAAGCTAATTCGATGGTTTTCATAAGAAATAAAGCAAAAAGGTGCTGTCAATCAAGGGATTAGAGTAAACCAAACTAAAAGGTTCGATTCCTGGTGGCACCACT
>CDZQ01034329.1_pt1 | contig 38424 bp, 33 predicted proteins | sample 554831 | NCBI WGS metagenome assembly CDZQ01 (sample SAMEA3182112, study PRJEB8094) | gut metagenome | biome: human; feature: gut; material: Stool; isolation source: human stools | place: Canada | collected 2013-05-06 | reverse complement strand
GTGCGCGAATATCGCCGTGCGCGTAGCACCGCTGCCCGCGCAGGGCCCGCTGCCTACGATTTACGGGCAACGGCGGCATCATTCGCTTGCCGCGGGCTGCCGGGTCAAGAGAATTGCAGCGGACGGTGCGCGAATATCGCCGTGCGCGCAGGGGCTTTGACGATGCGGCTGTGGCAAGAATTGGGCCACAAGGGGATGGAGATAACAGCAAACTTATGATATGATAAAATAATGTAAAGAGGAAGTATAATGCCGATCTTCCAAGTGGACGGCAAATAAATGGAAAGCCCAGGTGTAAGAGCATGCAGGAAACCATGCGCTCCTCCCAAGAGGACGTTTTTGAACATCTACCCATTCCCATTGCATTGCGGAAAATGATCGTTCCAGCGGTGACCAGCCAGCTGATCGTGTTGATCTACAATATGGCGGACACCTTTTTTGTGGGACAGACCAATAATCCCTATATGGTGGCAGGCGCATCTTTGATATTGCCTGTGTTTAACATTACCCTATGCTTGGCGGGCCTTGCGGGTATTGGCGGCGGTTCGCTGATCTCCCGGCTATTAGGCCAAAACCAGGAGGATGAGGCCCGGCGGGTAGGCGCGTTTTCCCTATACCTGGGGCTTATTATTTCAGCGCTGTTTGCAGTGGGCATCGCGGTATTTATGGAACCTGTCTTGCGCCTGTTGGGCGCCGGGGAAAACACCTTCCAATACGCCCGGCAATACGCCACCTGCGTTATCGTAATTGGCGGCATTCCCACGGTGCTATCCAATGTATTGGCCAACCTGATCCGCAGCATCGGCCGTTCCCGGGAGGCTAGCACTGGCATTATATTGGGCGGCTTGTTGAATATTGCCCTGGACCCGCTGTTTATGTTCGTGCTGATGCCGGATGGATATGAGGTGCTGGGAGCCGGATTGGCCACCTGCCTTTCCAACTGTGTGGCCTTCTTGTTCTTCGTGGTGGTGCTGGTCCGGATGGGCCGGGGTTCGGTGATCACCTTCTCCCTCAAGGGGGGCATGCCCAAGGGGGAAAGCATTGGCGCTATCTTTGGGGTGGGCGTACCCTCGGCCATTACCACCTTCTTGTTCGATATGGACTATGTGATCCTGGATAAGCTGATGGTGGGCCATGGCGACCTGGCAATGGCTGCGGTGGGTATCGTGCTGAAGGTGGAACGCTTCCCCTTGAATGTGGGCGTAGGTATCTGCCAAGGCATGATGCCCTTGGTAGCCTATAATTATGCGGCCAAAAATAAGCGGCGTATGGAGGATACCATTCACATGGCCGGCCGCCTGGGCTTGATCATCGCCGGGATCAGCATCGTGCTATACGAGCTGTTTGCCACCCAGTTTGCCCACCTGTTCATCCAGGAAGCCCAAACGGTGGCCCTGGCTTCTCAGTTCCTTCGCATCCGGGTGCTGGCTACCCCCTTGATGTTCCTATGCTTCTTCACCGTATACATTTTCCAAGCCTTTGGTAAAGGCCGTATCTCCCTATTTTTAGGCATGATCCGGTGGCTGGTCTTTAACATCCCGCTGCTGTTCCTGTTGGATGCCCTGTTTGGCATGCTGGGGATCGTTTGGGCCCAGGCTGTTGCAGATTGCTTGGCTGTGGGGCTTTCCTTCTGCGTTTATCGCAAATATCGCCCCCGGGTGGAAGAACTGGGAGACGCCCCCCAGGCAGGATGATGGCAAAATCGTTCCGAAAAGAAATTGGCCGCAAAGTATGCTTTGCGGCCATTCGCTTTGTCAAGGGGTACGTTCATCCGGCCCGGAAAGGAGCCCCGGGCCTTCCACGGTAAATACATCCTCGATGGATACGCCAAACACCTTGGCGATGTTCCAGGCCAGCGCTAAGGAAGGATTGTACCGGCCTTTTTCCAGGTTGCCGATGGTCTCCCGCCGTACCCCTACGGCCTGAGCCAACGCCGCTTGCTTCATGGCCCCTATCGCCCGAAATTCCTGAATAGCCTGTTTAAGCGTAATTGTTAATTAGGCTTTAGCGAGCTATATTCAACTTTCGTTTATAATTGTAGAAGATTGGAGCTATATATATGAAACAAGGTGGCACAAAGAAACAAAAGAATAGCCGCATATTGAAAAAAGTGGCTTGGAGCCACTTTTTTCAATATCAAGATCGGACAAAATGGGAAGATCATACCCAGGTTTCCCTATATACGCGCAGCCAGTTTTCCCCTAGGATTTTTTTAATATCCTGTTCTTTATACCCACGCTTCATAAGGCCAAAAGTAATATTGGGATAATTAGCCAAATTCATTAAGCCTTCAGAGCATTCTGCAAGCACGCCGCGCCCGGCAAGATAACTTTTATATGGAAGACTATCCGTACCCATGGTTTCCAATGTAAGCCTGCTAAAATAATATTGTTTTCGATGTTCATATCCGCCAATGGTGATGTTGGAATCAATTCCAATTCCCACATGGTCTATGCCAAGTAACTGGACATAATAATCGATACAGTCAATAAAATTATCTATGGTAGGGAAATGCACCCCGTCAAAAAGGGTGACATTAAAAGCGGTAGCGCCTACAACACCGCCGGTGGCAGCACATTTTTTTGCTTGCTCGTCTGTGATATTTCGCGGGTGATCCACATATTTCTTAGGATTGGAATGGGAAAAAATCATGGGCTTTTCTGCCATTTCCAAGGCATCCAGTGTAGAACGCTCTCCTACATGGGATAGATCAACCGTCACTCCATATTTTTGCAAAGCTGCAATCAACTTTTTACCATCGTTAGATAACCCCGCATTTGCACTTTGATAGCAGCCGTCTGCCGCAAAAGAACGGTGATTATAAGCAGGCATAATAATGCGCATGCCCAACTTATGAAAAAGATAGACGGTAGCGTCAAGGTCATTATGATGAAGGAACTCACAATTTTGCGATCCGAGGATGATGCCCACTTTGTTTTCGGCTTTAGCCCGTAAAATATCATCCGGCTTTTCAACAAGCAGCATATGATCCGCATTATGATGAATTGTGCTAATATCATCGGCTAAATAACGAATGGCAACGCCTGCGTCTGCCTTTGTATCCATGCTTGTTATAGCAAGCGCCGTTATACCGGACTCTGCTAGATTCCAGGAATAGCTCTCAAAGCTGAAATTGCACTGATCGATAATGATGCTCTCTTCGTGAAGCCCCTTGGCTGCTTCAGGGACTTGTGCATTTATGTCCAGGATCATCTGTTTGACTTCCGGCGTATCTTCGCATGCAAACCGCTTGCTGATCTCAAATAGCGTATCGGCAGTTTGCCGATCAATTGTTCCCATGGTTTTTCCTTCTTTCATTTAAATATATTCCCAATCACATATCATTGGACGAAAGCCTCATATAGGCTCTGAAACAACAACATACCCACTGTCGCGCCACCGTCCTGTAACCCAATGGTTTTCTCGCCAAAATAGGCAGGGCGACCGTGCACGGCTTTCATTTGCGTTGCGGCAGCAAGCCCCGCTTGTGCGCCAGCTAGCCCTGCTTTTAGGCAATCCTTTTCAGCGGCTCCTTCCGCATAGGCTTGCTTCATGGATTCGATAGCAGGGTAGAGAGAATCCAATATGGTTTTTTCACCCAGCTTTGCTCCGCCTCGCTTTATGATCTCGTCATACCCGCGCTGTAGCATGGAAATAAAATCATCAAAACTAAATTCTTCCGTATCTTTAGGTAATGCGCTACCTGTACCACGGATAAAAAGCCCGATCAATGTTCCCAAGGTGGAAGGCGCTTCCTCCATGATGCCCATGCCGATGGAACGCAAAAGCTTACTAGGAGGCTCCTGGGAAGCTTCCGCTATTTGCGCCCCTTTTACAAACCCTCGCTGCATATATAGGCCAAGATCTCCATCTCCCATTGCAGCATCTAACTCGCTGAGCAAAGCGCTGTTGGATGTCATGACTTTTTCGGCAACCCGAAATGCTTTTTGAATGTCCTCCCTGGTATACATACTTATCTCCAATCTTTCTCAAAAGAAACAAACGGGGTGGAAGCAGGATCTGAAAGCAGGGACTCCAGCTCTTCATCCAGCAACATGATGCTAAGAGAAAGCCCAGCCATTTCCATAGAGGTGCTGTATTCGCCAACACGTACCTTTACAGGCTGTATCTCCTTTTCTTTTAGATATTGCTCTACGCTCCCATACACAATGTAACCTTCCTCCAGCGCAGTTGCACCCAGCAGATTCACCAATACTGCAACGCGGCTTCCTGCCGGGATCTCCATATCCGCCAGAATGGTCTCTACCATGATTTTTGCAACTTCGTCTGCCGACATGATCTTGCCCCGATGGATGCCCGGCTCCCCATGAATGCCCATTCCCAGCTCCATTTCATCCTCTGCAATTTCAAAGGAAGGTTTTCCGATTTCCGGTAGCGTGCAGGCAGACATAGCTACCCCCATGGAGCGGGTGTGCGCATTGGCCTTTTGGGCGATGCGCGCCACTTCTTTTAGTGGCAGCATTCGCGCTGCTGCGGCGCCCGCCGCTTTATATACAAACATGATGCCCGCTACACCCCGGCGGTTTTCCGCCTGCTCCTTTGCGGCGGAAGTGACATCGTCCGTACCCCATACCTGCTCTACCGGGACCCCGTCATCCTCCAGCTCTTCTGCGGCCATGGCAAAATTCATGCGGTCGCCGCCGTAATTGCCGAACAGATACAGGACACCAGCGCCTGTTTCCACAGCCTTTGCAGCTTCGATCATGGCAAAGCAGCTAGGAGAAGCAAAAACATTTCCAACTGCGCAAGCGTCGCATAGCCCGTCTCCTACATAGCCGAGGAATAGGGGCAAATGTCCTGAACCGCCGCCTGTTACAATGGCCACTTTTCCTTGCACAGGATTTTTGCGGACTAAAGCGCGGCCATTTTTTGCACTTAAGGCAAGCCTGTCCCCGTGGGCAGCTATAATTCCTTTTAAATAATCCTCTACATAATATTGGGGGTCGTTAATAAATTTTTTCATACATAACTCCTTTTTAATTTGTTTACGTTTACCAGGACCGTTTATCCGACTTTGCAAGCTCTTCCAAGACGGCCATATACGCATATGCTTGACGAATAGACCACTTTTGCAGGAGCTCAGGGGTGGTATCGTCGGTCAAGCGCATTCTTCCTTCTTCAGAATAAGCATATTGCATGTTCCACACCGGAATCCGAAACCGTTCACAGGCATATCCCTGCATCGTGCCAATGGGGAATCCGGAATTTTTAAACTCGGGTTCTTCGTAGGGGTATTCAATAGGTTCCGCGGTAAAAGTGCCGCAGCCTTCATGATCTGCTCGGAAGGTTTTACTAAACAGGGTTGCAAGCTTTGTGGTATAGTCAAATAGTTCGTCACTAACAAATTTGGTGCAATAATAATACAGCTTATCCTCTGTAATGACAGAGCCGCCATCAAACACAAAGCATGCAATAGGGTTGCAAGACTCCAAAAAGCGAATCGCAGTTTGGGTTTCCGCTTCGCTGTTGGGATAGGGGCCCATATATACGGTGGTACCAAACCTGGTATTATCCTCGTTATATACAAACTGCTGGCTCCAATGAGAATCAAAATTTCTATTTAAATCCACACCGTTTGCATTTAAACGCATGTACATGGGCTCCCCGCCAACAACTGCGTCGTCCCGCACATCCGGGCTGACACAAGGAAGGACAGCCAAACCAATTTTTTCAAAAAGGGAAGGCTTAACCAACAGCATAAACTCAATCATTTTTAAGATGATCTCATTGGAGCTTTCCGTAGCGTGAACCGCGCCGGCAATGGCCACGCATTTATCCTGGTTTCCTACGGTCATACCCATCATCGGCTTATGCCGGGTGGACTCCCCATACTGTTTAACCGTTACCAGGGAAGGGAAATAAGCCTCCAGCTCCCGCATTTTTTCCGTGGCCTTTTCACAGGGCCACCATGTATACCTGCTGCGAACTTTCATACCTAAAGGCCCCAATACCGTATGTACTCCATAGCTATTAGCTTCCACCCAATAAACATATTTGTGTCCGACCTCCACGTCCTTATCTATGTATTCGCTAAAAGAATACTCGATGGGCAAATGCCCTTCGAATATGCATACTACGCCTTTGGAGTCCATTTTCATATTATCCACATATTCGATCCACGGCGCATATTGCATACCGGCTAAGTCGTTGACAAAGGGGATCTCCGGGCATTCTTTTCGATATATTTTAACCGGTACATCTAGCTGGCTCCCTTGCGCATCCACCGCCCGCTGCATAAAGATCAGCTTAATACCATCGCCTAAGTTTTCACCCCGTAATCGTCCTCTTAGCATTGCATTTCCTCCTTTTTACCTGCATCCCTCATGATTGGTTTTTTCAAATACGCATTCTCCGCCCAAGTAGGTGGCGCGTATATCTTCAAAAGCAAAATAATCTTCCAGAGGGTTACCGCCCAACACCGCGATATCTGCCTGATACCCCGCTTGAATAAGACCAACGTCCTCCATGCCCAACATTTCGGCGGCGTTTTTGCTGGTTTCCAAGGCCATTAAGGGCGGCATGCCATATTCCGCCATTAACCGCAGCTCCATACCTACTGGTGCAGAAGGCCCATAGCCAGTATCAAAATCAGTCCCAGCTACAACCTTAACCCCTGTAGATGCAATCGGCATGAGTCGCTCTTTTCTGACGATACAATTACGGGCATAAAATTCGCAATCTTTTATTTGCCGCTGTATATAGGCGTTGCTCTCACCGGTATGTTCCTGTATGCGCTTTTGCAAAATAGGCACAAGATAAGCCGTAGCCGCAAGGGTGGGTACCCAATAAATGCCCGCATCTCGCATGCGTATCGCTTGTACTTCTGTAAGGAACGTGCCGTGTTCAATGCTGTCAGGCCCAGCTTGGATCGCCATTTCTAAGCCCGGTTGTAAAGCTGCGTGAATAAAGCATTTCTTTCCCAACCGATGGGCTTCCTGTACGGCAAAATTAAGCTCTTCTTGGGAATACTCGACCTCGGAACCGATCCGGTGGGTGGTCATTATTTTGATCCAATCCGCCCCGCTCCGGATCTGCCTCCGGATTGCCTTTCGTAGGCCTTCGATCCCGTCTGCCTCCGTCACGATGCTCATTTTCCAGCAATGGCCGCCGGTCATGGCAATGGCTTGGTTACAATGAAAAATCCGCGGCAGCTTTGCAAGGCCGTTGGTTGCCATTTTTCTTAAGGATTCTAGAAGCATATCAGGACAACCGGCATCCCGTATGGTAGTTACGCCCCACTGAAAGCATTGCTGCGCCTCGAGATAACCGAATATGCCGCGTCGATACCCATCTGCTCCATAATCGTCTATATCCCATACGCCGTCATAACAGCCTATATGGGTATGACAATCTATGTAGCCGGGGACTAACGCACAAGGTCCATAATCCACAATAGGCTCCTGGGGATTATCTACACGCAATGTTTTTGGATCTGACAGCGCTTCAATCCGCCCATTTTGTACCAAAATAGCGGCGTCCCGCAAGATCGTTTTCCCATCTCCTGGAATGATCCACTTTGCCTGAATAATCAAAATTTTCCTCCTGCGTGATTTAAAATATTATGGATTTATCTGTGGAAATGTTAGGACAGCAGAGTATAATCATAATTTTATCTTAATAATTAATAACGGCATGTCAAGATTTCTCCGTTAAGACTTATAAATATGAGGTGTTTCTGTAAGTTTTGAACCCTATATTTCCCATTTTAAATTTGCCCTGCAAAAGGCAGCTAAAAATATGATATATAGAACTCGTTTACATTGCATCCTACGAAAAACACGATTATAATTAGACGCAGCGAACCCGTTTCTCTTGGCTTGAAAGGAATAAGTATGGCTGAAATTGCGCTTCAATTTATTCAATCCACGGAAAAGGAACTTTATTCCATGGCGTATACTATATGGGAAAATCCCGAAGCGCCATTTCAAGAATATAGGGCCAGCGCCTTGCTAGGCAGCTACCTTGCAAAAGAGGGATTCTATGTGGAACAAGGCGCCTTTGGTATCCCCACAGCCTTACGGGCTAGCTGGGGGGAAGGGCATCCAGTCATTGGCCTTTTGGGAGAATATGACGCGCTGCCGGGCTTAAGCCAAGAAGCAGTTCCCCAAAGGTCACCCATCCCGTCTGTGGGTTATGGGCATGGTTGCGGACACAACCTTATAGGAGTGGCGCATGCAGCTGCCGCAGTGGCAATAAAACGTGAAATGGAGAAGAAGGGGCTCGCAGGGACGATCGTCTATTATGGCTGCCCAGCAGAAGAGCTCCTAACCGGGAAGGGACTTATGGCCCAAGGCGGGGCTTTTCGGGAGCTGGACGCCCATGTAGCATTTCATCCAGGTCGCGCCACCTATGTTATGCTTGGCCGGCATACAGGCGTCTATGCGGCTAAGTTTCATTTTAGCGGGCGGGCGGCCCACGCAGGCGGCGAACCGCAAAATGGACGTAGCGCGCTGGATGCGGCAGAGCTTATGAATGTTGGTGCAAATTATTTGCGGGAACATGTTAGCTCGGACGTACGGATACATTACATTATTTCAGAAGGGGGCGTCGCCCCCAACATTGTGCCGGCAAATGCCACGACATATTATTATGTACGGGCGTTGGAGATAGACAACCTCCGGGATACGTTTCGTCGCGTTGTGCGCTGCGCCCAAGGCGCTGCCCATATGACGGAAACCCAATTGCGTATGGAAAAGCTGGGCGGATGCTATCCTACGTTAAACAATCAGGCCCTTTCTAAAGTATTAGATAGCGCCCTTCGGGAGACGCCGCAAATTACCTATACGGAAAAGGAGCTCGCCTTTGCCCACGCACTCAATCAGGCCACGCCAGAGGTCTACGAAAAGGCACGCGTAGGTTTGCCGCAGGGCAGCGAAATAGCCCTAGGCTGTAATGCACCTGTATTGACGGATTGCTTTGGTTCAAGCGACGTGGGCGACGTAGAACATATTGCACCAGGTGCGCGTTTTTATGTGGCTGCGTGGAATCTAGGCGCTCCCAGCCATAGCTGGCAGGTATCCGCTTGCGTTGGAATGTCTATTGGCATGAAGGCAATGGTTTTCGGCGCCCGTGCTATGGCAATTTGGGGATTAAAATTGCTGGAAACCCCTGAAATCATAAAATTGGCCAGGACTGAATTTCAAGAGGCCATGGCTGGGAAAAAATATGCGCCTCTAATTCCGTCGGAATATTCTTTTGAAAATCGCTAGCAATGCACATGAGCTTTTTCTAGAAAACTAGTCGCAAATAAAAGGAGCGATACGCCTAGTTGCCGCCTTAGTTAAAAAGCATAAGAGCCGTAAAACAAGACTCCGACAAGGATTTGTCGGAGCCTTGTTTTGCATTTTTGCCAGGTTCAGATGAAAGATCACTCAACCGTAATAGGACGGAGGAACCGTGCGTCAAGCAGACCAGCAGCGGAAGGATATACGCCGTGCAGTGTGGAGCGGCAAGCGTAAGTCATGGTAGGGCAAGCAAGCTCGATCCAAGGCTTCTGCTCACGGATCAGATCATTGACCTGATGATAGCACTCCAAACGATATTCTTCGTCGTTGGAAGCTAGCGCCTCATCCATTAGACGATCATACTCAGGGCTGTTCCACTTACCAGGGTTGGAGGAACCTGTTCCCCAAGAGATCAACTTCTGGTACATGTAGTTACCATCGTTACCATGAGAGGTATGACGCGCAATGAAGGCATCGAAATCGCCGCCATAGACCAAATCCCAATGTGCATTGGAGTCATAAACCGTCAACTCAACATTGATGCCGATAGACTCCCACGCATTTTGTACCATTTCGGCCAATCTCGCCCAGGAAGCAGGCGTGTCAATGGTGTAAAGCCGCATGGTGAAGCCATTTTCGTACCCTGCTTCTTTCATCAGCTCCTTGGCCTTGTCCAAATTATAAGCATACTCTTCCGGATTGTCCGGGGGAGAATAGCTGGGCTGGGAAGGCGGCATATATCCGTCTGCACGGATCGCATATCCGTCAAAGGCCAGCGGCGCCATGGTATCAATATCTAGCGCATAGTACATGGCATCGCGGACCCGTTGATCCTGCCACGGCACACTTTCATCGGCAAAGTTGAAACCAAGGTATATGACCTGCCAACTAGGCATTTCATAAACATTGCAGGTAGCAGAGTCTTTCAGGTTTTGGATGCTGCCAGTATCGCAGGTGATGACGCAATCCACTTCGCCGCCCTCAAGACTAAGGGTTCTAGTGGTATCATCGGGGATATTACGAATAATCAGGTTTTCATAATAGGGCTTGTCTCCCCAGTAATCCTCAAAGCGCTTGAGAACGATTCGGTCGCCTGCAATCCACTCCACAAAGGAGTAGGGCCCGCTACCGCCGGTAGGATTCCGGGCATAGTCTTCCGGGGTCTGCTCCTCATAAGCCTGACGGTTGGTAATACCGCCAACGCTCCAGTTGGACAAATAAGTAAACCAGGGGCCAAAGGGCTCATCCGTGCAGATATCAATGGTATACTTATCGATCACCTTGCATTTTTCAGGATTAAAGAATCCCCAAATCCAGTTGGATGTTGAGCTATTATACCCTTGCTCAATGCTCCAGAGTACATCGTCTGCAGTCATTTCATAACCAGCATGGCAAAGTACGCCCTGCCGGAGGTAAACCCGTAAGCAAGTATCGTCGATGAATTCCCAGTCTTCCGCCAAAAGCCCCTCGTATTCATCGGTAAAACAATTATACCGGAACAGAGGCTCGTAGATCTGCTGACAAATGACAGCGGTGGTCATGGAATTATGGCCAGCAGGGAACAGGTAGTCCGGCTCGCCACCTTGGGCGATGGTTAATGTTTTGCCATCACCTGCTGCTGTGTCTGTCATACCTTCAGGCGGTGTAGAGATGAATGCAGTAACATTTTCGTTAATTGTTGCATCCATGCCTGCGCCTGCATATGTAATGGATACATCGGGGTTGGTAGCATCAGGTGCATCTGCAGCAGGCGTCGTTCCTTCTGGCTCTGCAGACGTTTCTTGGGTTGAACAACCAACCATGCTAAACAGAAACGCCAAAACTAAAACAACTGCCAGAATCTTTTTCTCCATTTCCTTTCCTCCTTTGATATGTGTTTCTATTATCGTGAAAAGCAATGCATATATTGCTTTGGTTTTTGCTAAGAAAAAAGATGACAGGCTACGTAATGCTGATCGGAAACTTGCTGTAATGGCGGCATCTTTTCCTTGCAAATCTGTGAACAATGGGGGCACCGGGGGGCAAAGCGGCAGCCTGGAGGAGGATCGATGGGGGAAGTGATCTCGCCCCGCAGGATCTCACGGCCTTCCTTCGCATGGGGAACAGGAACCGGGACGGCATCTAGCAACCCTTTTGTATAAGGATGGCATGGATGTTTAAATAGTTCTTTTGATGGACTTTTTTCCACGATATTTCCTAAATACATAACACAAATGCTGTCGGAAATATGCCGGACCACCGCTAGATCGTGGGTAATAAACATATAGGTTAAGTCGGTTTTTTGCTGCAGATCCTGTAATAAGTTTAGTATTTGCGCCTGAATAGAAACATCCAGAGCGCTTACCGGCTCATCGCACACAATGAATTTAGGGTCGACCGCTAAAGCCCGTGCAATGCCAATACGCTGGCGGCGGCCACCATCAAGCTCATGGGGATAAGCCCGTGCCAAACGAGGCGCCAATCCTACTGTATCCATGATCTCAGTAACCTTTTCATCACATTCTTTACCGGAAAACAGATGAAAAATAGTTAGAGGTTCCTTGATGGTATCCTCAACCGTCATTCGTGGATTCAAGGACGAAAAGGGATCTTGAAAAATAATTTGCATTTCTTTCCGCAATTCCTTGAACGTCGAACGTGTCGGGTTGGTAATATCTTGACCTTCAAACAGGATCTGCCCGCTAGTAGGCTCTAACAGATGTAAAATTGTACGTCCCAACGTGGATTTTCCACATCCAGACTCGCCTACAACGCCTAAGGTTTCCCCCTTTTTGATTTCAAAACTGACATCATCCACTGCGTGAAGCAAGCCATGCGCTACTTTAAAATATTTTTTAAGATTTTTTACTTCTAGCTGTGCAGCCATGCGTACTGCCCCCTCCCTTAACCAAATAGCTTGCAACGGACCATATGTCCGGGCTCGATTTCTATATAATCAGGTTCCTCATTTTTGCATTTTTCACATGCGACAGGACACCGTTCGCAAAAACTGCAATACGGGGGCAAATTTGCGGGATCTGGCATTAGCCCATCAATGGGTTTGAGCCGTTCAATATCTTTGTCCAAACTGGGCAGAGAGGCGAATAGCCCTTTTGTATAGGGGTGCTGCGCATTGGTAAAAACCTGATCCAAAGATCCGTATTCTACGATATTCCCAGCATATATTACTGCAACCTCATCACAGGTTTCAGCAATAACGCCCATATCGTGGGTGATTAAAATCATGGATGTATTTAGTTTTTTCTGCAGATGGCGGATCATATCCAAAACCTGCGCTTGAATTGTAACATCCAGGGCAGTGGTTGGCTCGTCCGCGATCAACAGCTCCGGTTTGCAAGCCAGGGCTTCCGCGATAACCACGCGCTGCTTCATGCCGCCGGAAAACTGGTGCGGATATTCATTATATCTTGTACCAGGAATTCCCACCAATTCAAACATATCCATGGCCTTTTTCATGGCTTCTTGCCGGGATAGCTTCTCATGGGTGCGAAAAACCTCGGCAACCTGCTCGCCAACGGTTAGGACAGGATTTAAGGCTGTCATAGGATCTTGAAAAATCATGGCAATGCTCTTGCTGCGGATGCCGCGCATCTGCTTTTCATTGAGCGACGTTAATTCCAAATCGTTAAAAAGGATGGAACCTTCTAAGATCCTGCCGGGGCTTTGAACCAACCGCAAAATACTCATAGCAATGGTGGTTTTCCCTGCGCCTGTTTCTCCTACAAGGCCTAAGGTCTTCCCTCGTTTCAAATCAAAGGATACGCCGTTGACAGCCTCAACAACTTCTGACTCAGACTCATAATGTACCCGTAAATCTTTAATACGAAGAATGGTATCGTCCATATCTATCCCCCTTACTTCTTGAGCTTAGGATCCAATGCATCCCGCAGGCCGTCGCCAAACAGGTTTAAAGCGTAGATCGTAAGCATGATAATGATGCCTGGGAAGGTGATGATATTCCAATTGGTCCTGATATACGATCTGCCTGCATTTAGCATACTGCCCCATTCGGCGGTTGGCGGCTGGACGCCAATTCCCACAAAGCTTAAACCCGCTGCAGAAAGAATGGCAGAAGCAATGCTTAAAGTGGCATGTACAATAATAGGCGCACTTGCATTGGGAAGTATATGTTTAAAGAGAATACGGGAGGTACTGCTCCCAATAGCCGTGGATGCCTCAATGAACTCATTCCCTTTAACCGTCAGGGCTGCGGCACGCACGATACGGCTAAATGCAGGGATCTGTCCTACCGCTATAGCGATCATGAGATTGAACATTCCCGATCCCAGAGCAGCTGCAATGGCAATGGCGAGCAGAAAGCTGGGCATGGAATAAAAGATATCCATGATACGCATAATTAGGTCGTCTATTTTTCCCCCATAATAGGCAGCAACCAATCCAAGCGTGCCTCCAACGACCATGGCCATTGCAACGGAGACAATACCAATCAAAAGAGAAACCCGTGTCCCATAAATAATACGGCTTAAAATGTCTCGGCCAAAGTTGTCTGTACCTAGAGGGTATTCCTTGCAAGGCGCCATTAAAGCTACAGAATAATTTTGCTCATCTTCACCGTACGGGGCAATCTGATCGGGGAATATTGCTAGAAAGACCAGGATCAATAGCATGATCATGCCCACCACGGCGCCTTTGTTGTGGCAAAGTCGAAACCATGCTTCTTGTACAAATCCGGTTTTCTTCGGACGTTTCTTTGCTACTATTGCAGCTTTTTCCATGGCAGGTGTATTTATTTTAGACATCTGCTTGCTCCTCCATTTTTGTGCTTTATTTACTCGCGCCAGACTTATACTGGGATGCAATGCGGGGATCAATGAACGCGTAGGCAATATCAACAGCTAGCATCACAAGGCTAAACAAGATGGCCAATACCAACACGCCGCCTTGTACCACCGGATAATCTGTGGATTTTATTGCGTCTAACATATATTTCCCGAGGCCCGGAATAGCGAATACAGACTCTGAAACAACGGCGCCGCCCAAAGAGGTGCCAAAGTGCATTCCAATAACGGTTAAAATAGGAATAAGCGCATTTTTGAGGGAATGCTTTAGTACAACTTTATTGTTAGGTAGGCCTTTTGCTTTGGCCGCCACAATATAATCTTGCCGCACTACATCTAGCATGCTGGAGCGTGTCATACGCATAACCTGGGCTGCCGCGCTTGTGCCAATTGTAAATGCAGGTAATACCCAATATTCAGGCCCGTAAAAACCAGTAGGCGGAAACCATTCAAGAATAATAGAAAATATAAGAATATTCATTAAGCCTTGCCAGAAATTCGGCATAGAAACACCGATTAATCCAACAAAGGTACATACATTATCAAAGGTACTGTATTGCCGGGTGGCAGAGATAATTCCACATGGCAGACCAATGATGATCATAATCGCCATACTTAAAGCCGTTAATAAAACGGTGGTTGGGAAACGCGCCATTATTTCTTCAAACACCGGCTGGCGCGTCCGATAGGATGTTCCTAAATCTCCGTGAAAAAAGAAATTATATAAATAGTCTACAAAGCGAACTAAAAAAGGTTTGTTGAGCCCAAGCTCCTCTCTAAGAGCCGCGACATCCTCTTCGCTTGCTTCGCTTCCGGCGATAACACGGGCAGGATCGCCTGGCGAAAGTTCATTTAATGTGAACACAATAAATGTGACGCCTATAATGACAGGAATAACTAATAGAATTCGCTTTAAGATATACTTTATCATTTGCTATGCTCCTTTTTTTCAAAATACATTCAAGAAAAATTATGTCATGCGATAAAAAAGAGAAATAAAATTTAAATAGCTATTATAAATATTATAAAAGCGCACCATTTTTAAAATAAATCCCAGATTTTACAATAACAACAGGGATTCTATGCTTTTCGAAGGAGCAAATAATGCGAGAATAAACATATATAAAATAAGGTAAATATTTTTTAATTACTTAAAACCAAAAGCAAATAGGCTACATGAAAAATGGAATTAGCTAATGTATTGCTGGATGATAATAATTATATGGAACAGAATAAAATGCACAAAACCAGGAAAATTTATTTGCCAATATTGGTGGTATAAAGAAATTAAACAAAGTAGAATTTGGGGAATTTTCATTTGATTGTGGATTTTATTTAAAAGCAGGTTGTGGCATAATCGAAACGAAAGAAATCTCAACAAATAAAATATAAAAATAATTTACATAGTCCTTAACGGGAAACTAACCAATCCCAACAGCATATTTGGATAAAAAGGTGTAAATAAAGAAACTAAGGATAAACAAAAAAGGAAAATAAAAATTTCCCAAGTACAAGGGAATTAAACCTACTCTATTTAAGGGGGATGCTTATGTTACGAGGCAGTCTACAGGCAAAAAACCTGGGTGATAAAGTTGAACTCCGGTTTATGCAGCGGGGGGACAGCGAAGCCAATAAAAATGTGCCAGTAAAGATTTATAAGCGCGCAGCACCTGAAGTGCCATTTAGCAATGATTTATCAGGTATGCCGTTTAATGTGTGGTATGAATATATAGATAACCAGTCATACCTAGACCCGCGGGTAAAGGTCATTTTTGAAGGTACGCTCCCCATTGATATGTCCTTCAATACGTATGTTGACACTGATGTGGTCCCTGGAGAACGGTATATTTATTGGGTAGAGGCAGATAGCTATGGTGTGCATACAATTCTTGGTCCCACCGGCGTAAAAGTACGAAGCCGTGACGTATGGTGGCCATACGATATGTGGGTCCAGGAAATGAAGCGAATTCAAAACGAATATCCACAGCTGATTTCTATGAAAAAGCATGGGGAAACCACCATGCATCGTTCGATGTATGCGCTTCATATAGGAAACCAGGACAATGCTATGGCGATTCTGGGCGCCGTACATGCCAGCGAAACAGGGCCGGAGCTATTGCTCAAAGCTCTGCGCTTTATGCTGAAAAACAACATAGATATTTTTTCAAAAGTGGGTATCGCCCTTATGCCCGCTGTTAATATCGATGTGCGCGAGCATACGGTGGACGGATATCCTTTTTATGAAAGGCTAAACCATAATAGCGTTGATCTAAACCGCAATTTTGACTTTAATTGGCGGGAACAGTTTGTGTACGGCATGTCCAACGCTGTCTTTGGCAGCTCTACATACCATGGGCCCTATCCCAATAGCGAGGAAGAAACCAAAACGGTGATTCGTTTCCTGGAAGAAGTGAACCCGATTACCGTATTTGTATTTGATTCGGGGTCCGTCATCACAGAAGATAAAATCTACTATGACGGTATTCCAGAAGATACACCGCTCTTCAAGCGCGCAACGGAAATGGCCACGGAATATTCTCGGGTATTTCGTGCAGACCATCCAAATTGTGGAACGTTTACGTGCAAGCCAATTTCTTTTCCTTATGAAGAGGCTGTTTTTAAAAACTCCGGCGTACCAAATGGTACCTTAGATGGTTGGGCTGCTAAACGGTTTGGCGTACCTGCGTTTAATTTGCAGTATGCCGGCTCTGAGGAAGGGAAGATCCGCATCCATGATAATACAACGGCAGACTTGTTAAACAAATGGTCGATCAGACATGCTTATGCATTGATGGAGATTATGAAGGAACTAGCGAAATAAAATGGTTCTCTTCAGATAACACATACTATATTTTTTAGGAGGAAAAAAAGATGTTGCGAGGCAAACTATTGGGAAAAAACCTAGGGGACAAGCTACGCATTTATTTTATTCAGCGTGGCGATACGGAGGAAAACAAAAATGTACCAGTAAAGATCTATAAACGGGAAGCGCCGGAAATTCAATTTTGCAATGATTTGGCCGGCATGGCATACGGACACTGGTATGAATATGTGGACAACCAAAGCCACCTGGACCCCCGGGTAAAGGTTATCTTTGAAGGAACATTGCCCATGGTAAATTCCTTTAATGAATACATAGATACTGATGTGGAAATCGGCCAAAAATATATTTATTGGGTAGAGGCTGATAGCTTTGGCGAACATACCATTCTAGGGCCGCTTGCACTAAAAGTGCGGAGCCGTGAAGTATGGTGGCCCTATGATATGTGGGTCGCTGAAATGAACCGCATGCGGCAGCAATATGGGGATCTGATCAAGCTGCAGAACTATGGCTATACAGCCATGCGCCGCGCAATCCCTGGTATGGTGATTGGTAATCAGGATAAAGTAGTGGCCCTCATGGGTGCAGTGCATGCCAGCGAAACCGGGCCCGAAATGCTCTTGAAGGTGGCAAAATATATGCTGACCAACCAAATGGCATTGCTCAAGCGGGTAGGCCTTGCCATTATGCCGGCTATCGATATTGATGTACGTGAAAACACGGTAGATGGCTTCCCCTTCTATGAGCGGCTCAATCATAACGGCGTTGACTTGAACCGCAACTTCGATCATGGCTGGCGAGAAGATTTTGTGTATGGCGTAAGCAATGAAATGTTTGGCGCAACCACGTATCATGGCCCGCGGCCAAACAGCGAGAGCGAGTCCGAAGCTGCGATTGCCTTCTTAGAGGATGTCAAACCCATTTGTCTATATGTTTATGACAATGGTTCTGTTATCACAGAAGATAAAATCTATTATAATGGAATCCCTGCGACAGCGGAGGTGTTTGATTACGCAACGCAGCTGAGCTATTTATATTCTAAGGAGTTTCGGACCAACCGCCCTGGTACAGGTACTTTTACCGCAGAACCTATTTCGTTCCCTTATGATGAAGTGGTATTCCGTACCTCCGGCGCGCCCAATGGAACCCTGGATGGATGGGCATATCAACGGTTTAATATCCCCGCGTTCAATATGCAATTTGCCTATTCAGAAGAGGGCATGATGTGCCTTAATGACGACACAACCCCTGAGTTGCTGGAGAAGTGGGCCTTGCGCCATGCACATGCGCTAATTGCAATCATGAACGAAATGGAAAAGAATCCCTTTATTCCGACTCGTCCCGCTGATTAAGCCAAAAATACAGGGGGAACGAGACAATTCGTTCCCCCTTATTTTACTACAAAATTTGGAGGAATTTGGCCTTGAAAAATAATTGCTTATGCTGCTAAAAAAATGGTTTTATGATCTTCGATTGATCACAAAAATTTGCATCATTGTGCAAGCACTAGTGCTTGTAGTCTTTGTATGTCAAGTTTTTGTCCTCAGTCAGATTGGAATGCGCAGCATAAGAAACGAGCGCTATCGTTCTGCGTCCGGTTCGGTAGCCCATGCAAATCTTTTAATTCAGAAGGAAGAAGTATATTTGATGGGCCTGGCCTCCAACTGTGCAATTTCTGCTGAAGTACAGGAAGCATTGCAGGAAAGCAATAGGGGAAATAACAGCGCCGCTTTGCTAAATGATGTATTAAGTGCAACGCAGTATGGAATGAGCGCACTGAATTTGATTTTTTATAATTTGGATGGCGTAGTTATTGACTATATGTCCATTGACGCCTCCTTTAACCCAATAAACCAGAATCCCACGGATTTATCCCGACCCTTTGGTCGCCTGATAAACAAAAGAAATGGGCTCAATTATGAATGGGAGTTCATTCCACAACATGCAATGGATCTCTTTGAACAAGACAACTCTCCCAAAGTAACATTATGGTATTTGGTAAAAGATAACTCCTCTAAGCAAAGTTTGGGCGTAATAGCTTTATCCCTAGACTCTAGAAAGCTATTAACAGCACAATCAGAAGTTGGGACTTCTTTTGACTCCCTTGTAATTATTCATAACGACGGAAGTTTAGTGGATGGTAGAGGAGAAATATTAAACACACTCTCTGCTGAAGACCTGGTCGCATTGGTAGCCGCTACGCCTGACGATTTAACTGAAGGTGGATTTAATATTTCTCTGCAAGGGGGTGATTATTACTGCGGCTACGAAAAATCGGCAATCCAAGATTGCTTTATCTATTCCCTCGTATTGGATGATGTAGAAATTACAGGAAATGATTTTATCTATACAAGCATATTGGGAATCGGATCGTGTGTGCTTCTTTCCATCCCCCTTTCTGCTATTGGCGCTAAATTTATCACGCGCCCAGTTAATATGTTAATGCAGGCTATGAGCCGTTATGCGGCAGGCGAACGCTCCGTTGAAATTTCTTTCCGAGGCGGGGATGAAATAGGCCAGCTAGGAAGAATGTTCAATAGCATGGTGCAAAAAAATAATAAGCTGTTGGAAGAAAAGTATGAGCTTACCATTCATAAGCAGGAAGCGGAGTTGGTAGCATTACATACCCAGATCGACCCGCATTTTATATACAACATGCTCAATTTAATACAGTGGACTGCCCTGGAAAAGGAAGATATTGAAATTGCAACCTTAACCCATTCGGCTGCGGCAGTAATTCGTTATAGTTTAAATAGAAAAGATCGGTTTGTTACGGTACAACAGGAAATGGACCTTGTAAATCGATATCTAGATGTACAAAAACGCGTGCTAAGAAATCGGCTAACTATCCAATGCGACGTTGACCATGCAGCGCAAGGCTCCTATATACCGAAACTGATTATTCAGCCAATTATAGAAAATTCCATCAAACATGGGTTGCGGGATGACGGAAGCCCACTAAATATCATAGTAAAAATTAGCCTTTGTCAGGGCGAGAAAAACCTACGAATCTGGATTGTAGACAATGGAAAAGGCATAGAAGAAAATGTTTTGCGCTACCTTCCCGAGCGAGGAGATGAAGTGGAAAAAAAGGCGTTAATTAAAGATGGGAACCAATATGCTTTAAAGAACATATTTCAAAGATTGCAAATTTACTATGGTGTAGGCGCATATTCCTTTATTATTGAAAGCAAAGAAAATATGGGAACAGAAACAACCATCATAATACCAAATAAAAAAATAAATCCGGAAGCGCAAACGGAATAAAAGGATAAAAATAATAAAAGGAGAGAAAAACAATGCAACTGATGAAACTATCCCAGGGAAATGAAGCGGCAGGACTCAAGCAGTTTTCCAAAGTAACCATTCACAACGGAATGGCATATTGGACGGGGCATGTAGCTTTAAAACCAGGAAACTTGTATGAACAAACCAAGTCGGTTTTCACCAGATATGACGTGTTTCTTCCTGCATATGGACAGAAAAAAGAAAACATTCTGCATGCCATGGCATTTGTGCGAGATATAGGACAATATGAAGCATTTATCAAAGCATGGAAAGAATGGTTTTCAGATGGGACAATACCGCCGGCTCTTACTTGCGTGGAAGCTGATCTAGTACCAGGACATAACGTGGAAATCAGCTTTATCGTAGGGTATGCGAAAGAGGGCGGCCCTGTACAAATCCACCACGAATTGCAAGAAGGAACACCCTATAGCGAATATGTTATTCATAATAATTTTATAAGGTTTTCCGCCAAAACTGCTACGGTTACGGGTAGCTTAGAAAAGGAGACGCAAGATATAATCCGTCAATATGAAAGCGCCCTGCAAAAAGCAAACTGCGGGCCCCAAAATTTATTGATGGCCAATATTTATATGCGTGACATTTCCAAATTGGATAGCGTGATGGCCTTATGGAGCCAATGGACCGGAAAAGATGCACCGGCGATTATGGCACAACAATCCGCAGTACCAGAAGGTCGCGCTTTAGCCATTTCCTTGATTGCAGCTGCAGAGCCGCAAGCGGCGATCCAACGTTTTGAAACACAAAATGGAGTTAGCGCTTGCGTAAAATATAATCATGTGGCGTTTATCTCCGCGCAAACGGCAGACGCCACAGGAACAGCCAATCAAGAGGGAAAAGAAGTTTTCCAAAAGATTGACGCCCTACTAGATCGAGTGGGATTAGACAAGAAAAATGTATATTTTAATGAAATGGTCGGCAACAATTTCCCGGATTTTAATGAGTTTGACGTAGGCGCATTTAAAGAGTGGAGCGTCCCGGATAAAATTTATCCCGCTGCAATTGGATTCTCGTGCTTACCGCCACAAGGAAAGGCAGTAGAAGTTTCAGTAATCGTCGCATATGAATGACAAATGCATTTTCCACAAGAGCCCTTGTACATCCGGTACAAGGGCTCTTCCCATAAAAAAATCATTGCTTTTAATGGTTGCGTATTTATTATTAGAGAAAAATGACCATACCCTACAGAACCAGGCGCTGTATTATTGCCAGGGGATTTGTATATAGATCGGGATTTGCCCTAGGAATTGAAACCCAATCAGGTCCCTTCCGTCAGATCCGGCAAGGGCCTGAAGCCATTCGCGCTCCGGGCTTTTTCCTTTGCCCGGATCTCCTGACCGCACCCCCGCCGGGCGCAAACGGCCGGCTTGACCCAAAACCGCCGTTTTTGTATGAAAACAGCGGTTTTTTTCTTGTTTTTCGCTGCAAAAACCAGGCTTCCTAATTTCAATTCCATAGCTGACCATACAAATTCCACAGATGGTTTTCCGGTTTGACCACAGAGAGGTGCCCACCCCGTTTCCCTGGGCGTACCCCTCTTTTTGTTTATGCGGCGCTGATTTTGAACCGGCGGCCCGAAATTTGAGGGGTGCTTCTTCCCTCGAAACAACTGTCCCATTAGCTTCAACTTTTCCTGTGCGGATCTTTTCTAATGCCTTTCAGCGTGTTCCTCCTCGGCTTGCGGCGAGGACCAAAGGTTATTATCGGGCTTGACAGAATGTAAAGACGGCATATAATTGATATGTCAATTATTGATATATCAATTTGGAGGCGAAACCAGTGGAACAGTCTTTCCATATGATGCTCTATCGGGCTTTCCACGCCCAGCGGGGCGCCCTTCGCCCGGCGCTGTCGGAACTGGGGCTTGGGACGGGTCAGCCCAAGCTGCTGGGCTACCTGCACCGGAACGGCCCCTGCGGCCAGCGGGAGCTGGCCGACTACTGCGAGGTGGATCCGGCAGCAGTATGCCGGATGCTGGACAGCCTGCAAAAAGGGGGATTTATCTCCCGAACGCCAGACAAACAGGACAAACGCCGGGATCTCATCACCCTCACCCCGGACGGTGAACGGGCCTTCAAAACCTGGCAGCTGCGATGCCGTACCGTGGAAGAGCAGATGCTTATCGGCTTCACCGCCCAGGAACAGGCCCAATTCGCCGATTATTTGGGCCGCGCCTACCGCAACCTGAAAGCAGGAAAGGAGGGGCAGGCATGAGAGAACTCAGGCGGCTCCTGTCTTATCTAGGGCCATACCGCCGGGATATGTTCATTGGGGCACTGCTGGTACTTATTGAGACCACATTTGAGCTGGTGATCCCGATACTGATGGCCAATCTGATCGACATCGGTGTGAAAGGTGGAGATCTCCCCTATATCATGACCAAGGGCATTCAAATGGGGCTTTGCGCCCTGCTGGCGCTGGCCGCCGGGCTGATGTATGCCCGTTTTGCCGCCCGGGCGGCCTATGGCTGGGGAGCCCGGGTTCGGGATGCACAGTATGAGAAGGTCCAGCACTATGCCTTTTCCAACCTGGACCGGTTCGAGGCCTCCTCCCTGGTCACCCGTATGACCACCGATGTGACGGTGCTCCAGAACGCCGTCAACGGCGGACTGCGCCCCCTGGTCCGAAGCCCTGTCATGCTGATCATGGGGGTGGGGCTATCATTCTGGATGAATGCTAGACTGGCCATAGTCTTCCTAGTGTGCGCTCCCATCCTTGGGCTGCTTCTCTTTTGCATCGTACGCCAGGTGGCTCCTATGTATGGCAGGCTTCAGAAGGCAGTGGACCACCTCAACAATGTGGTCCAGGAGGATCTCACCGCCATTCGGGCCGTAAAGGCTTTTGTCCGCGGGGAGTATGAAGAGGAAAAGTTCCAGAGCGTCAATCGGGAATTGATGGAGGCCAGCCAGCGGACCTTTCATTTGGCCGTTCTCAATCTGCCCGCCTTCCAATTCACCCTCTATACCACCATCCTGCTTATCTTTTGGTTCGGCGGCGGCATGATCCTGGACGGCAGTTTGCAGGTGGGTGAGCTCACCGGCTTTCTGAGCTACGTCCTTCAGGTCATGAACTCTTTCATGATGATCTCCAACGTCTTTCTCCTCCTTACCCGGAGTCTGGCCAGCGCCCACCGCATCGCTGAGGTGCTGGACGAGGAGGTGGTGCTCTTCTCCCCGGAGGACCCGGTACGGGAAGTGCCCGACGGCAGCGTGGACTTTGAGGGGGTTTCCTTTAAGTATCACGCCGACGCCAAGGCTTACGCCCTCTCCGGGGTGGACCTCCACATCCGCGCGGGCATGTCGGTGGGAATCCTAGGCGGCACCGGATCGGCCAAGACCACCCTGGTTCAGCTCATTCCCCTGCTCTACGATGTGACTGAGGGTACCGTGAAGGTGGGAGGACGCGATGTGCGGGACTATGACCTCACCGTCCTCCGGGATGCTGTGGGCATCGTTCTGCAGAAAAACGTCCTCTTTTCTGGCACGGTTCGGGAGAACCTCCAGTGGGGAAACCAGGCCGCCGATGACGAGGAGCTTTGGTCTGCCTGCCGGGCCGCATGTGCCGATGAGTTTTTGACACGGATGCCCGGCGGCCTGGATGCGGACTTGGGCCAGGGCGGCGTAAACGTATCCGGCGGCCAGAAGCAACGGCTGTGTATCGCCCGTGCCCTGCTGAAAAAGCCGAAGATCCTCATCTTTGACGACTCCACCTCCGCTGTGGACACCGCCACCGAGGGGAAGATTCGTGCCGCCCTTGCCAGGCTTACCGGGGTGACCAAGATCATCATTGCCCAGCGGGTGACCTCAGTGATGTACACCGATCTTATCATCATCCTCGAGGATGGAAAGATCCACGCGGCTGGCACTCACCGGGAGCTGCTGGCATCTGACCCCATCTATCAGGAGATCTATGAATCCCAGATGAAAGGAGAGAAAGGCCATGGCAACCCGTCAGCTCAGCGCCAAGAAGCCTAAGAACCTGGCTTATACTCTGCGCACCCTTTTGTCTTACATGGGGCGGCACAAATACCTGCTTCTGGCAGTGGCGGTGTTGGTCACCATCAGCGCGCTGGCAAATCTGCTGGGTACCTACATGATCCGCCCCGTGGTCAATAACCTGGTCAGCGGAGGAAGAGAGACCCTTCTCAGAGGCGTGGCGCTCACCGCCTGCATCTACCTGTTCGGCGCGCTGGCCTCCTTCGGGTATACCCAAACCATGGTCAAGGCGGCTCAGAAGGTCCTTTTCGACATCCGCCGGGACCTCTTCGCCCATCTCCAGACTCTGCCGATCCGGTTCTTTGATACCCGCCGGCACGGCGACGTGATGAGCTATTTCACCAACGATGTAGACACCATCTCCGACGCGCTCAACAACAGCTTCGCCATGGTGATCCAGAGTTTTATTCAGGTGGTGGGAACCCTCACCATACTCTTCATCCTCAACTGGCGGCTCACATTGGTGGTAGTGGTGTGCTATGTGGCCATGTTCCTCTATATCCGTTTCAGCGGAAAGCGGAGCAAGGCGTACTACCGCAAACAGCAGGCCCGACTGGGGGATCTGGACGGATATATTGAGGAAATGACGGCAGGACAGAAGGTGGTAAAGGTCTTCAACCATGAGGAGGAGAACATCCACCGTTTCCGGGAGAAAAACGAGGCCCTTCGGCAGGCGGGCACCGGCGCCCAGGCTTACGCCGCCACTATGATTCCGGCGGTGGTGAGTATCTCCTACATCAACTACGCCATCGTGGCCGCCCTGGGGGGGTATATGGCCATGAAAGGCCTCACCGATGTAGGCAGCCTGGCCAGCTATCTGGTGTTTGTCCGCCAGGCAGCCATGCCCATCAACCAGTTCACCCAACAGAGCAACTTCCTCCTAGCTGCTCTGGCCGGTGCGGAGCGGGTCTTTGAAGCCATGGACCAGCCTTCCGAGGTAGATGAAGGCCGTGTGACCTTGGCGAGAGAGGGGACAGGCTGGTCGTGGCAAAAACCGGATGGCACCTCGGTGCCCCTCCGGGGGGATGTCCGCTTCCAGGATGTCACGTTTGGCTACGAGCCGGAGCACCCCATTCTCAAGGACATCAGCCTCTTTGCCAAGCCCGGCCAGAAGATCGCTTTCGTGGGCTCCACCGGCGCCGGCAAGACCACCATCACCAACCTCATCAACCGATTCTACGACGTCCAGAAGGGACAGGTGACCTATGACGGCATCGACGTGAAGGACATCCGAAAGGACGACCTGCGCCGCTCCCTGGGCATGGTCCTCCAGGACACCCACCTCTTCACCGGCACCATCGCCGATAACATCCGCTTTGGCAAGCTGGACGCCACCATGGAGGAGATTGAGACCGCCGCCCGCATCGCCAACGCCGACTCCTTCATCCGCCGCCTGCCTCAGGGCTATGACACCATGGTCACCGCCGACGGCGCCAACTTGTCCCAGGGCCAGCGGCAGCTGCTGGCAATCGCCCGGGCTGCCGTGGCCGACCCTCCGGTGCTCATCCTGGACGAAGCCACCTCCTCCATCGACACCCGTACCGAGGCCCTCATCGAAAAGGGCATGGACCAACTCATGGAGGGAAGGACCGTCTTTGCCATCGCCCACCGGCTGAGCACAGTCCGCCGCAACGCCAACGCCATATTGGTGCTGGAGCACGGCCAAGTGGTGGAGCGGGGCAGCCACGACGACCTGCTGGAGCAGAAGGGCGAGTACTACCAGCTCTACCACGGAATGTTCGAGCTCTCCTGACCACCCCGGCGACGGCGCCCAGTGTGATTCCCCGCAAGCTTATTATCTCCATCAGAGGATTGGACAGCTCCGGCGTATGTACATCGCATACGCCGGAGCTGTCCTTCACTCAGGCCTTTGTGTTTCCTCTTGCAGCGGTCTATCCCTGTGCCCTGATCTCTGATTTTGCGGCAACAGAGCTGTCAGCGCCTATAAACGCAAAGGGGGCACACCAGCGCAGGTTGATTAACTCCGGCGGCCTTGACCGACTCCACCAGCCCTTGCATTTTCGCATCGCTCGGATGCAAAGGGATGATTTTTGGACGGGTGGCAGCTTGGAAAGATTGAGATAGACAATCTCCTCTTTCACGCCACGGGTGCATCCCGAGGGGCGAGCGGCTGCTCGGTTGCAGTCGGGGCCTTCGCCGTGGCGAGAGCAGCTTTCCCGGCAGGCGGTTTACTTTGGGATATTTTGTCCCAAGGTTGCGGCTTAGCCCTGTCGGGGGCCGGCTCGTCAACCTTTGGTGGGCGACCCCTGCGGGACTTGGCCGCATCCTTCGCTTTATCCGCCTGCTTGCCCTTATCCGAGGCCACAGCCTTTTCCGGCGGCTTATCCTTCGCCGCTCCATTCCGAGCAGCGGTAAAATCCACCATATTTCCAGCGAGGGCAGGATTACCCATGGATTATCCATGTCGGGGATCGTAGTCTGCTTCTCGTCCTTGCCCGTCTGCGGCACATCCTCCTTAGATGGAGCAAGAACATCCTTGTCTTTGGGAGCCTCCTTGCCCCTCGGAGCCGGTTGCTTCGCCATGGGGGGGAGGCTACCACCTTGGACGCATCTTCTATCACGGGGAATTTCGCCTTGGCCGGGGCGGGCTGATCCTGGGCCGGGGGAACAGCTTTGGCAGGCTCTACCTTTCCCAGCTTGGGGGAATCGTCTACCTTCCCGGCATCGGGAATATTCTTTTTATCGTCAGCTACCGAAAAACCTCCTTTGCTGTGAAATAGAAAAAGCCAGCCCAAAGGTAGCTACTCATAAAACAGTATTAGCAATCAACAGAAATAGGGTAGCTGCCATAACGGATTGCAACAAAAAGCGGGAAATAGAGTATAGCTCTCTTTCCCGCTTTTTATAGTTGTGTAAATAAAAACCCTTTTTATCGTGACTTGATTTTTACAATAGGATATTGACTTTTTGTTCAATGGTATAAAAAATACATTTTTCTTCTATCATCGACATTATTAGGTGCTTATGATATAATTCAAAATACAAGGAGGGGTGTAAATGTTCAATTTGAGCTTAACTGCATGTAGTTTCCATTTTAGAAAGACAAACTCTAAAAGGAATACGCAAGTTTATGATTTAAATGCACCTCTATGTATAAAAAATGCAGACGATGATGAGTTCCATTTTTCAGATTTATCAGAACTGTTTTGCGCTTTTTTTGAAAAGCATGAAACGCTTGTGAAAGACGATAATAAACAGCAATCTTTTAGGTGTGAGTATCGTCCAGAAAATTGTATTCAAACCCCAGATTTTAAAATGATATATGTGAAGATATATTCCGGTATCTACGGGAGTTCTTCTGATATTGTTGACGGAGATACTCAAGAAATAAAGTACCAAAAAACATCATCCGATATTGATACTCGACCATTTTACCTAATGATTGTTTTTCCAAAAGACAGTGATAACGTTATTGTCCAAAAAGGAATGTTTATTTTTCAGAATGTAGGACAATTTGGTGTTAAGACAATCACTACTTCAAAAATGCAAGAGTTCTTTTCATCGCAATTTAATATAACATTAAAATGTAATACTATTGCACCGGATTTGTTTATAAAAAAAGTTATCCGAAAAGAAAATATCAAAAAATTTGTAATGATTAAAAATTATAAGTCAAGTGATCTTGCCGATAATCTTGGTAAAGGTTATGGTATAGAAGTTAGGGAAATCGGAAACTTAAGTTTTAGTGAAAATAAATGGGATAGACTAATGGGAGCTATCCGTCATGTGGCAGGTAGCAAGTATAACTTATTTGAGTTTGAACAACAAGAATATGACAATCTAAAACTAATTATTGATATAGGGGGAAGAACTCGAACAATAAATCTTCATAATCTTGAAAACTTAAGCATTATTGAGGGTATTCCTGATGAAATTAAAATGGCAGACGGGCATCCAAATCTTGAGTTGTTAATAGACCATTTTAGAAAAGTAGCGACAGAGTATTTAGAGGAAATGGTTTTGCATATATCTTAAAAAAGGAGGGAAGAAGCTGTGAATACCATAATCACAATCCTATGCATAATAGGTGGGTTTGTCTTGCTTCTTAGTCTTCTTCCGAAAAATAGCAATTTCTTAGATATTAGGTCTATATTTGCTCAGCATTTTAAGGTTTTTAGAGGGAATTGGTTACAATTTTTCAGCATTTTTATAGTTCCAATTCTCTTTTCGATAGGAATAGTTCAAATACGTTGTGTAGATAAAGAGATATTAAACAATCTAAATATTGTTTTATCTATTTTGATAGCCATGTTTTTCTCCGTTTTAAGTATTTTAAGTGCTTTTGATGGGCAAACAAGTAGAGATAAATATCAACAACTACTGACAGAAACTTTTACAACGACTATTTTTGAAATAATTCTATGTTTATTATTACTATTGATTTCATTTATTGTTTTGTTTATTGGCGTATTTGAAAAAACAGTAATTTTGAAAATAGTAAGTGGAATTATATATTATCTAACAATAGTGGCAATTCTTAATATATTGGTCATTATAAAGAGGATAAAGGTGCTTTTTGACAACAAGTAATACTCATAAAAATAATGACGAAAAGGGGTAAGAGGTTAAAGACTTCTTGCCCGCTTTTTCTGTGCCGCGTGGAACGATAGGAAGGCGTTTTTGCGCTTCCGAGGGATATGATATTCCCTGCTCTGTTCCTGCCCTCTGCAAGCCGCATAAATCAAGGCTTTTTGTCCGTCTAAATATCCACGCTGGCATAGCAAAAGGTTACGCAGTAGGTAGCCATTTTTGAGGATGGGAATAGAAACGCTCAACTCTTGTGTTTTCAAGTCTGCAAAGCCGCGTTGTGAAAGACTTTCTCACTCCCTATCGCGTAACAATCATCATGAGTTGAGGGCGCAAGCGGTTTATCCGTTTGCGCCCTCTTGGTTGCTCAACAGCAAAGACGGGAAAAGCCGTCAAAGACGCGAAGCGCGAAGTTTATCCTTGATGGCTTTTTCTGGCTTTGCTACTTGTCATCTGTCAAAGCGGAACTTGGGTAGTGCTTCCATTAAAGACGCTTTGAGGTAATCTTGAATATCATCGTTGATACTCCCTTGAAAATAGGACAGATATTTGATGTAGCGGTATAAGTTTGAATGACGGTGTTCACCGCTTCCGGCTCCCCGGCGGCCGCCTTTACAATCGTTTCATAGGGCAGCAAATTGTACTTCCTATTCTTCATTCTCTAACGCCTCCATTTCTTTTTGCAGTAAGTACAAGGCAACCTTTCGCCTGCGGAAACTGCGCTTCTGCTAATGCTGCATATCTGACAGATTTCGGTATCGCTGTAACCGAGGTAGTATCGCAAAAACAGGACTTCCCGCCGCTTTTCCGGCAGACGCAAAAGCGCGGCTGCTAACTGTTCACTTTCCACAATGACCGATTTCCCGCAAACGGTAAAAGTGGTAGGCATATCGTATTTTACAAAATACTCGTCTGTTGTAGTAACAGGCTCAAAATCAAACTCCCGAAGATAGTCGAGGGATACTTCAAACTGCTGCTTTTTCCGTATTTTCTTGTAAATACCCAGCACCGCATGATAAAGAACAATCTTACAAAAGGCGTTGAAAGTACGCTCAATATGCTCCCGATACTGTTCTGTATTCATCATTTTTCTTCCCCCTTTTTCCCCAAGCAGGAGTCAAAAACAACAGCCGACTATGCAATATATACCGCTTAATTACTCCTTTCTGAACTCAATATTGACATCACCATTATTACTTGATACATTCAGCGTCTTTGTGCCGTCCGTTTTATTGTCCGGCAAGTTGCTGTCCCCTTTTTTGATTTCGGTTTGAATGGCAAAATCATCATAACTTCCAATAACAGTCCCTTCAATATTCCCGTTCTTTGCCGTTAGGGATAGGAACATGCCTACATTTAGGTGTTCAAAAGCAATATCCCCTCCATTAGAGGTAATAACAATATTGCTGTTTACAGTTAATGCTGGAAGCGATATATTTTCATTTGTCGTAGATAATGTAAGATTATCTAAAAGTGCGTCGGGTATCTGCAACAATATTTTCCGAGCTTCGGCAGACGCTTTTCCGCCGATATAATCCGTCCACTCCTTGTCGCTTGTGCTTGTCATCGTCAGTACATTTTCATCTGAAACAGCAATTTTGTAATATTCTTTGTTGTTTTCCGAGTATTGAATATGGATTTGCTCGTCCTCGGACAATGACACCTCGATTTCTCTATCCCGCACATCAAGATTGATCCCGCTGACCTGCACATCCGGCGTATAACTTTTTTCCTCAAAAGGCTCACTTTCTCCCGAACAGCCCGCCAACGCAAAACTGCTCAACGCAAGGCACAATGTAAATGCAATTTTTTTCATCATAATCCTCCATGTCTGTATCATTACAGTTCCATTTCATAGTAGTATTCGTCTTTTTCGATTTTCCCGGTGAAGCGAAACCCGAAAGAAAAATATAGCTTTTTAGCGGCTTCAGTTGCGTTATCTATCATTAGGACAACTTTTCGCACACCTTGAATTTTCAAGCCTTTCAAGATATACGCAAAGGCTTTGCGGCCAAGCCCTTTGTGTTGAAACCGATAATCAATCATAAAGCGGCAAAGTGTTGCAGTGTCCGGCTGGCTTTCTGTACGCTTATACATGAAAAAGCCAATTGGTTCATCGTTGTTGTAAATTGCGTTGGGGTGCATTTCTGGATCATACTTTGTTTCCGCTATTGAAATGGCATTGCAGCACAAAAATTTTTCCATAATCGTGCCAACACCGTTTTGATTTGTTGTTAATTCGCACACATCGAATACATTTTCTGCGTCAATGGCTTTTATCCGTATCATTGTAATTCCTCTATAATGTTTTTCTTTTCAAGACCAAAAGCCCTGCAAAAGATAGAGCAGCACTCAATAACAGGCAAATACCAATGTGTAAAACCGCGTTGCCGTTCAGCATGACAATCTGGAAAAAACCAGCTAAAATACTTCTCAATGGTGCTATCGGCGTGAAAATACAGATAATTGCAACCAAGATCGCGTCTGTCAGCCACCCATACCAATGGGGCTGCATAGATAGAAGCACATGGAGAAAAACCATCACAAACAGCAAAAAGAACATCTGCTGCACTCCGGCAATAAAAATGCCATTTTCCGTCCAGTTACAAACATCCATCAGATTGATAACTGCCTGTGCTGGATATACAGGGTCAATCAGCAAATGGATTAGCGTATTGATAAGAGAGATACCGAGAGCCAAAATGCCGTAGCTGATTAGGCAGCCGATAAAGTAATCCCTTTTGCTTGCCCCCAGGTGCATTAACTTTGTGTAGTCGTAAAAGACAAAGAAGAACGGCGTCATGGCCGCAAGAAGCCAAGTGTAATTTCCGTTGCTCAAAACAACCTCGCCGGATGAAGTGGCACAAAGCACCACAAGAGCCGTAATGATAAAACTGATTTTATTGCTGGCAAGCAAGCGTTTTACAATCGCAAAAATAGCGTTCATCTTGCCACACCTCCTTTGTGTCCGGCCATTTGAATAAAGAAATCCTGCAAGGATAACGGGCGGATTTCCAAAGAAGCAGTTTGCTTCGGCGGGTTGTCAAAGATATAGGCTGTTACAAGACCACCAACCGTATCTTGACCGATCACATTTCGGTTCTGGATGGCTGCTTCCACATCTTTTTGAAGCCCGCTGACACTAAAAGCCTTTGTTTCAACCGCTTGCAGCGTGTCAAAAAAGCGGACGCTTCCTTTGTCAATGATGATTAACTTCTGAATTGTCTTTGCAATTTCTTCAATGATATGGGTAGACACAATGATAATCCGGGGATGTTTCCGAAAACTCTCTGTGAGCATATCGTAAAACTCCACCCGCATGATTGCGTCAAAGCCGAGGACGGGTTCATCTAAAAGCACGACGCTTTTATTGCTTGCCAAGCAGATGATGGTAGAAACCATTGTTTTCATACCAAGCGAAAGATGATTAAACTTCTTTTTCCCGTCCAGTTCAAAACGCTCCATCATTTCAGAAGCAAAATCATAATCGTAGTTGGGGTTTACTTCGGAAGCGATTTTCAACAGCTTCCGTACCGGGAGATTAAAATGCTTTGCAAAGTTTTCAATATAACTGACGCCGGTATCCAGGGTAGCCGTAGTGATTTCTTTGCCGTCAACTTGTATCGTGCCGCTTGTAATGTTCTGATACCCTGCAACCGACTTGAGAAGCGTTGTTTTCCCCGCGCCGTTTCTGCCGAGCAAGCAGTAAATACCCGGTTCGTCGATTGATAAAGTAATGTTTTTCAATACGGTTGCTTGCACGTATTGTTTTGTTACCTGTTTCAGTGCTATCATGCAGCGTTCCTCCTATCGCTTTTGACATAGGTTGATTTCCTGGATTCCCTATGCTAAAATAAAGTATAAACTTTTGTGTTACACAAAGGTCAAGAGGGACGGGAAGTAAAATTGAAAAATTATTTTTCAATCGGAGAAGCGGCAAAGGCTGTTCATACAACGACGGAAACACTGCGGCATTATGACCGGATTGGATTGGTAAAGCCGAGCAAAAAAGATGAATGGACAAACTATCGCTATTACACGGAACAGGATATTGTTCGGTTGAATACGGTTCGCGCTTTGCAGCTGATGGACTTGCCATTGCAGGAGATCAAAAAGGTTTTGGAATATGACAATCTTGAGAAAATCGCAGATTTTTTAGCGCAAGCCGAGGTAAAAGCTGATGAAAAAATTGCTGCGCTACAATACAGTAAATCGAAAATCCAGTTAGCAAAAACAGACTATGAGAAGAAATTGCAAACCCGGAGGAATCCAAATGGTACTTTCATGAAAGAGATACCGGAACGTGTGATCCTGCTGTCTGATACCTTAGAGGTTCCCACACTGGATAATCTCTGGAATTATCTAAGCCACTTCTATGAAAAGGTAACTCCTGCCCGGAAAGAACAGTTCTACTTTGAGGATTTAGCGGGGATCTACACCGAAAACGGATTATCCAGGCTTTTCGCTGTCTGTATCCGTCATGCAGAGATTGACGGATTAAAGGTGTTGCCAAAAGGGAAATACCTGTGTGCAAGCTGTACAGAAGAAAACAGAGAGCGCACATTGATTGAGTTAATGGATCAGGCGAAAACCGAGTATGGCGTGAAGCCTCAATTTACAGTGCAGCTTATTGTTGTATCGGGCATTTTACATTGGAATTATGAGGTGCAGATTTACATCGGTAAGTAAATAACATGAAGTTGGCGAGTTTTATACTATTTTCGCCCATTCATATTTATCATCAGATTTAAGGAAAGACGTTGCAATTTGTGAGTTGCCACGTCTTTTCTCTTTTACAGAACATGATTTTATACTGCCATATCATAAAACTTTCCCTAAACCGTTTGGCAAAATCGAAAGTGCGGTGTTGTATATAGTGAAGGGCAAAGTGCAACAAAAGCCGTTTGCCGGACGGGATATTGAGTGAGAGGACACACAAGGGTTTGGGAAACTCCCAATAAGAGAAAAATCCCCGTCCGGCGCATAGCGTCAAAACGAGGATTTTTACGGAAAGGGTACCCCTTTCCTATGCTTGCTGCGGAAGAAGCAAGCGGCAAATGGGTACTCATTTGCTGTGCTTGCTCCCTACTCAAAACAAGGAAAGGACAGGAAAGGAATGGAAAGAAAACGAAAAATCAAAGACGGGCAAATTGTTGTAAAAAATCCACTCTATCAAGAATTGCCGACACACGAAGTTACAATTCAATCCGGTAGGACGCTCTATCGTTTTACAGGAAGTTATGACGGAAGCCGAAGCCTGCCCCATAAAGTTTTACAGCTCATAGAACAGTCGCCTATTGATGCAGAAAACAAGGAGCGTTAAAATGAGTACAAGCAATCCTGTAATGGCAGACTGCCCGCCGATGAAAGGAGCAGAAAGTATGTTAAGGCAGTCTGGCCTGTGCCCAAAAGGGTGCAAAATCACCGCCCTCTATTGCCGCTTATCCCGCGACGATGAACTGACGGGCGACAGCAACAGCATTGTAAATCAAAAGGCGATTTTAAGTAAATATGCAAAGGAAAATGGCTTCAAAAACCCCTTGTTTTTCGTGGACGACGGATACAGTGGTACAAGTTTTGAGCGTCCCTCCTGGCTTGAATTAATTGAAAAAATCGAAAACGGAGAAGTTGCAACCTTGATTGTCAAGGATATGTCGCGGCTTGGACGCGATTATCTGAAAGTGGGCTTTTACACTGAAGTCCTATTTTTGGAAAAGGGCGTGCGGTTTATCGCAATCAACAACGGCATTGACAGTGCAAACCAGCAGGACAGCGATTTTACCCCGTTTCTCAATATCATCAACGAGTGGTATGCAAAAGACACAAGCAAGAAGATACGCGCTGTGATGAAGTCAAAGGGAGAAGCAGGGGAACATCTATGTACCAATCCGCCATACGGTTATACGAAAGACCCGGAGAACAAAAAGCGGTGGATTGTGGACGAGGAAGCAGCAACGGTAGTCAAGCGGATATTCGCCCTCTGCTTGGACAGATACGGGCCGTCGCAGATCGCCCGTATTCTGAAAGAGAATAAAGTCATAACGCCGACAATCCATTTTCAGCAGACAGGCAGGGCGACGAGGAACGCGCCGCCGGACAATCCCTATAGCTGGACGAGCGATACCATAGCCGACATTTTGGAGCGTCCGGAGTATCAGGGGCATACGGTGAACTTCAAGACCTATAAGCAGTCCTACAAGAGCAAAAAGACCTGCTACAATCCTGAAGAAAAATGGCTTGTGTTTGAGAATACCCACGAAGCGATTATTGACGCTGACACATGGGCGCGGGTGCAGGAATTAAGAAAGAACAAACACCGCCCAACAAGGACAGGAAAGACCAATATGTTTTCCGGCATTGCGCGCTGTGCTGATTGCGGCGAAAAACTGTATTACTGCACAAGCAAGAACTTTGAAGCAAGGCAAGACCATTTTGTCTGTTCTACATCAAGGCTGAAAGGGAAAGAGGTCTGCGCGACACACTTTATCCGCACCGTTGTCTTAGAACAGGGCGTACTCGCTCACATGAGAATGACGATTGCCTGTGTCGATATCCACGAAGAGCAATTCCGCAAAGCTATGGGCGCGAAGCAGAAAGCCGAAACGAAGAAAGAACTTGCAGCAAAGCGGCGGCAACTCACGCAAGCGGAACGGCGGATAGAAGAACTTGACCGTCTTTTCAAGCGTATTTACGAAGATAACGCTAACGGGAAACTATCTGACAGCAGATTTCAAATGCTCGCGGGCGTATACGAACAGGAGCAGGAAGAACTGCGGGAAAAGCTGTTGCGTCTGAATGAAGAAATTACAAAACAGGAAGAACAGGCAGAGAACATCGACAGGTTTATCGGCAAAGTAAGGAAGTATCTCGACTTGGACGAATTAACGCCCGCTATCCTAAACGATATGGTAAAGGCGATATATGTTCACGCGCCGGATAAGTCAAAGGGATATAGGGAACAGCAGATTGATATTTCCTATGACCTTGTGGGAATACTCCCTGCGTCTTTGCTCAATGGCCTGCAAAACGGAGAAACGGCATAGCCGAAGCTACGCCGTTTCCCGAAAACAATCTTATGCTGTTTTATGCGTGCCGCCCGAATGGCTGGCTTGTGTGTGTGTGTGGGGGGGACCCTTCTTTCTCGTTGGATTATATGAAACGCCGCCCGTAGCCCTATTAGGGGGCATTATATTGACGCATTATCCAGGAAAATGTTGTCGTTATTTTTCACATCGTTTGCAATACTGTTTACAAACACACTTATCTTTGATTTGAGCGAATTGAAAATAAAACCTTGCTCAATATTTTGGTGGAGGGATATTGATGTCAAATAATAATCATTGTTTTATTATTACACCAATAGGTGATGATTCCGATCCTATTCGAAGACATATCGAGGGAATTATTGAAGCTGCAATTCGACCTGCGTTGGAAGATAAATATGAATTAGTAGTAGCACATAAAATAAGTGAGCCTGGCTCAATTACAAAACAAGTCATTTCTGAAATATATTCAGATAAATTGGCTATTGCAAATTTGACCAATAGAAACTCAAATGTAATGTACGAGTTAGCCTTTCGACACAGTTTAGGGAAACCTGTAATTATGATTGCAGAGAAAGGAACTCCCTTGCCTTCCGATATTATTATGGAACGCACGATTTTTTACCAGAATGATGCACAAGGGGTACTTGAACTCAAAGAGAATATTCGTGCTGCTGAACGCAAAATTGACTTTGAAAAAGAAAGTAGCCCAATATATGATATTATTCAAGAATATAGTCGTGATGCCCAGATAATTAAAATTTCTGAAAAGCAATTTTCTGAACCAACAGATGGAGAAAATACCAATATGCTAAAATATATACTTCAAAAATTAAATAATTTGGAAGCTACAATTCAATCCATCCGACCTATTTCTCCGACTGCTAATGATACATATTTCCCCCAAAAACCATAATTGCTTTTGAGTTTGAAAGCATTTCAAGGCCATATCAAAAAGGAAAAATATTTAACAGGTTATAGAAGGTTTCTTCGATTGACTTCAATGTCCGAGTTGATGATATACACATCGATAAAGAAAAGAAATATGTTGCAATTTTTATAGTTCTGGAAAACAAAATATCTATTTCTGATGTATATAATTATTGAGCGAATATGGATTTACAAAAGTTTCGATAATGAAGCCCAATCAGCTAACCGCTCGTCTCAAATAGACTGCAGATCTCTATAAATAGATAGCATCGGATGATCAAGTTAAAGATAAGTACCTCTTACTTGCTGCAAACCCATTGATACGACTGGATTTTTCCAAGTCCTATAATGATACTCCGACCAAAACGTACTAAAAACAACGAGCGGTTTTACATTCAAGGAAAATATTGCACAAGTCGAAACCGCATTATATCGGATGCGTAGGCGGAAAAAGGAGAGGTCTAACGTTCATGCAAACGGAAGGAATTCTTTGAGCAATTCGATTAGAAAAATGGGAAAAATTAATTTGCAAGGCCATCTATCACACACCTAACATGAAGCGAGCTCAAAAACTAGGGGGTTGACTGTGTAGAACCATATAACTTTGTGCGATATTGTGAGACATTCATGCCTACAACTTTCGTAAAAACAGCAGAAAAATATTTTACAGAACAAAATCCGACTTTTTCTGCAATTTCGTAGTTTTTCAAGTTGGGTTCATTTTTAATGAGCTCTTGTGCCCGGTTAATACGGACCCGTTGAATGCAGTCTGTAAAATGCATATTCATGTGCCGCATAAATAAGCTGCTTAAATAGTTTGGGGAAACAAATACCGCCTGCGCAACTTGGTTTAATGTTAAATTTTCCTGATAGTGTTCTTCAATATATTGTTTTGCTCTTAAAATAATGGTGGCAGATAAATCACTCTTGGAAAATTCTAGAGTCAACTTATTGCATAAATCAAGTAAAATCGCTTCAAAAGCGGGGGGATCTAATACGATTTGCCCCACATTCATTTCAAAGCCTTCAAATGCAAGATCCTTATCCTTTATTAATTGTAAAAACTCAAAATATAAAGACAGGTAGCAGTGGATAATATCCGAATCAAAGTTACTTTCCTTAACTTTACAAAAAAAATTATTCAAAGAAGTTTTAGCATCCAAAGTCTGGCCGGCCAATACCTTATGAATAATGTCCTGCTCCAGAATAAAGGGATAATTTATACCAACCTTTTGTTCATAAAGAGAAGTGCACTTTTGATCAGCAGATTCAAAATGCGCTTGTATTTGGTGAACACAAAGCCGTTTTACAGCTCTATAAATAGAATTAATGAGCTCCTGTGGAAGGAAAGGCTTTAAAACATAATCCACCACACCCAAAGAAATTGCATCTTTTGCATAGGAAAAATTGCTATGGCTACTAATAATAATAAATGCTGTGGAAATATTTTTTTGATCGTAAATTTTCTTAATTACATCGAGACCACTTAACCCAGGCATTTCAATATCGATTAAGGTAACAACAGGCTTTTCTTTGCAAATTAAATTGTATGCGTCTATCCCGTTGGCTGCAGTCCCAACAATTGAAATACCATATCCTTCTTGGTTGATAACCTTTATCATTTTATCTCGCGCATCGATTTCATCATCGATAACTGCAACAGAAATCATAGAAACCTCACATTCTAAAAACAACATTGATAAGATATAATAATAACAATTTATATTAATTATACTA